>OIZL01001172.1_pt1 | contig 15276 bp, 16 predicted proteins | sample 1588541 | NCBI WGS metagenome assembly OIZL01 (sample SAMN03283285) | human gut metagenome | biome: human-associated habitat; material: feces | host: Homo sapiens | place: Peru | collected 2012 | reverse complement strand
TGCTCAATAATTCTAAAGGTCCTGCTGTAAGAAGTTTAAGAGCTCAAGCAGATAAAAAAGTTTATCCAAAAGTAATGCTTGATTATTTGAAAAATACTAAAAATTTAACTTTATATGAGGGTATGGTTGAAGACATTATTGTTGAAAATAACAAAGTAAAAGGAATTATTTTAGCAAATCAAGAAAAAATATATAGTAAATCAGTGGTTTTAACAACTGGTACATACTTAAATGCTAATATATTAATTGGTTCAGAAAATACTCCAAGCGGACCTCATGGTGAAAAAAGAAGTAACTTTTTATCTACAAATTTAAAAAAATATGGATTTAATATAAAAAGGTTAAAAACAGGAACTCCCCAAAGAATAAAAGCTTCAAGTATAGATTTTAGTGTTTTAAAAGAAGAGCTTGGTGATGATAATTATTGGACTTTTTCATTTGATACGAAACCACTATATGAAATTAATAAACAACAAAAATGTTATTTGGTTTATACAAATGAAAATACTCATAAAATTATTAGAAATAATCTTAAAAAAAGTGCAATGTATGGTGGATATGCTACAGGAGTAGGTCCAAGATATTGTCCTTCAATTGAGGATAAAATTGTTAGATTTTCTGATAAACCAAGACATCAATTATTTTTAGAACCAGAAAGTATCTATTATGATGAGTGGTATTTACAAGGCTTTTCTACGTCAATGCCTAGAGATATTCAAGAAAAAATGGTACACTCATTACATGGTCTTGAAAATGCGGTTATAACAAAATATGCGTATGCTATAGAGTATGATGCAATAGACCCTTTACAAATTAAACCAAGCCTTGAATCAAAAATTTTAAAAAATTTATTTACAGCAGGACAAATAAATGGTACATCTGGTTATGAAGAAGCAGCAGGACAAGGATTAATAGCAGGTATTAATGCTGCTCAAAATAATAAAAATGAAAGTCCATTAATTTTAAAAAGGTCAGATGCGTATATTGGAGTTTTAATTGATGATTTAGTAACAAAGGGAGTAACAGATCCTTATAGAATGCTCACTTCTAGAGCGGAATTTCGTTTGCTTTTAAGACATGATAATGCAGATGAAAGATTAACACCGCTTGGTAAAAAAGTAGGTTGTATTAGTGATGAAAAATATAAAAATTATCTAAATAAAGAAGAAAATATAAATAAATTAAAATGTATATTAGAAAATAATAATTTAATTAGAAATGAACATGTTAAGGATATTTTTAAACAAAATAATATTTCAATTCCATCTTCAAATTTAAAATTTTCAACTTTACTTAAAAGACCAGAAATTACTATAGATTTTTTAGAAAACTTTATTGATCTATCAGGTTTTACTTTTGAAGAAAAAGAACGAGTTTCAATTGATATAAAATATGAAGGATATATCAAAAAGGAATATGAACAAAAAAATAAACTTTTAAAATTAGAGTCTAAACAAATACCAAAAGATATTGATTACAATAAAATAAAAAATATTGCTAGTGAAGCAAGACAAAAACTTTCTTTAATTAGACCAGAAACAATAGCACAAGCTTCAAGAATAAGTGGTGTAAATCCAGTGGATATTTCATTATTATTAGTTTATTTAAAAAAGGAATATGGTAAAAATGATTAATGATTTTATAAATAAATTAAAGGAAAATAATATTTTTTATGACGAAGATAAATTAAAAAAATTAGATATTTATTATAGTTTTTTAATAGAGTATAATAATCATACTAATTTAACAACAATTACAGATAAAAAAGAAGTATATTTTAAACATTTTTTGGACTCTCTAATGGTTTCAAAAGCAGTAAATTTATCTAATCAAACTATACTTGATATTGGTTCAGGTGCGGGTTTTCCTGGTATTGTTTTAAAAATTTTTTATCCAGATATTAAACTTACAGTTCTTGATTCAAATAATAAAAAAATAACATTTATAAATATGTTATTAGAAAAACTTAATATAACTGATGTAATTACTGTATGCGATAGAGCAGAAAATTTCATGTTAAATCATTTTAATGAGTTTGATTTATGCGTTTCAAGAGCAGTTTCTTATGTTGATATTATTACATCATTATCACTTCCTTTTATCAAAGTTACAGGTAAAGTTATTTTAATGAAAGGAAATTATGAAGGTGAATATAAACTTTTAAATAAATATAGTAAGCAGTTAAATGTAAAAACAATAGAAAAATTTAATTATTTTTTATTAGAAAGTGATAGAACATTATATATATTAACTAAGAATAATAATAGTAATAAAAGTGTTAATTATGGAACACTAAAAAGAAATAGTGAAAATAGACAAAAAAAATTAAATATTTAAAAATGATTATTGAAAAATAATCATTTTTAGGTTATGATAGTGTTAGTAAAATAAGAAGGGGCTAATATGAATTTTGATTCTAATGTTTTAAATATTGCCATTGAAGATATAATACCTAATCGCATGCAACCACGATTAGTTTTTGATGATGATGCATTAAAGGATTTAGCGGCCTCTATTAAAACTTATGGAATAATTCAACCACTTGTACTTCGAAGAATAGGTGAAAAATACGAAATAATCGCAGGAGAAAGAAGATATAAAGCAGCAAAAATTGCTGGATTAACGAGTGTACCTGCGGTTTTAGCTAGAATAGATGATAAAAAAAGCGCCGAGGTTGCTATTGCTGAAAATGTTCAACGAAAAGAACTTAATGCTATTGAAGAAGCAAAATCTTATGAAGCACTTTTAAAAGTTGGTTTTATGAGTAAAGAAATGTTTGCTCATAAATTAGGGATACCACTTAGTTTAATGGAACAAAAATTAAAATTGTTAACATTACCTCAAGAAATTCAAGATGCACTTTTGGCAAATAAAATATCCGAAAGGCATGCGAGAAGTTTAATGAAATTAAAAGAACCAAATGAACAAGTCAAATGGTTACATGAAATAATTGATAATCGCTTAAATGTCAAAGATTTAGAGGCTAAATTATCAAAAGAATATGGTAGTGAAATAAATGGATATAATATTGATATCAACAAAATAAAAAATGAGGCTACTGATATAAAAGTACCACTTATAGAACCAATAGAAAATATGGGTTCAATGCAAACTGATATTATTAATTTAGGAACAAAAAAGGAAAATAGATTTTTTAATGATTTAGAGGACGAAAAAGCAAATATGAGTTTTGATGAAACGAAAAACCCTTTTACAAATTCATATTTAAATTTTAATTCAGTTATTACTCCGAAAGAGAAATCAAACCATGAAGATATAGATAGTTTAGATTTTTTACCACCAAATAGCAATTAGGAAGTTGTATCTTCCTTTTTTTTGTACTTACTTACTTCATATTCGGGTTCGCTACCCTTTAAATAATAAAACATTGTCATATTTTTAGAATCAGACGAAGGTTTACCAGTAATTGAATTAAGCATTAAACCTACAACGTTATTAGGTATTTCATACCAAGAATTTTTTTCATCATCTTGAATATAAGATACTAAATTGGCCCATGCATTTTTTACTTCCATTCCAACTTTTAAAGCAATATTACTATTATCATCATATCCTGCCCACATTATAGTAAGAAGATCTTTATTGTAACCTACAGCCCAGTAATCCGAATCAGTTGTTCCGGTTTTAAAAGCATATTTTCTTTTAAGCTTTGATGCAATATTTAAAGCAGTCGGAGTATTATAATCAATAAAAGATGAAGAAGTAGTACTTGTTAATACTTCATTTAAAATATATACATAATTTGGATTTAGAACTAAATCATTAGTTTTTTCGTGTTTATATATAATTTTATCATTTTTATCAATAATTTTCTCTATAAAATATAAATCTTTTTTGTATCCTCCGCTTGCAAAAGTAGTATATCCTGTAGCAAAATCAAGCATATTTAATTCACTTGTACCAAGTGCTAAAGAAGCAACATTTTGAAGTTTTTCCTTAATACCAATTTGCTTTGCAGTATTGATTAGTTTATCTACCCCTAAAAAGATGTTTGTTTTAACTGCATAAATATTATCTGAATAAGCAATTGCCGCTGCCATTGTAATTTCTTTATTACCATAAATATTTCCATAATTTTTAGGTGAATAAGTTTTACCATTTGATAAATTAAAAGTAGTATATTGACTTAAAAATGTTGATGATGAAGTCATACCATTATTTAATGCTCCATAGTATAGTATTGGTTTCATTGTTGAACCAACTTGTCTTTTCGCACTTATTGCTCTATTATACTGACTTTTATTATAGTTTCTACCTCCAGACAAAGCAATAATTTTACCCGTATTAGGTTCAACTACAATAGAGGCCATTTGCATTTTTTCATCAGATATATTATTTAGTAATTCTTCTTCCATTTTCTTTTGAATATCTATATCTAAATTTGTATAAATCTTATAATTACCTGAAACTATTTCCTGATCAGAAAAACCAATTACTTTTTTAAGTTCATAATAAACTCCATCTTCATAATAATCAATCATCTGAAGATTATCACCATTTTTTTGTCCATAAATTTTAATATCATTTTTAAATAAATTATCATATTTTTCTTTGGAAAGATAACCATTATTTAGCATAGATAAAGCGACAACTTTTGCTCTTTGAATACTTTTTTCATAATTTGATGCCGGGTTATAATTACTGGGATTTTTAGGAATTCCCGCTAAAATAAGGGATTCTTCTAAAGTTAATTCATCTACATTTTTATTAAAATAAAATTTAGTGGCGCTTACAATTCCATAATTGCCAAGACCGTAATTAATTGTATTAAGATAAGCTTTTAGTATATCATCTTTAGAATAATGCATTTCAAGATTTAGAGTCATCATAGCTTCTTTAATTTTTCTTGACCAAGTTTTATCAAAATCAAGATATGCATTTTTTATATATTGCTGAGATATAGTACTACCACCTTCAACTATTTTTTTATATTTTAAATTTTTAAACATAGCTTTTATAATTCTTAAATAGTCAAATCCATTATGATTATAAAAATTTTTATCTTCAACTGAAATAACCGCATTTTTTAAGTTATTTGATATTTCATTTAAATTAGCCCATCTATTGTTATTTTCATAAAAAACATTTTCATCTTTATCATATAACGTATATGTGTGATGAGAATCTAGTTTTATTGCAGGTGAAAAATAGGCATAAGAATATAATCCAATAATAATTACTAATATAGAAAAAAATAAAAACAATGATAGTTTATAAAAACTTTTTAAAACAGTCATTTTCTTCACCTTTTATTAGTATTAATAAAAAAAATAAAAATATGAGTGCATTTTTATTATATGTATGCTATAATGTTCTAGAAAAAAAAGAAAAAACCCCAGAAAGGATGGAAAAATGAAGGAAAAATTAATTAATTTAATAGAAAATTCTTTAAAACAAATTGGTGTTGAAGATGAAAATATTTCTCTTGAAATACCAAAAATTAGAGAAAATGGCGATTATAGTTCAAATGTTGCTTTAAAAAATGCAAAAAAACTTAATATGAACCCTTTAAAATTTGCACAATTAGTGAAAGATAACATAAGTTCAGATTTTATTAAAGAAATAAAAATAGCATCTCCCGGATTTATTAATTTTTATTTATCAAAAGATTATTTACTTGATAATATTAATGTAATTCTAACAAACAAAGATAGTTATGGTGCAAGTGATATTGGTAAAAAAGAAAAGGTAAATATAGAATTTGTTTCTGCAAACCCAACCGGTATTTTACATATGGGAAATGCAAGGGGAGGCGCATATGGTGATTCTCTTGCAAGAATTATGTCATTTTGTGGATATGATGTTACAAAGGAATATTATTTAAATGATGCCGGGAATCAAATAAACAAACTTGCAAATAGTGTTTACAGTAGATATCTAACTTTATGTGGTATAGAAAATGAATTTCCTGAAAATGGATATCCTGGTAAAGAAATATATGATATTGCAAATAAATTATATGAAAATTATGGTAATTTATATGTTGATAAAGATTTTGATTTTATAAAAAAATACTCTACAAAATATTTAACTGATATTATTTTTACACATTTAAAAGAATATAGAATAGAATATGATGTTATTACGTCAGAAAAATCTATTTATGAAAAATATAGTTTTTCTGATGCAATAGCTAAAATGAAAGAAAATGGCTATATATACGAAAAAGATGGTGCTATATGGTTTAGAAGTAGTGCATTATATGATGATCAAGACCATGTTTTAATAAAAAGTGATGGTACAAATACTTATTTACTTCCTGATATTTTATATCATGAAGATAAAATAAAAAGAGGATTTACGCAAATTATCGATGTACTTGGAACAGATCACCATGGCTATGTTGCAAGACTTAAAAGTGCTATTAAAGCTTTAGGACTTAATGATGAATATATTGAAGTAAAATTATTACAATTAGTAAGAATAATTCAAAATCATGAAGTTGTTACTATGCACAAAAGAACAGGAAAAATAATTACTTTAAAAGATTTAATTGATGATACATCTGTTAATGCGGTTAGATTTTATTTTTCAAAATCTTCACTTGATACCCAAATGGACTTTGATATAGATTTAGCAAAGTCGAAGTCAAATGAAAATCAAGTGTATTATATTTGTTACGCATACGCAAGAATTTGCTCAATACTAAAAAAATATGAAAATGAAATTAAACTTTTAGATGATTATACAAATTTAAATAATGACAATGCATATAAATTGCTTACTTGTCTTTATAAATTTAATGATGTTGTAAAAAGTGCTTGCAATAAAAAAATGCCACATATAATTGCAAATTATACGTATGAACTTGCTTCACTTTTCCATAATTATTATGAAAATGAAAAAATAATTAGTGAAGATGAAGAAAAAACAAAAGAAAATATTAATTTAATAACTTGTGTTAAAATAACTTTATTTAATGCATTAAATTTAATAGGTGTAGTACCACAGGAAAGGATGTAAAATGAAAATAAAAGATTTAACAAAAGAAGATATTGAAAATTTAAGTTACGAGGAACTTGCTCAAATTATTTTAAGTAATAAAACTTCTAAAATGAAAATTGTAGATATTTTTAAAAAAATTTGTGAATTAAAAAATATGTCTGAAAGTGAATTTGAAAATAAAGTAGCGGATTTCTATGATTTAATTTCTACCAATAAAGAATTTTTAGTATTAGAAAAAGGATATTGTGATTTAAGAAAAAATCATACACCAAAAGTTATTATTGATGAAGAAGATAATTTAGAAGTAGAAGAAGATAGTTCAGAAACTAGTGATAGTGATGAAGATAATGAAGATATTTTTTATGATAATTCCTCTGAAGAAGATGATGTTACTGAAAATGATGATGAATTATCTGACTTTATGATAGTTGATGACGATGATGAACAAAACATGTAAGAAATGGTGAAAATATGATTAATAGATTAGATGCATGTTTAGAAAAATATAATGAATTAACAGAAAAATTAACTACTGAAGAAGTACTAAATAATTATGAACTACTAAAAAATTATTCTAAAGAAAAAAGCGATTTAGAGGAAATTGTAAATACATATAAAGAATATAAAGAAGTACTTGATAATATTGAAAGTACAAAAACTATGTTAGAAGATCCTGATTTTAAAGAAATGGCAGATGAAGAGTTAACTTCACTTGAAAATGCAAAAGAGAATTTAATAAAAAAACTTGAAATATTATTAGTTCCAAAAGATGAAAATGATGGCAAGGATGTAATAATGGAAATACGTGGCGCAGCTGGTGGTGATGAAGCTAATATTTTTGCCGGTGATTTGTTTAGAATGTATTCATATTATGCTGAAAAAAACAACTGGAAAATTGAAATAATTCATAGTGTAGAGGGAACCTCCGGAGGCTTTTCTCAAATTGAATATATTATTAAAGGAAAAGATGTATATTCAAAATTAAAATATGAAAGTGGTTCTCATAGAGTTCAAAGAGTTCCTGAAACAGAAAATCAAGGAAGAGTTCACACATCAACTGCCACGGTACTTGTTATGCCAAAATATGATAATGTAAGTATTAATATAGATGAAAATGATTTAAAAATTGATGTTTATCATTCATCAGGTGCTGGTGGACAAAGCGTAAATACAAGTAATTCAGCTGTACGAATAACACATATTCCAACTGGCGTTGTAGTAACTTGTCAAGAAGAAAGAAGTCAATTAAAAAATAAAGAAAGAGCAATGGAATTATTAAAAATTAAAATTAATTCCGCTTTAGAGGAAGAAAAGAATAATAAAGAACAAAGTGAAAGAAAAAGCAAAATTGGTTCAGGCGATCGTAGTGAAAAAATAAGAACATATAATTATCCACAAAATCGTGTTACAGATCATCGTATAAATTTTTCTATTATGGAGCTTGATAGAGTTATGGATGGTTATTTAGACCCAATTATTGAGGCTTTAATAAATGAAGATATGAGGTTAAAACTCGAAGGAATTAAATAATGGATAATTTTGATGCTAACTTAATAAAAAAATATGTACCGATAGAAAAACAAAAAAGAGCATTAAAAAAGCTTTCAAAAGGTTATCCTGTTCAGTATATAATTGGCAATGTAGATTTTTATGGTCAAATAATTAAGGTAAATAAACATGTATTAATACCACGTTTTGAAACTGAATTATTAATTTCTAAAACCATAGAGTATATTAAAAAAAGAAATTTTATAAAACCAAATATATTAGAAATTGGTACGGGAAGCGGATGTATAAGTATACTTTTAAAACAATTAATTGACTGTAATATAACTGCAATAGACAAAAGTAAAAATGCTTTAAAAATTGCAAAAGAAAATGGAAAAGATTTAGATATAAATTTTATTTGTAAAAGTATAGAAAAATTTTATTCAAATCAAAAATTTGATGTTTTAATTTCAAATCCACCTTATGTTAGTTTTAATGAAACAACAGATGAAAAAATAAAATATGAACCACAAATGGCAATATTTGCAAAAGATAATGGTTTATATTTTTATAAAATTATTTTAAAAAAGTCAACATTAATTTTAAAACCAAAAAACATTATTGCTTTTGAAATAGGGCAGTATCAAGCAAAAGAAATTAAAAATATAGCAAAATTTTATTATCCATTATCAAAAGTACTTATAGAAAAAGATTTAAATAATAAAGATAGATATTTATTTATAATTAATGAATAAAATATCTATTTTTTTTACAATATATTTTTGGTGATACTATGAAAAAAATTATAATTATTTTGTTTGCTTTTATGGCTATAGTTTTGCTATCAAATAAAACTGATGAGGTAATTATTCCTAAGTCCTCAATTAGATATAGAATTATTGCAAATAGTAATGATAAATATGATCAGATATTAAAACTAAAAATAAATGAAGATGTCTTACCAATAATTATTAAAAGTATTAACGAAGTAAATAATATAGATGATGCAAAAACTTCAATAAAAAACTCTATTCCAAATATAAAAAAAGTTTTAGATAATTATAATGTAGATTATCAAATTAATTACGGGAATAATTATTTTCCACAAAAAAAATATAAAAATGTATTATATGAACAAGGAAATTATGAATCATTAGTTATAAGTTTAGATAAAGCAAAGGGAGATAATTTTTGGTGTGTTTTATTCCCACCACTTTGTTTAATTGATACTAATAATGAAAATGTAGAATATGAGTCTTATGTAAAAAAAATCATAAATAAGTATAAATAAAAATAAAATGTAATATGAATATATTTTTGCTTATTTTAATTGGAATTTCCCTTTCAATGGATACTTTTTCTTTAGCTTTATCACTTGGCACATTTTATAGTGACAAATTAAAATATATTAAATTAAGTTTAATGGTTGGAATATTTCATTTTGTAATGCCATTACTAGGTAATATTATGGGTAATAAAATAAAATTATTTTTTAAAATACCTTCAAATATTTTGCTTTTTAGTATATTTATTTTTATTGCTTTAGAAATGTTTATTGATTTATTTAGTAAAAATGAAAAGAAATTTAATTTGTCATTTTTTAACATGATTCTTTTTTCTTTTACGGTAAGTATGGATAGTTTTACAATAGGCATAGGCATTAATGATTTAACAAAATATCCGTATCTCGGTTATTTAATTTTTATGATGGTATCATCTGTTTTTACACTACTTGGATTAAATATGGGCAAATATGCTTATGCTACGATAGGCAAACTTGCTAAAATAATAGGGCTATTTATAATAATCATTTTAGCGGTATTTGAGATAATTAAATTTTAAAAAATCTATTGCCAAAAAAATTTAAATGTAGTAAAATTTAGTTAGAATAAAGAGGTATGAGTATGAAAAAAGATGATATTAAATTAGAACCAGGTTATGAAATTTATAATGAAGAACCACAATTTGATTTTCCAAGAGAAATATTTTCATTATCAAAAGAAAGTGAAGACTTATTAAGTGAAAATAAAAATAATAAAATGAAAAATGAAGATTTTGAAAGTCTTTTACTTGAGTTAAATAAACAGGTTTCTGATGCTGATAGTTCTGTAGCTCAACTTGTTAGTCAAAAAGAAGAATTAAATAATCGCAAACTTAAAATTGAGGAAGATGAAAAAAGACTTGCAAGTGAAAGATTTAGTTTTGAACAAGAGATGAAAAATGAAAAACAAAAATTAAACGATGCAAAAATAGATTTTGAACAAGAAAAAACTAAAATATATGCTGATATTGACTCTAAAAGAGAAGAAATTAATAATCAAAAAAATGAAATAGAAAAGTATAGAGTAGAGCAAATGGATATTATAGAAAAAAATAAAAAACAACTTGAAGATAATTATGCAAGATTTGAAAAAATTGTAAGAACATTTATTTCTAAAATGAATAATAAAGGAAATAATTCATAATGAGTACTTTAAAAAATAAGGATGAAGATTACAAATTAGAAATGTTTAATGTAGAACTATTAAATAAAAATTTAGAGGAACATGGAACTTCTGAATTTTTGGATTACTACATAAATTTAAATAATGATTTAGAACTAAAAAAACAACAATTAGAAAAAGATAAAAAACAATTTGAGCAAAATATTAAAAAGGAAGTCGACAAATTAAATCAAAAAAAAGCTAAACTAAAAAAAGATTATGAAACTATGAAAAAAGAGTTATTTGATTATGAAGACTACCTTGATGATTATAAACAAAGAATGGAAAGTGCTCAAAAAAGGTTTTATGAGTATCAAAAGAGTGAAATTGCTAAAATTACTAAACAAAAAGAAGAATTATTAAAATTAAGCAAAGAAAATGAAAAACATGATAAAAAAATAAATAAAAATTATGATACTTTAAAAGGGATTGTGTCTAAATTCGAAGGAACAGTAAATAAAGCTAACAAGTAATTTACTGTTTTTTTGTAAAATTTTGTTTTTATTATTTAAGTTTATTTGACTACTTAAATAAAATGGTTTATGATTAAATTGTACAACTTATTCATAAGTATTAAAAACTTTGCATAAAAAGTTAGTGACAGCATTTATTTAAAAATAAGATGGTTTGGTGATAAATATGAAACAAATAATAATAAATGGCAAAAAAGAATTAAGTGGTGAAATAGCAATTGGTGGAGCAAAAAATAGTGCAGTTGCATTAATTCCTGCATCTTTATTATCTAGTGGTAAGTGTAAGATTTATAAAGTGCCCAATATTTCTGATAAAGATGCTCTATTTGAAATTTTAGAGGTTTTAAATGTTAAAGCTTCTTTCGAGGATACAACTGTTACTATTGACTCATCGAATATTAAAAATGTTGTAATACCGGAAGATTTATCTAATAAATTAAGAGCTTCATACTATTTTATGGGTGTATTACTTGCAAGATTTAAGCATGTTGAAATATATTTTCCAGGAGGATGTAATATTGGGACTAGGCCTATTGACCTTCATTTAAAAGGTTTTGTAGCTTTAGGAGTAAATATTACGCACGATGAACAGACACATAAATATATTTTAGATGCTAAAAATTTAACTGGTTCAAGAATAAATTTAGATTTTGCTTCAGTTGGTGCCACAATTAACTTAATGTTTGCTGCTTCTTTAGCCAAGGGCACTACTATAATAACCAATGCTGCGAAAGAAATTGAAATTATAAATATAGCAGATTATTTAAACAAAATGGGTGCTGATATTAAAGGCGCAGGAACTAGTACAATTACAATTAACGGTGTTACAAAATTACATGAAGCACAAATTGATGTTATTCCTGATAGAATTGAGGCAGGTACATATTTAATGGTGGGTGCTATGATTGGAAATAACTTAACAGTAAGTGGAATTGTTCCTAATCAAATAAAAGCATTATTTGATAAATTTGATGATATGGGTATTAAATATATAATTGATAAAGATAAAGTTACTATATCAAAGTGTAATAATATAAAGCCAATAAATATCAAAACACTTGTTTATCCAGGGTTTCCTACAGATTTAGGACAGCCAATTTCTGTTGTCCTTACTCAAGCAAATGGTGTTTCGCTTTTCGAGGAAACTATCTGGGAAAGTAGAATGCAACACGTTAAATATTTAAATAAAATGGGTGCAAATATTAAACTAAATGATAGCACACATTCTATAATTACTGGACCAACACCATTAAAAGGCTGTGAAATAAATGCTACAGATTTAAGAGGGGGAGCTGCACTTGTAATGGCGGGTTTAATAGCGGATGGTACAACAAAAATATCAAATATAGAATATATTTTAAGAGGTTATGAAAATTTAGTAAAAAAACTTCGTCAAGTTGGTGCAGATATAAAAATTATTGATGAAAATTAAAAAAAGATATAAATTATTAATTATTATTATAATTGCTTTATTTATTATTTCATTTATCTATTTAAAATTTTACAGATCGCATGAATATTATGTTTCTATTGGTGATTATTTATCAGTATCAGAAATAAATGGTGCTGTTCCCAAAAACTATAATGACATATTTCATGATAAAAATAAAACTAAGCAAATAAAGTTTTATAATGAATATTTAAATTCAAGTAAATTATTATCAATGCTTGAAAGCGATTATAAAAACATAAGTTATTATTTAAATAATTCAAAATATGTTGTAATAAATGTGGGTAACTATGAATTAAATAGTTATAAAAATTTAAATGAAGAAAACATAATAGACTATTTAAATAACATGCATAATGTTTTATATAAAGTGCGTAAGATATCTAATAGTAAAATATTTATTGTTAATTTATATAATAGTTCAAACAAGTTTGAATTAGTAAATAAAAAATTATTTGATTATTCAAAAAAATATGATTTAAAATATATAGATTTAAATAAATTAGAATTTGATAAATACTATGTGATTTCCGATAAATATTATTTAAATAGTAAAGGAATGAATAAAATTGGAAATTTTTTATTAAAAAATTGTTGATAAGTTTAGAATATGTGATATAATACTAAAGAAGTTAAAGGAAGGAAAATGATACTATGAAAACAAATATACATCCTGAAATGAAAGAAGCTACAGTTAAATGTGCATGCGGAGAAACATTTAATGTATTATCTACAAAAGAAAATATAAATGTTGAGGTTTGCAGTAAATGTCATCCTTTTTATACTGGTACTCAAGCAAAAGCTAAAAAAACAGGTAATGTAGAAAAATTTAACCGTAAATATGGTTTAAATGAACAAAAAGCAAATTAGTTTTTTGTTTTTTTATGGTATAATGAAAATAGGTGATGAAATGAAAATATTTATTGGAACTGACCATCGAGGATTAGATGTTCAAAATGAAATTAAATCTTATTTAGGTGAATTGGGTATTGATGTAGAAATTTCAAAAATATCACATACTGAAAATGATGATTATCCTGATTTTGCATTCGATGTTTGCAAAAGTGTGCTAACAAATCCTGATTCTTATGGGTTTTTAATATGTGGAACTGGCATAGGAATGAGTATCGCGGCAAATAAAGTTAAAGGTATCAGAGCTGCAAGATGCACAAATATAGATGATGCATTTTTTGCAAAAAATCATAATGACTGTAATGTTATGTGTATAAGTAACATGATTGATATTAAAATAATTTATAAAATGATTGACACATTTTTAAATACAAAAAGGCCCACTGAACAACGACATATCAATAGAGTTAATAAAATCATAAATTATGAAAATGGAGCATATAATGGATTATAAAGTATTTATATATATAATAATGCTTTTTGTAACAATATTTTGTTTAAGTGCAATTAATTTTAATAATTTTTTTAAAGTAAAACATGAACTTGAGGCAAAAATATTTATTATGATTTTATCATTTGGTTTAGCCTATATAAGTTCAGAATTTTTAATAAAGTTAATAGAACTATTTTAAGGAAAAAAATGAAAAAAAATAATATTATAATTTTTGTATTAATTACTATTATTGCTATTTTATTGAGAAGTTTAAATATAAAAACTTCTCATTTTTTTGATATAAAAGAAAAAAACAATTTTAAAGAAATATCAAAAGAAAATATTTTTGACATGGAAGGTTATTTAGTAAATGTTATTGCTTGTGAAATGCCTGCATCATTTGAAAACGAAACTTTAAAAGCTCAAGCAGTCGCCTCAAGAACATATGCTTATTATTTGCTTAAACATAATAAAAAATTAACAAATGATACATCAACACAATGTGCTATAAATGAAAGTAAAATGAAAGAAATATGGAAAGAAGATTATAATAAATATTATACAAAAATTAAAACTGCAGTAATGTCAACAACCAATAAAATATTAACTTTTAATAATGAACCAATTATTGCCTATTATTTTTCAATGAGTAATGGATATACTGAAGATAGTAAATATGTTTTTGGTGAAAAAGAATATTTAACTAGTGTAGTGTCTAGTTATGAAAAAGAAAATCGTAACTTTAAAAAAACTGTAAGTTTTACGAAAGAGAAGTTTTGTAATTTATTAAATATTACATGTAATAAAATAATTATAAATAATGTTGATAGAACTTTAACTCATAGAGTGAATACCATTGTTATTAATAATAAGTCATTTACGGGAATAGAATTTCGAAAAAAACTAAATTTAAGGTCAACTGACTTTGAAATTGATATAAATGATTTAATTAATATTACTACTTATGGTTATGGTCATGGTGTTGGAATGAGCCAGTATGGAGCAAATAGCCTAGCTAGTGAAGGTAAAACTTATGAAGAAATATTAAAACATTATTATCAAAATATAAAT
>OIZL01001170.1_pt1 | contig 15330 bp, 8 predicted proteins | sample 1588541 | NCBI WGS metagenome assembly OIZL01 (sample SAMN03283285) | human gut metagenome | biome: human-associated habitat; material: feces | host: Homo sapiens | place: Peru | collected 2012 | reverse complement strand
AACAATCTAAATGAATTGCGAACTAAAAAAATACCGCATATTTTTTATTTAATAATACGGTATTTTCATTAATTTTATTTTCTTAATATATTAAATTTTATAATAAAATAAGAGTAATATTCAAAAGAAATGAGGAAAATTATGAGAAAAAAATTAAAAATAATAACTATAATAGGAATTTTAATAATAATATTATGTTCTTTTATGCCAACAATAGTATATGGAGAAGGAATAGATGGTGATGAAGTAAAAACAGAAGATTTATATATATATTCAAAAAAAGAAGATGGGACAATAAAAATAACAGGAGTAACAGAAGAATTTTATAATTATTATGAAGGAGAAGAAAGATTAATATTACCCGAAATGTTGGAAGGGTCATATGTAACAAGTGTGTTAATGAGATTAAATGTTCTCACAACAATAAAAGAAATAAAAATACCAGATAAAGTAGAATCAATAGGTTCACATTTGTTTGAAGATTGCACAGCATTAGAAAGTGTAATACTACCATCAAAAATAAAAGCAATAGGCGAAAATGCTTTTTATAATTGTAGTAATTTAAAACAAATAAAGATACCAGATGAAGTAACATTAATAGGTGATTTAGCATTTGCAGAATGTAGAAGTTTAAAGAAAATAGAGTTACCAGCGAATGTTAAAAGATTAGGGGAAAATGTATTTCAAAATTGTACAGGATTAGAAGAAATAAAAATAAATAATAAATTAACAGTAATAAAAGATAATACATTTACAGGATGTACAAGCTTAAGAGAAATAGAAATCCCAAAAAGTGTAACAAAAATAAAAGTAAATGCATTTAAAGATTGTACAAGTTTAACAAAGGTAACAATAAAAAACAGTTCAATAACATTAGAAAATAATATATTTGAAGGAGTACCAAGAGTAAACTTAGCAAGTTATAAAAATTCAACATCATCAGTATACGCAGAAGGATATGAAAATATAAATTTTGAAGAAATAGCATCAGAAATTTCACAAGTAGAAAAAGCAGGAATTTTAATGTCTGCTTTTGCAAAAGAGTGTGTAGAAAATGATAATTACAGTAGGAGATTTACATACGATGTAAATAATAGAAATAATATAGTTTTTGTACAACCAGTAGATAATACACCAGTATCAAGAATAACAGTAGACTGTGTAGGAGCTGTAAATTTATTTGTATACCAATCAACAGGATTATGGGGAAAAGATTTTAACACCCAAATACAGAAAGCCCCAACATATGATCCTGTATACGTATCACCAGGTGGAATAAGAGCAACAGACATATTCGAATATATTCCAATATGTGCAAACGGAGAGCAATATACACCTGAACAAATACAATATTATGCAACATTAGGAAAAGTAATGCCAGGAGATATAATACAATTACCAGTATCAGGAAATAAAGGTGGGCATGTTGCAATGTTTTGTGGATTAGGGCAAAAAAATGATGACTCAACTAAAGAAGTAGTTGGAAAAATGATGTGTCCTGAAGATTGGAGCGGAAATAATTTTGGAAAATTGGTTTATTCAAGTATAAACACAGCAAAAAAAACATGGGGTTCAACTGCAATTGTTGCTAGAATAAAAGAAGAAGCAGCAAATGAATTAACATTCTTATATGAATTAAATACAAAAGAAGAAGTAGAAGCATATGGAAGAAAATTAGCAGAAGCATATATGCAAGGAGAAGCAGAATATAAAGGAGAAACATTAAAAAGAAAAAATTATGGAATAAATAAAGTTTTTAAAGATATAACCTTTACCATCAACAATAAAGAACGTATCTGTATAACTGGGCCTAACGGTTCTGGAAAAACAACTATTTTAAATTTAATTGCCAATCTAGACACGCCCACATCCGGAGAAATATTTATTCGTAAAAATACTACTATTGGCTACTTACCTCAAATGACACCTACTTATCCCAAAAATTATACTGTAAAAGAACTTTTTGAACAAAATATTCCAACTGATTACAGTGAAATTACCACAAAATTAAAAGCATTAGAAGAAAAAATTCAAGATCCTACTACTAAAAATCTTGATAAAATAATTACTCAATACTGCCGACTACAAGAAGAATATCTTGCAATGGATAACTATGATCTAACAAAAAGAATTGGTAAAATAATCAGTATGTTTAATTTAGAACCACACCTTGAAAAAAACTTTAACAATCTATCCGGTGGTGAAAAAAGAATTGTTTCTCTAGCCAACATCTTAATTCAAAATCCTGATATTCTACTTTTAGATGAACCCACTAATCATCTAGACATAAGTACCATCGAATACTTAGAAAATTATTTAAGTAAATATTCCGGAACCATTCTATTTGTCTCCCACGACCGTTACTTTATTGACAAAGTAGCCACCAAAATAATCCTAATAGAAAATGGAAAAAGTGATATCTACTTTGGAAATTATACCTACTATGAAAAAGAATTTGAATCCCGTCAATTACTTGAATTTAAAGATTACCAAAATCAACAAAAACTAATTAATGATATGCAAAAGAAAATCAAACAATTAGAAGAATACGGGCGCCGAGCAGCTCCTGAAGGAGAAATGTTTTTTAAACGAGCCAGCAGTATTAAAAAACGTCTTGAAAAAATTGAATTACTAGATAAACCCCAAGAAAGAAAAGAAATTCCTTTAAATCTTACCATTGATAAAAGAAGTAGTAACGATATCTTTGAATTTAAGAATCTAAATCTTTCTATAAAAGAACATCAATTACTAGATAATGCTAAAATCTCTCTTCATTACCAAGAAAAAGCTGCTATTATTGGACCAAATGGGGTAGGTAAATCCACATTAATTAAATATATCTTAAACATCTATGAAAAAAAATTGTTTGATCCCAAAAATAAAATGGCTAACAACCTATTTATCGGATATATTCCTCAAGAGATAACTTTTCCTGATGATAAACAAACAATTTATAATTATGTAAAAAGTTTTACTGAAGAAGATGAAACTCATCTAAGAAGTAGTCTATCAAAATATTTCTTTTATGATGATTTAATTTATAAACCAGTAGGAGTCTTATCCGGCGGAGAAAAAGTTCGTCTGAAACTATTTGAACTAATTCAAAAAAAAGCTAATCTAATTATCCTAGATGAACCCACTAACCATTTAGATATTACTACTCTAGAAGTTCTCGAAGAAGCCTTATCAAAATACCAAGGAACACTCCTAATTGTCTCCCACGATCGTTACTTTATTAATAAAGTATGTAATAAAATTATTTATTTCAATAACCAAAAACTAACTGCGTATCTTGGTAATTATGATTACTACCAAGAAAAAATCTCAAAAATTCAGTCATAAATATTCTCTATATTAAAGCCTTATCACCCATATACAAATCCAAAAAAATTGTTAAAAATATGTCAAACCCATTTATATATTTTCTATTTATGATAAAATATATTAAGAAGGAATGATGTACCAATGATGCAGGAAAAATTAGAAAGATTATTTAAAGAACTAAATGTTGAAGAAAATATGCTCCCTTATTTTGAAAATGCTAACATTGATAAAATTGTTATCTATGATCAAAATAAATTACTAGAATTTATTCTTAATACCGATAAAATGATTCCTGTAGAAATATATAATAATATATTATATAAATTAATATCTTACTTTAATACCATTGAAAATATTAAATTAGTAATAAGACCAAAAGAAATAGATAATAGTAAAATAGAATCATATTATATAAATATTATGAAAAATATTTGTTTAGATAGAGCCAAATACAATATCTTTTTAGACAGAAAAATAGAACTTAAAGATAATACTATTACTATAAAAACCTATAACAAAGTAGAATGTACTAATATGATAAGCCTAAAACAAGAGTTACTTGAAAAATTAAATGCCTATGGCTTTAACGTCGATATTAATATTGACTTATCTGAAGACGGTGATTTAGATCTAATTAATAAAATCGAAAAAGAAAAAGAAATTCCTCAAAACATTTCTATTCCATCAAATAAAAAAGAATCATTAGACTCTCCCAAAAAAGAGCAAGAAGGAGAAAAAAAGAGTCCATATCGTGCTAAAAAAAGTACAGAAATTACTCCAATAAAAGATGTCTTATATGAAGTAGAAAATATAAATATCAAAGGAGAAATATTTGGAATAGATTACTTTGAATCCAAATCCGGATATAAAATAATTACTCTAAAAGTAACTGATTATACAGATAGTATGTATGTAAAAATGTTTACCAAAGATGATGATGAATATAGCTTAATAAAAAAATTATTAAAAGAAGGAAAGTGGTATACTTTCTATGGTAAAGCCGTAATGGACAAATATGCTAATGAGATAGTATTTAATACAAGATATAAAGATGTAGAATTAACTGATACTCCAGTAAAAGAAAAAATAGAAGATTTAGAGCCAGTAAAAAGAGTAGAATTACACGCCCATACTATGATGAGTCAAATGGATGGAATAACTAGGGTAGACTTAAATAAACACACCTGCGAACTAGTATCTAGAACTATTGATATGGGTTATCGTGGCGTTGCCATAACAGACCACTCTGGTTGTCAAGCCTTCCCAATAGCTTATGGCATTATCTCATCACATAACTCCGGAATAAGAAAGAAAATTAAAAGTAAAATAGAAGAAATAACAAACAGATTAACCGAAGATATTTCCGAAGAAGAAAAAGAAAATCTTCAAAAAGAATTAATTAATTATCAAGAACAAGAAAAAAATCCTCCAATATTTAAAGGATTATATGGAACAGAATTAACTCTAGTAGATGACACCGTATCCATTGTTGTAAGACCAAGTACCTTATCTTTAAAAGATTCAACATATGTTGTTTTTGACACAGAAACTACTGGTTTTAATGCTGGTGGAAAAGATCAAATGATAGAAATCGGCGCCGTAAAAATAAAAGGCGATGAAATAATCGATCGCTTTGATGAACTAATTGATCCAAAAAGACACATCCCCGATAAAATAACTGCCTTAACTTGTATTACTGATGAAATGGTTCAAGGCAAAGACGATGAAGAAACAGTTACCAAAAAGTTCTTAGAATGGGCTGGAGACTTGCCAATGGTTGCCCATAATGCTAAATTTGATATTTCCTTTATAGAAATGTCTATGAAAAAATATTCTCTAGGAGAATTTACTAATACGGTTATAGATACTCTAGAGTTATCTCGTGCCATTGATCAAGGCTTTGCAAGACATAGTCTATCTGCCCTAGTAAAAAGATATAACGTTCCTTGGGAAGAAGATGCTCACCATCGAGCAGACTATGATGCCGAAGGAACCGCACACGTCTTTAGTAAAATGATCCAGAAAGTAACTGCTCAAAACCTAGAAACAATAAGCGATCTAGTAAAATTAATTCCTAAAGAAGAAATATATAAATTCGGTAGAACATACCATTTTAACGCCATTGCCAAAAACAAACAAGGATTAAAAAATCTCTTTAAAATAATTTCTTTAGCTAACACTACTTATTTATATAAAACTCCACGTATCTTAAGAAGTAAATTACAAGAATTACGTGAAGGATTACTTATTGGTAGTGGTTGCTATGAATCAGAAGTTTTTCTTGAATCCCGTTCAAAAGAAGGCCAAGAATTAACCAATATTATTAACTTTTATGACTATGTCGAAGTCCAACCACCAGAAGTCTACGACCATTTAATTCAAACCAGTGATTTTGGTAACGTTTCAGAATTAAAAAGTCATCTTCAAAAAATTATTAATGCCACGATTGAATCAGGTAAAATAATTGTTGCTACCGGAGATGTTCATCACTTTGAAAGAAATGATAAAATATATCGTGAAATAATTGTTAATCAAAAGGTTCCCGGAGGTGGACGTCATCCATTAGCTAAAAGTAATATTACCAGTATTCCATCCCAACATTTTAGAACAACCAAAGAAATGCTTGAAGATTTTAACTTTCTAGATGATGCTCTAGCAAGAAAAATAGTCATTGAAAATACAAATAAAATTCTAGATATGGTCGAAGAATTGGAAGTTATCATAGATACTGGTGGTATTCCATTTTCTCCAAGAGTAAAAAGTGATGATGGCCAATCATATCTTGACTGTCCTCGTGTAGTTACAGATCTTGTCTATGAAAAAGCCTTATCTTGGTATGGCAATCCTCTTCCTCATAATATTGAAGAAAGAATTGCCAAAGAATTATATGGAGATATAGTCTATAAATGTTATTTAGAAATAGCTAAAGAAAATCATCCTGATCTAGAAGAAAAAGAATTAGAAAATGAAATTTTTACTAATTTACATAAAACAGTTTTATCAGGTTTTGATGAAGTAAAAACACTTGTAGGTAACTACGTAAAAAAACACACTCCCCCTGAAGAGGGCGAATTAGATGAAAAAACATTAGCCAAAAAAATCAAGAAAGAACTAGGAGGAATTATTGGCGGTGGTTTTGATCCAATCTACCTAATCGCCCAAAGACTAGTAAAACACTCTAACGATGAAGGATATTTAGTAGGTTCACGTGGTTCCGTTGGTTCTAGCTTTGTTGCTACAATGATGGGAATAACCGAAGTAAATCCATTACCAGCTCACTACCGCTGCCTAAATTGCCAAACAAGTATTTTCAAAGATGAAGAGGGCAAAGATTTAGGAGCTACATACTCTAGTGGCTTCGATCTACCAGATAAACATTGTCCAAAATGCAATGAATTAATGCATAAAGACGGTCAAGATATGCCATTTGCTACCTTCTTAGGATTTAATGCTGATAAGGTACCAGATATTGACTTAAATTTCTCTGATTTAAATCAAGCATCCGCCCACGAATATACCAAAGTCTTATTCGGAGTTGATAACGTTTATCGTGCCGGAACAATCGGCACCGTTGCTGAAAAAACAGCCTTCGGTTTTGTAAAAGGCTATTTTGAGGATAAAGGTATAATGAATAAACGTACCTGTGAAGTTGAAAGACTTGCAATAGGATGTACTGGAGTAAAAAGAACTACCGGTCAACATCCTGGAGGTATAGTTGTTGTCCCTGACTATATGGATGTTTCCGATTTTACTCCATTTCAATTTCCTGCGGAAGATCCTACAAGCCCTTGGAGAACAACTCACTTCGATTACCACGCCATTGACCAAGACTTACTAAAACTAGATATTCTAGGACATTCAGATCCGACACAATTAAGATTAATTCAAGATTTAACAAAAACCGACATTTTAAAAGTTCCTCTAGATGATAAAGAGACAATGAGTATCTTTACTGGACCACAAGCCCTAGGAGTTACCGAAGAACAAATAATGTGTAAAACCGGAACCTTAGGAATTCCCGAATTTGGAACACCATTTACTATCAGTATGGTCGAAGATACTAAACCTAAAACCTTTGCTGAACTAATTAAAATATCTGGTCTATCACACGGAACCGACGTTTGGCTAGGTAATGCTAAAGACCTATGTACTCCCGACGAAAATGGGAACATAAAGGTTCCTTTTAAAGAAGTTATCGGATGTCGTGATGATATAATGGTATACTTAATGTATCACGGAGTAGAACCAATTAAAGCCTTTAAAATAATGGAATTCGTTAGAAAAGGAAAAGCCTCTAAAGACCCAGAAACTTGGGCTTCTCACGTTGAAACTATGAAAAAAGCTGGTATTGAAGAATGGTTTATTAATTCCTGTGCTAAAATTAAATATATGTTCCCTAAAGCCCATGCTGCTGCCTATGTAATTAGTGCCTTTCGTATTGCCTGGTACAAAGTACATATGCCCGCTTACTATTATGCTTCTTGGTTCTCTACAAAGGCTACTGACTTTAATATTGAAGCTATGATAAAAGGTTATGATGCTATAAAAAGTTCTTTAATTGAAATAGAAAACAAAGGTTATGATGCAACCAACAAAGAAAATGGTATTGCTGAAAGTCTAAAATTAGCTTTAGAAGCTACTGCCAGAGGTATTAAAATAGCCAATGTTGACCTATATAAAAGTAAAGCCTTAACATTTGCTGTAGAAGATGATAAAACAATTCTTCCATCATTTTCTTCAATTGATGGACTAGGGGATGTTGTTGCTAAAAATATTGAATTAGAAGCTCAAAAACATCCATTTATTTCCATCGAAGACTTTCAAGCAAGATGCAAAGTATCAACAACCTTAATAGAAAAAATGAAATCAATGGGAATATTTGCCAATATGCCAGAGACTAGCCAATTAACACTTTTCTAGTTAGAAATTTATAAAAAATTGTAAAAAACTATTGCATTTTATGCCTACTTTTGCTATCATTATTATAGTAAAGGAGGATATAAAAATGGAAAACAAAAGAGGAAGTGGAATTTTCTTAGGTGTTATCGGTGTTGCCACACTTATTGTTGCTATAATCGGAGCATCATTTGCGTATTTCTCTGCTCAAGTATCTAGTGGTGATGGAGCAGTTAATGTAAGTGCATATGATACAGCAGGTTTAACGGTAACTAAGGTTGAACCAGTTGCACCATTAGATTCTGAAATGGCTGCATTAGTTGGTATCGTTCCATTAGCTGCTGAAAAGCAAAATGCTGAAGGAAAAACAATGTTACAGTATGCTATTAACGATGCTACTAAAAAATGTATTGACAGCAAAGATAAATTAGTATGTAGATTATATAAAGCTACTATTAATAATACAACTGCTAATCCAGTTGCATTTAATATTGAAGTTGGAACAACTACTAACGAAGCAGGCACTGGTGAAGGAAAAGAAGCATTTAAAGACCTAAAATTCCAATCTTTAAGTGGAACTGAAGGAGCTTTAGCTTTAGATGGAAGCCCAGCTATAATCGGAGCTGCTGGCACATCTGTTCTTGCTCAAAATGCTAAATTTACAGCAGCAGCTAACGGCGAAAGTGTACATTACTTTGTAATTTATCTAGACGAAGCTTACACTGATGAGTCTAAAACTGAAACTAAAGATCAGTCTTCACAAATGGGTGCAAAATTCTCTGGAAAAGTAATTTATTCAACTGGTGATAATGGTACTAAATTAACTGGTACATTTGAAGGATTTGAATAACAAAAAAACAAAAGCGAGAAATCGCTTTTTTCTTTTCCTAAATACTTGCCAAATTAACTAATTTTTGATATCATTAAAGAAGAATAGAGATGGTATATATGAATGAAACAAAACAAAAAACCTTATTCTTCGGAATTCTAGCAGTAGCTGCTACAATTTTACTCTTTGTCGGAGCATCGTTTGCTTACTTTACAGCATCTATTAATTCTGAAGAAGGTGCTATTAATGTCGGAGCAGCCGAATTTGGTTTAGCTCTTGAAGAAGATACTTCTCTAATAAAAACTAAACTAATCCCATCAGCTGAAAAGTATATTGATCGTGCTACCAGTGGTGATCGTTTAGACGAGAATAAGAACTTTGTAAAACCTACTAAAGATTCTGAAGGTAATTTAATAACTAAAGGTACCACCTGTATAGATGATAATCTTCACGAAATTTGTAGTATCTATACCTTTACTGTAATAAATAAAGGTAATATTGATGCCCCATTATATATTACCATTAATCCTAGTTTAAACACCTTTGAAAATCTCTATTATAAAGTATTAGATGAAAATAAAAATGAAGTTGTTCCTGCAACTCATATATACGATGACCGTTATCAAGTCGATGAGTCTGGAAAATTTTTAAAAGACTCCGAAGGAAACTGGATTCCTAAAGATGATTTTGCTAATTTAAAAATATCCCCTTCAGTCTTAAAAAACTTTAACCCGATATTACCAAAAGCCTCAGAAACTAACCCTGAAGGAAAAGCAACATATTCTATTGTCTTATGGATTATGGAAATTGATGCTCCTCAAAACAATGAAGACTCTGGAAAAGCCTTTGCTGCTAATATAACCGTAACTACCTCTGGAGTTGAAGGCAAGGGTATAACTGGAACATTCTCATCAACAGGTACTGAACCTGGAAATTAGTTATTGACAACCATCAAAATAATGCTATAATATATTTATGATTTCGGTTTATGAAGTGACAACATAAATATTAACGAAACAGACAATTAAATAATTAAAAGAGCGCACGAAAGTGAAATAAGGTGGCACCGCGAGTTTTCTCGTCCTTATACCATTCATTTTCGTGCGTTATTTTTATTTAGAAGGGAGAAAAAATGAAAGAAAATATATACCGTGATTTATACTGCGGAGAAGTAAATAAAACCCACATAGGAAAAAAATTAAAATTAGCCGGATGGGTTAACTCCATCAGAAATTTAGGAGGCCTTCTCTTTATTACTCTAAGAGATGAAACTGGTATCGTTCAATTAATTAGTGAAGAAGGTGACAAGTACAATAGTTTGACCAGAGAAAGCACCATTACCATAACTGGTACTGTTCATAGTAGAACCAAAGATATGATAAACCCAAATATGAAAACCGGAGAAATCGAGGTAGCAATCGAATCGCTCGAAGTACTTGGCGAAAGTCTTAACGTTTTACCATTTGAAATTAACCACAGCAAAGATGCTTCTGAAGAAACAAGATTAAAATACCGTTATCTTGATTTAAGAAACGAACAAATTCATAATAATATTATTTTAAGAAGTAAAGTAATAGATTTCATTCGTACAACAATGAAAGATATGAACTTTACTGAAATTCAAACCCCAATTATCAGCACCAGTTCACCTGAAGGAGCAAGAGACTTCGTTATTCCATCTAGAAAATTCAAAGGAAAATTTTATGCCTTACCTCAAGCACCTCAAATATATAAACAACTATTAATGGTTAGTGGCTTTAATAAATATTTTCAAATAGCCCCTTGTTTTAGAGATGAAGACTGTAGAGCAGATAGAACCCTTGAATTTTATCAATTAGATTTTGAAATGAGTTTTGCTACTGAAGAAGATGTATATAAAACTGGTGAAAGAATCTTCTATGACATCTTTACTAATTTCTCAGATAAAGAAGTAAGTAAAACTCCATTTAAAAGAATTCCATATCGCGAAGCAATGTTAAAATATGGTAGTGACAAGCCAGATCTAAGAAATCCTCTAATAATTGAAGATCTTACAGATATCTTATCTCTTGCTGATTTTGCTCCATTTAAAGATACCACAATTAGAGCAATAAAAGTATCTAGTATTGATAAATCAAATTCTTGGTTTAAACAAATGGAAGAATATACCAAAACTCTAGGTGGAACTCTCGGATACATTAAAGTTAATGAAGATATGACATTCAAATCATCCCTAGACAAATTCCTTAACGATGATATTCGTAACAAACTAAAAGATAGATTATCACTAACTAGTGGCAACATTATCTTTATCGTCGCCAATCAAAATAAAGAAAAATGTGCTAAAATACTAGGACAATTAAGAATAAAACTAGGTAACGAACTAGATCTATTAAAGAAAAACTGCTATGAATTTTGTATTATTAATGATTTCCCAATGTATGAATATAATGAAGAAACTAATACCTGGGATTTCGGACATAATCCATTTTCAATGCCTAAAGGCGGAATGGAATCTTTAAAAAACAGCAATATTGAAGACATTCTTGCATATCAATATGACTTTGTATGTAATGGTTGTGAAATGTCTTCAGGAGCTATTAGAAATCACAGTATTTCTATAATGAAAAAAGCTTTTGAATTAGCTGGCTATGATGAAGAAACCATCAAAAATAAATTCCGCAGTCTATATACTGCATTCCAATATGGAGCCCCACCACACGCTGGTATGGCCCCAGGCATAGATCGAATAATTATGCTTTTAACTGGTGAAGAAAACTTAAGAGAAGTTCAAGTCTTCCCACCAAACGTCAGTGGCCAAGATACTTTAATGGGTGGCCCTAACGAACTAACAGAACAGCAATTAAGAGAATTACATATAAAAATTAGAGATTAATCATTAAGGGAGGGTAAAAAATGGTTGAAGTAAAAGAATTAGCAATATTATTTAAACGTCGTGTGGATCAAGAAAGTGGTGATACAACCTTTATTCCATACCGTATTATCGAAGGATGTTATGATGAAGACAATGAAGTTTTTATAGATAAAGACGAAAATAGTTATCATCATATTGTCGACTTTGAATTATTCGCAGGAAATGCTTATGGTGGTCGAGTAGAAATATCAAAACTATTATCAGAAAATCCCAAGGCCACACTAAAAGAATTAAAAAAAGAATTATTTGAAGAGTCTCAAAAATATTATTATGCCAGAAAAGATGGTGAATATCTTATTTTCGTTATTCCTAAAACTACAATGGAAGCTGACATTTATGAAGACAAAGAAACTGCTGAATGGTATGAAAGATATGAACAAGCAATACCATATGAAGAAGTCTTCGAAGACCCCAAAGAACAGCCAACAACAGAACAAACTTCCAAAGAAGTAGATTATCATCTAATGAATGAAACACCTATATCATATGTTAATAAAATAAAAGATACCATTAAAGGACAAGACAAAGCCATTGAAAAGATAATCACTGCTTTTTGGATGCATTACAATCTAAAAGGACTAACAAAAAAGAATCTTCTTGCTCTAGGACCAACTGGAGTAGGCAAGACTGAAACCTTTAGACAACTAGCCAAAGAATTAGGAATACCTATTACCATTTATTCAGTACCAGGAATAACCCAATCTGGTTATGTTGGCAAAAGTGTTGACAGTATTCTAGTAAAAGCCTATTACGAATGTGGTAAAGATCTTAACAAACTAGAACACAGTATTATAGTTTTAGATGAAATAGACAAATTAAGTGAAAAAGGAGATTCAAACGAAAGCGTAGCTACCAGCGGTGTTCAACAAGAATTACTAACTCTAATCGAAGGAGGAAAGAGAACCGTTGAAATGGATTCGCAAGGCCACAAAACCTTTAACGTAGATACTACAAATATTATCTTCGTAGGTACCGGTGCCTTCCAAGGTCTATTTGAAAAGCCAAAAACTCCTGTTGGATTTGAAAATATTCCTAAAAAACAAGAAGAAAATGATTTAAATAAAATTCTTTATAAATATGGAATGATGAAAGAACTATTAGGAAGAATGCCTATCATAATTCCTTTTGAAAGACTAACCAAAGAAGTTTTTAAAGATATTATTCTAAACTCTAAAAAAAGCGAAGTCAAAACAATTCTTGCTAATTTAGAAAATTTAGGTATTACCATCACTAACTTTGATGAAATCCTAGATTTAATTGTCGAAGACGCTCTATCTAGAGATACCGGAGCGAGAGGTATTATCACCACTACCACCAGTATCTTCTCAAAAGTTTTCTATGATATTGCTAATAACCCTGATACCTATAACACTTTAACCCTAGGAAAAAATATCCTAAAAAATAATCGAGATTACATTCTTGAAAAGAGAAATAATCTCTCTAAAATAAAAATAAAAGCAATATAGGAAATAAAGTATGAAAGAATTAAAAGAAATAGAAAAATCAATTCAAAAAAAATATCGTAAAGAAATATTTTCCAAATTTGTAAGAGCCGTTAAAGAATTTAATTTAATCGAAGAAAACGACCGAATTGCTATTTGCATTTCTGGTGGAAAAGATTCCTTTCTTTTAGCTAAATGTATGCAAGAACTCTTAAGACATAATAAATTTCACTTTGAATTAAGATTTATTGTTATGGATCCTGGATATACTGAAGAGAAGCTAAATCAAGTAAAAGAGAACGCCCGAATTTTAAATATTCCTATCGAAGTATTTGAAACTAACATCTTTGATGTTGTAAAAGATACTGATAGTCCTTGCTTTCTTTGTGCCCGTATGCGAAGAGGATGCCTATACTCCAAAGCCCAAGAACTAGGATGCAACAAGATAGCTTTAGGTCACCATTTTAACGATGTTATTGAAACACTTCTCCTTAATATGATCTATAACGGAAAATTTTCTGGAATGTTACCAATTTTAAATAGTGATCATTTTGAAAATATGAAACTAATAAGGCCGCTATATTACATCAAAGAAAAAGATATTCTTACGTGGGTAAAATATACTGAAATGAACTTCATTGACTGTGCCTGTAAAGTAACAAAGAAAAGTTTAGGAAAACGCCGTGAAATAAAAGAACTATCATATCATCTAGTAGATATGTATGAATATGCTGATATTAATATCTTAAATTCAATGTTTCACGTAAATCCTAATACCACATTTGTTGATAAAACAAAGTAATATTCATAAATAACTGAAAAAATAAAAAAGACTAAATAAAGTATCTTCAATGATAGATATTTCACATTTAGTCTTTTTTTAATTTCAAAAAACTCTCTTTACATAAAAAATGTTAAGTCTATCTATTTACGTAAACCCAAGGTTATAAAAGCCTCATTATATTTGACTACCACTATTTTCTATGATAAACTTAAGATGAAGGTGATTATAAATGAAATTGAAAATAGGAGTTATATTCGGAGGAAAAAGTCTAGAACACGAAATGTCAATTTTAACAGCTCTACAAGCGATGGATAATATAGATACAGATAAATATGAAGTCATTCCAATCTATATTACCAAAGATCTAGTGTGGTATTCTTCCGGTTGCCTAAGATATATAGATAGTTTTAATAACTATAACCTAATTGAAAGATATGCTACAAAAGTAAATCTAATTAACAAAGAAGGTCGTTTTATTCTTCAAACCGCAGGCCTTATTAAAAGAGAATTAGCTGAACTTCATTTAGTTATTCCAATGGTTCACGGTAACGGTATGGAAGATGGTACCATCCAAGGATATCTTAATTTAGTAGGAATTCCATATGTAGGAAGTAATACTTACCCGTCAGCTGTAGCCCAAGATAAAGTATTTACTCATCAATTATTACAAGCAGTAGGAGTTCCTGTAACAAAATATGTTTGGTTTGGAGAAAGATTTTATAGAAATAAAAAAGAAGAACTATTTAAACAAATTGATGAATTAAAATATCCATTAATAATTAAACCAGCAACTTTAGGAAGCAGTATCGGAATAGAAGCAATAGATAGGAAAGAAGAGTTAGATTCTACTATTGAAAGAGTATTCAAATATGATAGTAAATTGATAATTGAAGAAGAAATAGAAAATGTAGTAGAATACAATTGTAGTGTTTTATTAACACCACAAGGAAATATCACTAGTGACATTGAAGAAATAGTAAGTAACAAAGGAATAAGAGAATATAGAGATAAATATATAAATGATGAAGATAAAGAATCAAAAAAGGAATTTTAAAGTGAATTCTTTTTTTATATCATCATATAATTAAAAGGGTGAAAAATATATAAATTTTGGTTTTACAATTTCATCAACATCTAATTT
>OIZL01001169.1_pt1 | contig 15330 bp, 13 predicted proteins | sample 1588541 | NCBI WGS metagenome assembly OIZL01 (sample SAMN03283285) | human gut metagenome | biome: human-associated habitat; material: feces | host: Homo sapiens | place: Peru | collected 2012 | reverse complement strand
ATATTATCTATGCAAGGAAAAAATGTTAAATCATTTTTGTAAGGGGTCTATTTTATGATAGAGCCCTATTTTTCTGAAAAAAATTAAAAGAAAAAACATTAAGTCAATTAGTTGAAAAAAATCAAAGCATTCCGAACTAAACTGTGGTACAAGCCGCAATTAAAGCAAATAATTAGTAAAATAATTAAAAATGAATATAATATAAATGGGTATGCTGAATTTGAACATTTTCTAAAACATATAGTATACTTTACTTATGTTAAAGCAATTCAATAGTAAATGTTAGCCACTTATGGATGGTGTGGGTTATAAATGATTCCAATCGCGAAATGTTAGTCGCTTCCGAGTGGTGCGAGTTATAAATGATTTCGGTCGAAAATGTATGAAAAAAAATTAATACTTTTGAAATATATAAAAATACCTTCACTTAAGTGAAAGTACTATAAATTCTTACTAGGAGAGTCTATACTCTCTTTTTTCTTTCCTTCAAATCTAGGTTTAAAATCTAATTCATAAATTGAATCACATACCTTATAATAATAGAAAGTAATTAAATCATTATAATCATTATTTACTATTCCTTTTTCTAATGCATCATGATATGCTTTTCTTTCTTTTTTAACAATATAAACAGGTGGTAAATTTCTTTTCTTAAACATCAAATTAAGTAATGCACGAAATGTTCTTTTATTACCATCTTTAAAAGGCTGTATTCCAATTAAATAGCCTGTGGTTTTAACACAATAAGCAATATACTCTAAAATATTAGGATTGTTTAATGCTTTATTATATTCTTCTTTTTTCTCGTTAGATAAGTATGAATTCATAATTCTCATGACATCTTTACCATCAGGAACATCAACATTAAAATCTCTCATAATTACTGATTCAGTTCTTAAGGCTCCACCAAATCTTGTTTTCTCTTTGAGCTTTAACATTTCTTTAGCTCTATTATATTTTTCCAAACTCTTTTCTTTTTTGGCTTCAATTAATAAACGTCTTGCTTCTTTTTCGTTATCTTCATATTCTTTAGCATTCTTATCATCTAATGGTTTATATAATATAGAATGTATAATCATAGAATTAATAAAAATATTAAAATCATCTTTTTCTACATTAAAACTTTGAATATAATCATAGACTAAGGATAATCCCTTTTTCTCACCAATAGAATCATTCTTTTCAACCAAAGCCTCATTAGAAACATATTTTCTTTTAAATGTAGAAACCATTCTATTATGATTAGGTTTTATTAATCTATAGTACTGCAATATTAGATTTTTACATATTGAATGGTCATCATTCTTATAAATATTACTATGAGATTTAGAAATATTATATAATTTAAAAGCTGTTTCTAATAAACTTAGTTCTTCACTACTAATTTCATTATAATCCATAACAACGTCTCCTTATACTTAAATTATATACTTTTTATCTTTTAATGTCAAAAATATATGATAAAATAAGGATGGTGGTTGTAGTGAATTATAATAATTTAATTAATGATAATGAAATGTATTTATATAAAATAGAAGGATTTTCAAGTATTAGAATTAAATTAAATTTTAAAGTTGAAAATAATTTGAAAAACTTTATTGGCTTAAAATTACTTTCTAGTTATATATTTGAAAATAATAAAGTATATAATACTGTACCTAAAATACAAACTAGAATAAAAGAGCTATATAATTTCTTTATTGGAAGTGGCTCTTATACTTTTGGTAAATATCTAATGTTTGAAGTAAATATACATTTTTTGAATAAGTATGTTTTAAATGATGAATATTATTTAGACTTAATGACTTTTATAAATGATATGCTATTTAAAGTTAAATATAATAAAAAGTCCTTAAAAGATATAAAAAATAGGGAATTAAACTATATTAAAAGTTATCTTAAAAATGAAAATAATATTATGTATTTAGAATATCTTAAGTATAATTTTAAAGATACAACTGAGTATAACTATTCTTTAAATAATAAAGATGAAATTATTAAAACAATAAATGAATATAGTTCTGAGGACTTAAAAGAATTACATGATAAAATATTCAAGAACTTTTATAAAGGCTTAATAATGGGTAATGTGAGTGATGAAGATTATAAACTATTTAGAAAATTCTTGAGCTTTAAATCTAACATAAAAAAACTTGATTACATTGATGATGAAAAGCTAATGAAAAAGAATAAAGACTACGAAATAGTAAGTGATAAAACTAATTTATCTAGGATTTATATAACTTATAGATTTAAAAAAAGAGATATTGCGTTACTTGATTTTATTAATAATATTATGAATAGTTCTCATGGACCTTTATTTAGTATATTAAGAAGTAAATATGGTTTAGTTTATTCATTTGGATTTTCATATAAATATTATAAAAGAAGAATACTCATATCTGCTCAGATAGATAAAAATAATAAAGATAAATTTATAAGTGGAGTAGAAGAAGCATTCAATTTAATGAAGAATAAAACTTATGTTAAGAAACTATTAAATGAGGATAAACAAGCTTATAAAGATGACTTATATACATTAGAAGAAAATATGAATAGAATGTTTAAAATGTTATTCGAGCATATTATGAAACCTTATGAAAATTATGATCAATTAGAATTTCTTAATAATTTAGATAAATATAATGAAGAAGATATTATTAACTATTTTAATACATTTGAAAGAACTAATATATTCTTTTATAAAGGGGTGATGAAGGGTGAATGATAAATATAAAATACATGTATTAAGTAATGGAGTAAAGCTCTATTTATATCCAAGTGATAAACTAAAAAGATTCTACGTTAAATATGTAATTAATTATGGGTCTGATGGAAAATGGTTTAATTTTAAATACAATAATAAAAAATATACTGTGGAACCAGGTGTTGCACATTTTCTAGAACATTTATTAGGAGAACATTCTAAGAATGGTAACATATATACTAATTTTTCTAAAAGAAATTATGGAAGAAATGGAGTTACTACATATAATAAGACATTCTATTATTTTGAAGGCATAAGAAATATTAAAAAGTCTATTAAAGAGTTAATTGAAGCAGTGGATATACCTTTATTTACTAAGGAAGATGTAGAAAACTCTAGAAAAGCAATATTAGAAGAATGTAAAATAGATAAGAATGATTACTTTTATACCATGTGTGGATTATTAGATAGAAATATTTATAATAGTTATGAAAAAATACACAAGTCACTGAGTGTAATAGGTAATCCAGAAACAACTAATAAAATAGATTATGATATGTTAAAACTATGTTATGATGCATTTTATTATGATGAAAACAAATACTTACTTATCGCAGGTAACTTTGATGAAAATAAAATGATTAAATTTGTAGAAAGCATTTATGAAAACATTCCTAAACATGAAAAGAAAGTTAAAGAAATCTCATATGATTTACTCCCAGTTAGAAAGAGAAAAGAAGTAATTAAAATGAATATTACTAATCCATATGTAGGTTTAACATTTAAGGAAGAATTACCACTTAATTATGATAAAACTTTAATACAAGCATATCTTATGATTTATTTGTATGCTAAATTTTCATTTTCTAATAAATTTATCAATAAACTTTTAGATAAAAAGATAATTGAAAAGAAAATTAGTGATGAATGTAGTAGAAATGAAAATATACTATTATTTACTTTTAAAGCCTACACTAAACATAAAGATAAATATATTAAAGAGCTAATTAAAGAACTTAAGAAAAATGATATTACTAAGAAAAAATTTGATCTATTTAAAAAAGCAATTATTTCTGATATAGCATTTGGAAGAGATAACTTGTATAATGATTTTAAAGAATTTCAAGATATTATAGATTATGATTATTTAGTAGATGAATTAATATTCATTAAAAATTTAAATTATAAAGATTTTATTAAGTTTACTAGAGTCTTAAAGTTTAATAATTATATAGAAGTAGTAATAGAACCAAATAATTAAGAAAATATTAAGGTTTCTTATATTCGAGTGTGCTATAATTTATAGGGAGTAGTTATGACAAATATATTAATAGTAGATGATGAAAAAGATATCGCAGATTTATTAGAATTGTATTTAAAGAATGATAACTATAATGTATATAAATATTATTCTAGTTTAGATGTAGTTAAAGATTTAGATAAGTTAAATATAGATTTAGCAATTTTAGATGTTATGATGCCTAATATGGATGGATTTAAGTTATGTAGTATTATAAGAGAAAAGTATAATTTTCCCATAATATTTGCAACGGCTAAAGTAGAAGATATTGATAAAATTAATGGCTTATCTATAGGCGCTGATGATTATGTTACTAAACCTTTTGAACCACTTGAATTAATGGCTAGAGTGAAAGCACAATTAAGAAGATATAAGAAGTATAATACTATAAAAGAAGAAAATATTATAGAATTTAGAGGCATTATAATTAACTCTGATACACATGAATTTATATTAAATAATAAAAAGATAGAACTAACTAAAACAGAATTTGCAATACTTTGGTTATTATGTGAAAATGTTGGTAATGTTGTTAAAAGTGATACTTTATTTTCTAAAGTATGGGGTGAAAAATACTATGAAAAAGATAATAATACTATAATGGTACATATAAGACATATAAGAGAAAAAATGGGGGATGTAAATAGTAAACCTAAATATATTAAAACTATTTATGGAATGGGGTATAAAATTGAAAAATAATGATATATTAAAAAGAAGATTTATTAGATTAGTAGGTAAAATCTTTATTGTAATAACCATCTCTTTATTAGCAATGTTTTTATTTAAAAGATTAATAGAAATATTAGATTTTCAGTGGATATATAATATTAGTTCTAATACATATTATAGACTTATTAGTTTATTTTATAATTTCTATTATAATGGAATAGGATATTTGATAATATCTATATTAATTATAGTAATTACTTTAGTATTAGTATACTTTGAAATTAAAGATATATCTTCTTATGTACAAGATATATATGATAGTACAGATAAATTATTTGATGAAAAAAATGAATATATAAGTTTACCTGGTGAAATGAAAGATTTAGAAATTAAATTAAATCATTTTAGAAGTGAATCATTTAAAAATAAAAAGTTAGCTTACGAAAATGAAAAGAAGAAAGATGAATTAATAGTTTATCTAGCACATGATATAAAAACACCTTTAACAGTAGTTATTGGTTACTTATCATTATTAAATGAAATAGATGATATGCCAACAATACAAAGAAAAAAATACTTAGAATTAGTATTAAATAAATCATATAGATTAGAAGAATTAATTAATGAATTATTTGATATTGCTAGATTCAATTCTGAAAAGATTATTCTAGAAAAAGAAGAGTTAAATCTAAATTTAATGATTGAACAAATAATAGATGATTTTTATCCAATATTAAATGACTTAAATAAAAAGATTAACTTTAAAGCAACTAAGAATTTAAATATCTATGCAGATCCTGATAAACTAAGTCGCGTATTTAATAATCTTATTAAGAATGCAATTAATTATAGTAAAGATAATACTGACATAGACATTAATGCAAAAAAGAGTAATAATGAAATTATAGTTAGTGTTACTAATAAAGGAAAAATGATTCCTAAAGATAAATTAGATAAAATTTTTGAGAATTTTTATAGAATGGATGAGTCTAGAACAAGTAAAACTGGTGGAAGTGGTTTAGGACTTGCGATTAGTAAAGAAATAGTTAGCCTTCATGGAGGTAAAATTAAAGTAACTAGTGATATAGATAAAACAACATTTATTGTTATATTACCTATATTAGATGAATAATTAAGAATTATTTAAGATTTAATTAAGGCAGAATTAACAAACTTCAATATTAGAATTAGTATAATTATTATGCTAATTTTTTTATAATAGAAGGTGTATGTATGAAGTTTGAAGAATTAACTAGCGAAGAGTTTGATAAATATTGTAATGATATTAAATGTAGTAGTTTTTATCAATCAAGTGAATGGGCTAAATTAAAAGAAACTACAGGTTGGATTCATTATTTTCTTGGAGTAAAACAAAATAATAAAATAGTTGGAATAACATTAGTGTTAGGTAGAAAATTATTTCTAAATAAATACTTATATTATGCACCTAGAGGTATACTAATTGATTATAGTAATAAAGAAGTATTAAGTTATTTTATAAATGAGATAAAGAAATTTTTAATTAAAAGAAATGGAATAGTATTTAAAATAGATCCTTTAATAGAATATAGAAAACATGATAATTTAGGTAATAATATAGGTGAATCTAATGATAAAGTTATTATGAATTTATGTAATCTTGGGTTTGTTCATCATGGATTTACAAAAGGTTATAATAAAAATGAAATACAACTTAGATGGAGTTATGCTTTAGTTATAAATAATAGTTTAGATGAAATAATTAGTAATATGAATCATAGATGTAAAAGATGTATAAAAAAATATAAAGAATATCCTTTAGAATTAGAATATGTTAACGATAAAAATAAATTAAATGACTTTAAAAAGATAATGGAGAGTACAGCCACAAGACAAAAACATTATGACAGATCATTAGAATACTATAATAATTTAAATAATTTACTTAAAGATAAAAGTGTTTTTGTAATTATTTATCTAAATAAAAAAGAATATTTAAATAAATGTAAAAATGATAAACTTTATAATTTAATTAAAACAGAAAATAAAGAAAAAATACCTATTACAGCCGGGGTATTTATATTTGACAAGAATAAACTCAATTATGTATATGGTGGTACTTATAAAGAATATATGCCATTTATGGCACAATATATGATGCAGATAGAAATGATTAAATTAGCTAAATCTAAGAATTTACCAATATATGATTTTGGTGGAATAAGTGGTGATTTTAATCCTAAGAGTAGTAATTATGGCGTTTATGATTTTAAAAGAGGTTTTGGTGGTTATGTTATAGAATATATTGGAGAGTTTGATCTTATATTAAGTAAATTTTGGTATCATACTTATAACATTTCTTATAAAGTTTATCATACTATTAAAAAGATAATGTGTAGTATTAAGTCTATATTGAAATAGTAATAATTTTATTGTATACTTAGGCTGTAAGAGGTGTTGTTTGTTATGAAAAAAATTATTATATTATGTACGCTATTTTTTCTTACTGGTTGTAATATAAAAGAAGATTCTAAACCAGTGTTATATAAATTTAATGTGGAGTCTTATGATTATAAATTGAGTTCAAGTTTAATGTTTAAGAAGAGTAATAATTATACTAATGAAGATGGTACATCTCAAACTGGAAGTTTAATGATAGATATAAGAGATAATAATGAATGCTATTCAACTGATAAAATAAATTATAGTAATGGAGCATCTTTTTCATCTGTTACAACTCATTGTCAATGGCAATCTATAGATTATGGAGTAGCTATAAATTTAACATACAAAAACATATATAAAACATGTAGTGATTGTGATGAGCAAACAGATACTTCTGATTACAATATTAGTGGTAAATATTTAGAAAAAGGTAAATATTTGGTGATTAATAACACATTGTATGAAAATGTTGAATATACCATGTTAAAAGAGCAAGAAGAAAATATTATTTATTATGATAATGCTAACAAATCAGTTTATACTGAAGAAGGATATCCTGCATTTAATACTGATTTAGAATATAGAAAAACTCATCAAATAAAACTTGATGAATATAAAATAATCGATAAGACTGAGTATTAGTTTAAATTTTATTATTCTTTAAAAATTCCCTATATAATTTAACTAATGCTCTTTTTTCAATTCTTGAAACATAACTTCTACTAATCTTTAATTCTTTAGCAATTTCCTTTTGTGTTTGTTCATCATGATTTCCTAGTCCATATCTTCTTATAATAATATCTTTTTCTCTTTTAGTTAAAACTTCTAAATAATTTTTAAGTAGATTAACATTATCTTTAAAATGTATTAATTCTAAAGAATCAATTGTCTCTTCTTTTATAATTTCTCCTAAAGTTATCTCATTACCATCTTTATCATATCCAATAGAATCATTTAAACTAATATTACTTTGATTCTTTTTATTTTGCCTTATATACATAAGAATCTCATTTTCTATACATTTCGCAGCATAAGTAATTAATTTAACAGGTTTATCTATATTATAAGTATCTATTCCTTTAATTAAACCAATCGTACCTATACTAATTAAATCATCAGTATTTTCATTAAATGTTTCATATTTCTTAACAATATGTGCGACTAATCTAAGATTATGTTCTACAAGTATATTTCTTGCTTCTTTACTCCCATTAATCATTAAAAATATATTTCTTTCTTCCTCTTCTTCAGTTAAAGGTTCAGGAAATACATTAATACTATAACTAGTTGTAAAAAAACCAAATTTTTTAAAAAACTCTAATATTTTCTTTATCATACTAAATTATATTAATAAAAAATTGAATTATGATATGATTTGACAATTGTACTATATTATGCTACAATACATATCCTGATGGAGGGGTAAGTATGAACAATGTTGAAATACGTCTTAAAAAAGAAAAATTAATACAAACCATTAAAAATAACTTAAAAGGTGGAGAACTTAAAACAGTTGAGAAAAGTATATTAGATAAAAATGATCCCTTTTTATCATACTTATTTGCGAAGGAGATAAATGGGGCTGATATAAATAGTCATTTAAATGTAGTGATAAATAGTAACGATGCTCAAATGATGTATACTTTTGCAATGGAAATACCTTGTAATAAAGATTTAATTATAGATGGTTTATCTAGAATAGGAGATGCTAAATGGCTTTATTTTTTAGCATGGGCAGATGGTGTTAATATAGATAAACTATTGGATGAACTTATTAAAACTAATGATATAAATTATATATATAGTTTTGGTACTAATATTCCAAATGCAGATAAAAACAAAATAATTAAATATATTATATCTACTAATAATATTCAGTATATAAATAATTTAGGAAGACTTGGAATATCAAGAGAAGAACGTTCTGAATTAATTAGACAAGCAGAAATAAATAATATTAGAAAATTAAAAATATCTAAATAAGTTAATGGGGGTTTTGTATGTTTAGAGAAGATTTATATAAAAGAATTAATGCTAGTGTAGAAGAAGTTATGAGTGTTTTTAATACATTGACGAGTATCCAACAAAAAGAGTTATTATATAGTTTTGGAATTAACTCAAAAGGACATTCATATGCAGGGAATAAAGGACTATTAAAAGTTTTAACTACTAAAATAAATGCAAGATATAAAAAGAATCTTTATGAAAAATTTTCAGGTTATTCTAAAAAGAGTGTTTTAAATGCATTTAATTTACTTAAAGAAAAAAGTAAAAATACACTTATGAAAGAATATACATTTAGCTATGAAAAAGAAATAATGGATGAATTAACTACTAATGATAAAAGTAAAATTAAATATTATCTTAAATGTATGAGTGAATCATTAGAAAATAAAGTAACAAATGATAATAAAATTGTATATAAGACATTTACTGAAGTATATAATATATCTATTAAGGAAGGTCTAAAACTAGTTATGACTTTAGATACTTCTGATAGAAATCTAATATACAAAAAGTATGGTTATAATTTAACTAGTAATACCAGAAAATCTGATTTAACTTGTATTGAAAACAATAGAATAAATTCTGTTATAAGTAAAAAATTAAGAAGAAATATAAATAAATTTAAGAACGGTTATGAATATGTAAGTTTTTATGATTTGTTTAAAGATATACCAAAAGAAGAATTATTAAATAGATTTAATGAATTAACAGATTTTGAAAAAAATAAATTAACTAAAATATTTGGTAGTGAATTAGATATGTTAGTATTAATGAATGAAGAAGAAAAAGAAAGAATATTTAATAATAAAATGAAAATTAAATTTAAATTAATGAAGAAACGTATTAGAAAATCTTTTTCATTTAAATCTTTTTATGATTTGTTTAGAGAATTTCAATTAGAAGGAGAATCTGAATTAGAATACCAAGAAAGAATCAAAAATACTTTATTAAGTTTAAATGTTGATCAAAGTATCGTTTATAAAAAATATGATAAAGATTTAAAAAACACTGAATATTATGGACAATTTACTACTGAAGATTCTAGATATATATTTAGAAATGTATATTATTTAATGAAATATTTCTTAGGTAAATCTAATAATGAAATAAAACGTAAGAAAGTTATGGAAAGATTAAAAAAGTATGGTACACATGAAGAAGTATTAACTAGTTTGTGTTATTTAAGTAAAGAAAATTTAGAGATTTTACAAAAATATTATGGTTTTACTTTTGAAAAAAGACCAAATGAATTTGAAATAAATCCAAACGAACAAATAAAAGTTAAATATGCTTTAGAACAAGTTAGACGTACTATTATAAAAGAAAAAGCTAATAAGATAGGTATAAAAGTAGGAGAACTTAAACGTATTAAAAAGATTCTAGCAACTGATTATTTTAAAGAACTTTCTAAAGTATATGATGAGAATATTTTATTTGCTTACTTTATTAGATTAAAATATCCTACTTATAGTGATGAAATGATTTATAATATTACTGGAGTCAGTTTGAATGATGTTAAAAGTAATTTAGACGATATTGATAAAAAAGTAAAGAAAATGATTATTAAATTTTAGAAATAGATTAAAATTCTATTTCTTTTTTATTTATAATTTGATAGAATTAACTTAGGTGAAGAAAAAATGTTTAATGAAAATGATGTAAAGTCTAAAATGGACAAAGTAATTGAAAATTTAGAAAGTAGATTTACTACTGTAAGAGCTGGACGCGCTAATCCAAATATTTTAAATGGTATTATGGTAGAATATTATGGGGCACCAACACCAATTCAAAGTGTTGCGACTATAAGTGTACCTGAAGCTAGACAATTAATGATAAAACCTTTTGATAAGAGTTTATTAAAAGAAATTGAAAAAGCTATATATGCAGCTGAGTTAGGTATGGCTCCTACTAATAATGGAGAAGTAGTATTTTTAACTATTCCTGAATTAACTGAAGAAACTAGAAAAAACTATGTTAAACAAGTTAAAGAAATGGCTGAAGAAGCAAGAATAGCTTTAAGAAATGTAAGACAAGATGCTAATAACAACATTAAAAGAGAAGAATACGCAGAAGATGAAGAAAAAAGGTATCTTGATCAAGTACAAAAACTTATAGATAAATATAATGTAATAGTAGAAGAAAAATATAAAGAAAAAGAAAAAGAATTATTAAGTATTTAATTAAGTACTTGAAATAACTGTCAAAATTTACTATAATTAAATTGTCATTCAGACATATAATATTAATGGACATAAAAAAGAGTAATACTTAGCTTTGAACTGTTATGTGTTTACTCAGTCCAATTGTTTAGATGGTGAACACCGTCTCAGTTGAGTCGGTGTTCTATTTGTCTTAGAAAACTTATGCTTTAAAGCATAAGTAGTTTTATTATTAAAACAAGCAAACAGTATTAATTTTTTTCTATATTTTTATCTTGAAAAATAGATTAACTACTTGAAAAATCTTGAAATTTGCATTAAAATATAAGTATCTTTTGGAAGAAAGTGTAGTATATAATTTAATTTCTAGAGAGTTAGTGGTTGGTGTAAACTAATAATGAATATATATGAAGTTTCATTCTTCTGTTAAAAAAGAATCGTATAGCTGCGTTAAAGTATTGAGAGCATAATAACTTTATGAATTAAGGTGGTACCGCTAGTAATAGTCCTTAAGCATGAAGTTTTTTTGTTAAATTAAAGAAAGGAATATAAGTATGAAAGAAAAATTAGAAACATTATTAATTGAAGCAAGAGAAAAAATAGATAATGCTAAAGAAGAAATGGAAATGAATTTAATTAAGAGTAAATACTTTGGTAAACAAAGTGAATTTACTTCTATTATGAAAGAAATGGTAGGACTTACTCCTGAAGAAAAGAAAACTTTGGGAATGCTTACTAATGAATTTAGAACAACTTTTAATAATATATTTGATAGTAAATTAGATAATATTAAGAAAGAAGCATTAAATAGAAAATTAGAAAATGAAAAGATAGATATAACATTACCTGGTAAAAAAATTAAAAATGGTAGTTTACATCCTTGTACTCAAGTTAGAATGGACTTAGAAGATTTATTTGTAAGTATGGGATATGATGTAGTAGAAGGCCCAGAAGTAGAAACAGATGACTATTGTTTTGAAAAACTTAATATACCAAAAGATCATCCGGCTAGAGATATGCAAGATACTTTCTATATAACTGAAGACATGTTACTTAGAACACAAACTAGTAGTGTACAAGTTAGAACAATGCTTGCTAATGAAGAAAAGACACCTATTAAAATAGTATGTCCTGGTAAAGTATATAGAAGAGATAATGATGATGCTACTCATAGTCACCAATTTATGCAAATGGAAGGACTAGTAGTTGATAAAAATATAAGTCTAAGTGATTTAAAAGGTACTTTATTAGAAATGGCTAGAAAGATATTAGGACCTAATACTAATATTAGGTTTAGACCTAGTTTCTTTGGATTTACTGAACCTAGTTATGAAGTAGATGTTACATGCTTTAAATGTGGTGGTAAAGGTTGTCCTTTATGTAAAAATATTGGATGGATTGAAATATTAGGTAGTGGTATGGTTCATCCTAATGTACTTAGAATGTGTGGTTATGATCCTGAAGTTTATACTGGATTTGCATTTGGTGTAGGAATAGAAAGACTTACTATGTTTAAATATGGTATTAGTGATTTAAGAAATATATATACTAATGATTTAAGATTTTTAAATGAATTTGATAGAAAGGATGGTTTAAATGATACTAAGTAAAAAGTTTGTTAATGATTATATTGAAATAGATGATACTATAGAAAATATTGCTAATAATATGACAAGAGTTGGTAATGAATATGATTATGCAGGTAAACTTATTAATGCTACTAACTTAGTTATTGGTGAAGTACTAGAGTGTACTATGCATCCAGATAGTGATCATTTACATGTATGTAAAATTGATGTAGGAACTGAAATATTAAATATAGTATGTGGTGCTCCTAATATGAGAAAAGGACTTAAAGTAATAGTGGCTTTACCTGGTGCTAAATTACCTGGTGGAGAAATTAAAAGAGGAGTAATTCGTGGTGTAGAAAGTAATGGTATGTGTTGTAGTATTGCTGAATTAGGTCTTGATAAGAAATTCTTGAGTGAAAAAGATATTGAAGGTATACATGAATTACCATTAGATGCTCCAATTGGAGAAGATGCTTTAAAATATTTAAATTTAGATGATGAAATAGTAGACTTTGAACTTACTAGTAATAGAAGTGATTTAATGAGTATGATAGGTATGGCTTATGAACTAAGTGCTATTTATGATAAACCTGTTAATGAACCTAAACCCAAATATGAAAGCCATGAATCTAACTTTATGGATGATATGACATTAGTAGTAAGTACTGATAAAGTAAAAACATTTTTATTAGGTAAAGTAGAAAATGTAAGTATAAAAGAAAGCCCAGAGTTCATTAAAACTAGACTAATTGCATGTGGTATTAGACCTATAAATAATGCAGTAGATATATCAAATTATATAATGATGGAAACAGGTCAACCACTTCACTTCTATGATGCTGATAAAGTAGGTAACTATATGGAAGTTAGAATGGCTAATGATGGAGAATTACTAACTACATTAGATAATACAGAAAGAACTTTAACTAAAAATGATTTAGTTATATGTGATTCAAAAGGCTCAATAGGACTAGCGGGTGTCATGGGTGGACTTGATACTGAGGTAACTAATGAAACAAAAAATATCTTAATAGAAAGTGCTATATTTGATGCTGGTACAGTTAGAAAAACTGCTAAAAAAATATTAAGAAGTGAAGCATCAAGTAGATTTGAAAAAGGATTAGATATCAATAGAACATACTTAGCTATGGAAAGAAGTAAAGAATTACTAAGTAAATATGCTAATGGTAATGTATTAAGTGGTACTGTTATATATGATTTATCTAATAAAGAAGAAAAAGAAGTAAATATTACTTTAGATAAAATTAATAGTGTACTTGGAATGAATTTAGAAATAAGTGATGTAGTTGATGTACTTAATAGACTTAAATTTACAGTTAATGTAAATGGTAATGAATTTAATATAAAAGTTCCTACTAGAAGACAAGATGTAAGTATAAAAGAAGATATAATTGAAGAAGTAGGTAGAATATATGGAGTAGATAATATTATTCCAACATTACCAAAAAGTTCTAAAAAAGGCAGTATGGATATCTATAATAGAGAATTAAAAGTAAGACTTTCTACACTAGGACTTAATGAAGTTTTAACTTATAGTTTAGTAAGTGAAAAGAATGCTAAAAGTTTTGGTAATGAGAATCTAGAACTAATAAAAGTACTAGAACCATTAGTAAGTGAAAAGAGTAACTTAAGAACTAGTATTGTTCCATCTTTAATTGAAGTATATGATTATAATAAAGCTAGAAACATAACTGATGTAAGTATATTTGAAATAGGTAAAAAGTATTATAAAGAAAATAATGAATATAAAGAAGAAGAACTATTATCTATATTAATGTCAGGTGAATTAATCGGAGGAATAAATACTAAAGTTAATGTTGATTTCTATTACATTAAAGGTATAATAGAAGGAGTACTTGATTATTTAGGCTATAAAAATAGATATGATTTTACAACACCAGTAACTATAAATGAATTACATCCTTATCAATCTGCAAATATAATCGTAGGTGGTAAATGTGTAGGATTTATTGGTAAATTACATCCAAGTATAAATAAATCTAACATATATGTAAGTGAAATTAATTTATCTTTATTAAGGACTATGAAAACTGGTAAAATGAAATTTAAAGAAATAAGTAAATATCCTAGTATAGTTAAAGATGTATCATTTATATTAAATAATAATATAACTAGTAAAGAAATAATTAGTGATATAAAGAAAAATTCTAGTAAAATATTATCTTGTGTTAAAGTATATGATGAATATAAATTAGATATTGAAAAAAGTTTAACATTTACATTAACATTTATGGATGAAACAAGAACTTTAACTGAAGATGAAGTTATGAATGAATTTAATAAAATAATAGATGTAATAACTAAAAAATATAATGCTAGAATAAAAAATATGTAAAATGATATTGCTTGCATACTAAATAAATGGTAAAATTAAGACACAAAGTAAAAGGAGCAAGACAAAACTATGAGAATATTGAAAAACTCAAACTGTAACAACAATTGTTTGTT
>OIZL01001165.1_pt1 | contig 15360 bp, 5 predicted proteins | sample 1588541 | NCBI WGS metagenome assembly OIZL01 (sample SAMN03283285) | human gut metagenome | biome: human-associated habitat; material: feces | host: Homo sapiens | place: Peru | collected 2012 | reverse complement strand
TTCAATTACAGAAGAAAACTGGAGAGTGGTCTGAACCAATCTTTATGGATGATGTAACAAATAACTTATATCCTGCCACAGACGTAACGTCAGATGTCATTTCATTGATATATGCAAAAGCAGATATAGCGATTGCTACTTTGGCTGAGAAATACAATGCTAGTAAGGATGAATCTGAGGAAGGCTTTTACTCTGTTTATCAGAGTATCAGACCTGTTATAGTTTATCCTTCAATAGGAGACAGAAATGTTCTTTGTCAGGGAGTATTGAATCCTACAGTATTCAATGCTAAAGATAGAATAGATGGTTCTCCTTATGCGCAGGCATCATGGTTCTTCAGACCTTATGTACTTTCTAGTGATGAAACAACAGTCCCATCCTTATCCTATGGTGAATTAAAGATAGATGTGTCCTCAGAAGAATTATCCTCAGATGCAACTACTAAGATAGAAAATTCAATCAATAGTTATCTGAGATCCAGTGGATTACTAAAAGCTATCTATGTTCTAGTAGCTGATGTAAAGGAAGATTATATTGATTTAAATTTGTCAAGAGGAGAACTTTACTATCATTATGAAATATCTGAAAGGTTTAAGGCTGATTATATTGACGGAGATGACAGAACTCTAGACAACAGAAGTGAGGACTATCCTCTGCCATTTATGGCTGCAATAAGATTGGGTGCAATAACAGGAGGAGCAAGATATGCTTTTATCAGTGATTCTATTATAGAAGAGGAAGATTCAGACTTTGAAACAGAAACAACTATTGGATATAAGAGAACCTATTATATTGATGGTCTGGATGCAGTAAGGACAGAAAGAACAACATTCCTGTTTTATAAAAACATGAGAAAGACAGGTAATAATCTCTGTTATTATATTCAACCTGATAGTAGTGCTCCTAGTCCTTATATATTCAAGTTTTATGCAGGTGGTTTGCTTTATACTTTGTCATTTACCTCTCTTGCAGATAATGACTCTTATATAGTAGATGATAGTGGAAAGGACGGCAATGCCTTAAAGTTTACTCATTATGATTCCTTATATTCATTAAGTGATTTTACTAAGAAGAATGGTATAAATGACCCAGAGCCTGACCATACTATTGAAGCAAAGCAACTGGAGATAGAGGGAGCTATTAAAAGCTATGCTACTCCTTTTAATACTTATGACCAAAGTTATGGAAAATCAAATACCCAGTTCTTTGTTGACCAGAGTATTGTAACACTTAACTCTCCTGATATAGAGTTTGATACAGAAGTACAGACTTATGGTACTGAAGGATTAAAGCTTAGGATAGTGGGTGCTATTCCTATTACAGCTTATGCTTCTGCCCATTCTATTAAGATTTCTTCTAATATGCTGGAAACCTATCATAATGCAGGAGATTCTTTGGGGCATTACTTTGGTGCAGGAGAAAAGAGTGACAATGTGATTCATAACAATATTAGTGGTTTAGGTGGAATGAGACTTATCTCTGAATACCTGTGGAATGATGTTGTGGTGAAGAGTGATGTAAATAAGACAGATGGTGTTACAACAACAGAAAGATATAACTTCCTTGTTTATCCTTGGCAGAGGACAGGCTCTATGAATAATGATACCAGAGAGAAAGAAAGTACTTCTGATAAAGGCACTATCTATGCTTCCTCTTACTTGCAGACAAAGAAGGAATCTCATATACTCTTCTCTATCAACTCTTCTTATATGGAATCTCATAACTTGAATAACTCTATATTTGAAAATATAAGTTCACAGATTCATCTTACAGAGAATGATGAGATAAGAAATATTAGACTGCCAAAACAGTCTAAGGGAACGTCAGAAATAAACTATTATCCTAATATAGATAAGGTACTTACCAACGAAAATGGATACAAGGTTCTTGTAGATCATAAAGGATTTTCTGCTTTGACTACTAATTTGGCAACTATAACAAGACCAGTATCCATGAAGTATAAGTCTACCTCCCATGCTGTAATAGCATTGGATGCTGTTAGTAAAACTTCTGAGAATAATGTTTTACCATTGCTGCCTTATGCAGAATATAACGGTCACTACTTTGGACAATACTCAAAAACCTCTGATGAAATTAAAACTTTCTGGGGAGATACTATCAATGGATTTACTCAAAGTAGTTATAATGTAAGTACTCTGTTCTCAAAGAAGTTGGATTTCCTATGGCTAGCAGAACTCTATAAGGATGTAAATAACTCTAGTAGATTTGGAGGAAGAGGAAAATCTGCAGTTATGGCTAACAAGTGGTTAGTTTGTGGAGAGGCTGTACCTTTTGATTCTAGTGCAAATACTGTAACCTTATATTGGACAGAAGGAGATACTTTCTATCAGAGGTATGATTGTTTAAAGACCTATCCATTTACCAATGATGATGTGAATCAGAATACAGAGATACTATCATTCATGTGTGAAACTCATGTGAATATAGATGGAAGGTATGACAAGAATAGAGGACAGATAAAGAATTATACTATGAGACCAGAGAACTTTAATAAGCTCAATCCTGTGTATTCTCAGCAGAATAACTTCTTTACCTCTAGGAAACTTGATACCAAGGATATTAGTGAATTGAGTTACCCTAATCATATTTACTACTCTAAGACCAAAGAGAGTGGAGCTGATATTGATTTATGGACTAATATTACATTGGCTTCTACTTTAGAATTAGATGGTGATAAAGGACAGATTAATTCTCTTAATAGACTTAATGATCAAATCATAGCCTTTCAAAATAGCGGTATCTCTCAGATACTCTATAATGAAAATGTGCAGATAGCATCTACAGCAGGTGTCCCTATTGAGATTGCTAATAGTGGTAAAGTTCAAGGTAAGAGATATTTATCTGATACTATTGGATGTTCTAACAAGTGGTCTATAGTCCAGACTCCTACAGGTATCTATTTCATGGATAATAATGATAAGAGTATTTATCTCTTCAATGGACAGTTGACCAATATCTCTACAGATTTAGGCTTTAACTCATGGGCTAAGCAGAATATTCCTTCTAGTAATAGTCTTCATAGATGGAATCCTCAGGATTATAATAACTTTAGGGCTGTTTATGATAAGTTAAATCAAGATGTATTATTCATCAATAATGAAACATCATTAGCTTACTCAGAGAAGCTTAAGTGCTTTACATCATTCTATGACTATGAGGGTTCACCATACTTGGAGAATTTTGATGATGTAGGTATCTGGATTAGAGATGGTAAGTTATGGAAGCATCAGGCAGGACAAGCTTGTAATTTCTTTGGAGAGAATAAACCTTATTCTATGACTCTCATTGGCAATCAGGATCCTCAACTGGATAAGATATTCACTAACCTAGAGTTTAGAGCTAATGTGAAGGAAGAAGGAACTTATAATGTAAGTAATGGTAAGTTTACTCCTTATCTTCCATTTGATAGCTTGGAAGTCTGGAATGAGTATCAGCATGGTATCTTAAATCTTAGCAATAGAAATAAAGGTGATAGGTTTACTCATGGTAAAGATAATGGTATCCTGGCTAGAAAGTTCAGAATGTGGAGATGTGATATTCCTAGGGATAATGCAGAAGTCAATTCTGGCACAGAAGCACCTATGGGTATTAAGAGATTTAAGGTCAGGCCTTTGGATAGAATAAGGAATCCTTGGGCATATATAAAGCTTACCAAGAATCCTGCATCAAAGTCTCTTGCCCAGATTAATACAGAGATACATGACATCATGGCAACATATTTTAGTTAATTACAAAGATAGGTTAGGGAATCTTAATGATTTTCTTACCTATTTTTATTATAGTATTAAGGGAATAACATTGTTACTAACTATGTATTATCTTTGCAGTAAAATGTTACTCAAATGAAAAAGAAAAATAAATTATATACTGCAAATAAGTGGAATAAACCACTGTTTGCTCAAGGTATAGATAGAGAAAATCAGAATGTATTTGATGGTTTTTTCTCCAGTACCTTAGATACTTCACTGAGTAAGGCTGAGCTGTTGAGTGGAAATTCCTCTGGCTTAGATTATCAGGTTCCCCAGTTATCCAAGCCTAATGTTACTATGCCTACAGATTGGAATAATGGATTACAAAGTAAGCTAGCAGTACAGAACTCTCAGAATTTAGTTAATGGATTTGGTGCAGAGGCAGCTAAGAATAATCCCTTCAGCTCATTTAAAGGTAGTGCAGGAAATAAGGCTGCTGTAGGCCAAGCTCTTACAGGTGTAGGATTAGAGATGACTGGTCTTATTGGTAAAAGTGAGAAGAATCCTAGAGGTCTTTGGGATGCTGCTGACCCAGTACATTATCTTGCAGGAGGTAGAGAATCTGCTGTAGGAAATGGTTTGAGTGATGCTGGTGTAGGATTATTTAAGACTAGTGCTATGAGTGGTAATGGTTTAGGAATGCTTGCTGGAGCAGGTCTTAAAGTTATAGGAGGTCTTACTAATGCTGCTTTTGGTGTTAAATGGAACAAAGAAACCATTAATGGTATTGAGAATCATACAAATGCTATGAGGACTAATGCAGAAGGAATTACAGGTGCTACAACCTCTGATGACTTCCTCAATAAAACTGCTAACTTATCTACAGCAGCATTAAATTTCAGTAAGGGTGATATTGGCAAGGATGGGTGGTTTACTCATAAAGTAGGAAAGAAATATAATGCTTTAAAGAATGCCCAAGCTACAGCCCAGGCTTATGCCAATCATGCTATAACAACTGGTGCAGAGAATATAGATATGAATCTGGATGATTCTGTGTTTACTAACTTTGCTGCTTTTGGTGGTCCTTTAAGTATAACAGATAACAATAATAATATGGGAGCAATAGATTATAACTTCATGTCTGACTATCTTACTTCAAAAAACAAGTCAACAGAAGTAAAGAACAAAATACCTACCAATATATTTGGTAGTTTAGCAAGTACTCCACTCTTTGTTCTTGGTGGGGGTATTCACATCAAGAAGAGCCATAGAGGATTATTTACCAAAGAAGCTAAAGAACATGGTATGGGAGTACAGGAGTTTGCTTCCCATGTATTAGCTAATAAAGATAAGTATTCTCCAGAAGTAGTTAAAAGGGCTAACTTTGCTAGGAATAGTACTAAATTTGCTTTAGGTGGAGATATGCAGACTAATGGTTCTGATTTCAGTAATGGATTAATGCACATAGATGCAGGTGGTAATCATGAATCCTCTCCTTATGATGGTGTACAATTAGGAACTGATGCCCAGGGGAAGCCTAATCTTGTAGAAGAGGGGGAGACCATATTTGATGATTATGTTTTCTCTAAGAGAATCAAGGCAGATGCTCAGACAAAGAAGAAATTCCATGTAGGTAAGAATGCTGACATCAGTTATGCAGACTTATCTAAGAAATTAGAGAAGGAAAGTGCAGAAAGGCCTAATGATGCTATTAGTCAAGCTGGTTTAGAGAAACAGATGCATGACCTTGCAGATGAGCAGGAAAGACAGAAAACAGAAATGCAAGCTAAAGAGGCTCAGGAAGTATTTGCTTCTCTTCCTCCTGAACAGCAAAGAGCAATTTTGCGGCAGATAGCTATGGAAGAACAACAAGCACTGCAAGCTGCTGAACAGCCAGTAGAGCAGCAGGCAGTTAATCCTCAGCAAACAGAACAACAGAGTGTAAATGAACAGGTGATGCAACAGCCAGTAGAACAACCTATAGCAGAAGAACCTCAGATGAATGCTTGTGGAGGTAAGATAAATAAGTATGATAAAGGTGGAGATATGAAACAGAAATTCTATAATCTTCTTAGTTCTAATGTAGATGGAGGTATTCATACTGATAGTGACTTTGATAAATGGTTGTTAGCACAGAAACTTGATAGGATTACTGATTGGGATAATATCCTTAGCAATAAAGCATTTATGGATGCTGTTAGTGCTCAGAACCCTGCATTAGGTGATGCTATATCAAAAGGCTATGACTTTGGTACTTATGTACCTAAAGTAAACAATAAATTAACCTTTGACTTTACTCATGGCGGTTGGGGTAAAGAAGATTATGATGCTTGGGATGGAAGTACTGATGCAGCTTGGCAAGAAGCAGTGAAGAAGGGGCTTGTAAAGAAAGGTATGAACTCTGAGGAAATTGGTAAAGCCTTATCTCAGACAGATGCTTATAGAAGAGGTTCTGATTGGTTGAAAGCTGATGAAAATAATAGGCTTACTTATCTACAACAGATTCTCAATAGTCAGGATGCTCCTCAGGCAGCTAGAGACTATGCAGCTAAGTATGTTGATGCTAATGGATGGTTGAAAGATGCTAAGAGAGATTATCAGACTATCTTTGAGGACCCAAATGGAACTGGTGTTAGGAATACTCATCCAGGAACCTATTGGAAAACTCCTAATGAAATCCTCAGAGGCAAGCAGACAGGCAACTATGTAGTAAATGATGATGGAAGTATAGAAGAGATATATGGAAATGTGCCTAAGGATTGGACTAGTGCAGGTAATTACAGTTGGCAAGATGACAAGAGTGACTATACATATAACTACTATAAGAGACCTGTTGTTAGTACTGATGGCACTGATAGTAATGGAGATAATCAGGAGGAGATAGTACCTAAGCATAAGAATGAAAAACTAAGATATGCAGGATTATTAGGTCCTTTAGTTGGTTTAGGTATGCAGGCTATGGGTATTGGTAAGCCTGATTATTCTAGAATGAATGCTGCTGTAGAGGCTGCAAGTGGTGCTCCTGCTTTAGCTAGTTATAAGCCTATTGGCAACTATCTTACCTACAATCCTATGGATATTTGGTATGAACAGAATAGAATGGATGCTAACAGTAGAGCTACAGATAGAGCTATCCTCAACAATGCTTCTCCTATTGGAACTAAGATGGCTGGACTTCTTGCTAATGGTTATAATAGTCAGATAGCAGATGGTGACCTTTATAGAAAGGCTCTTGAATATAATGATGCTAAGAGACAGAAGGTAGCTGAGTTTAATAGAGGTACTGATATGTATAATGCTGATGCCTTTACAAAGACCTCTGCTACTAATGCTGAGATAGCTAATAGGCAGAGACAGTTTAGAGCACAGATGCAGATGGATGCTGCAAGACAGAGAATGGCTGCTGATGCTGCTTGGAATCAAGGTCTCTATGGTAATGTTTCTGGTTTATTCAAAGGTATCAGTGACTTGGGACGTGAGAATGCTCAGCATAATATGATAGCAGATATGGCTGCTGATGGTGTCTTTGGTGTAATGACTCCTAAGAGTAATACTGGTAAAAAAGTAGTTACTACAAAGAAATCTTGTGGAGGTAAGATTAAAAGAAAAAGAGGTTTAACATTTTAAAGAGTAGAAGTATATGGCTAATTATGCATTTGTTGTAGATAATTCTTTTCAACCATTCTCTATGCAGGAGATGTTAGTACCATTTTCTGCATATAAGGATGCTTATGAAAAGAGTGAAGAACAATACAACGATTTATCAGATAAATCAGATAAGTTTAAATATCTTAGTGAAACCTTACCAGAAGGAAGTAAGGCTAGGAAACTATATGAAGGCTATGCTAATGACTTAGCTAAACAAGCAGAAGATTTGGCACATAATGGTTTGTCTATGTCTAATAGGAGAGCATTGACTTCTATGAGAAGAAGATACCAAGGAGAGATAGGTAGATTACTCCAGGCAGATGAAGCTATGAGAGAAGAGAAGAAACTGAGAAGAAGTTTGAGTGCTCAGGATTCCTCTATGCTTTATGCCATAGACAATCTTGATATTGACTCTTTCTTGGATGGCGAGACTCCTAATCTCTATAATATCAGTGGTAATGAACTTTATACTAGAGGAGCAGCAGCAGGTAAAGCTGCTTCTTCTAGAGTATTCTCTGCTGGTGATGCTGGTAGTACACTGAATGGTTATTATAGAGATTATGTGCAGAAGATGGGTTATAGTAGAGATACCATTCAGAAGTTCTACAAAGATATGTCTACAATTCCAGAGTTACAGATGGCAGCAGATGCTATTCTTGAAGAAAGAGGAGTTAATCAGAATCTTACAGGAAATAATCTTCAAAGGGCTAGACAAAGTGTTATCAATGGTATGATTGATGGTGCTATCTATCAGGAGAATCATAATCCTCAGAGAGACCTTGGAGTACTTACAAAGGCTGAAAGAGTTGCTGATGCTAGGGCTAGACAACAAATGGAACTTACTAGAAGAGGACAGAATATTAGTCTTGCTTCACAGGGGCTTACTTATAATGAAAAGACAGGTACTATTTCTTATGATCCAACAAAGGACCCTTCATTGCAGAAAGCATCTGCTATTGCACAAGCTAAAGCTGCTGCATCAGGAAAGAAAACTGGTAGTGGCACAGCCTATGATGTGAGAAACAGGAAGGTAACTATGATTGGTGCTAAGACTGGCACTAAGTATAAAGATACTAATGATGAAAATAGTATAGGTGCTCCTTTGGAAGATTTAAGTGGAGCTAGGGCTTTATCTTCACAAGAGTATAGTCAGTTAGTAGATGCTAATGGCAACATTACTAACGAGCATCTTAGAAGTGCTATTGGCAATGGTAATCTCTCAGATTATGAAATTTATGTAGTTCCTGCTGGAACCTCAAAAATGGATGGCTCTGGTACTATATGGGATGATTCTACAGTAGAAGATGTATACATTGCTATTCCTCGTGAATCTAAGAGAGCTGCTACAAATTCAGAAAGCTCTGTAAATACTGGTTCTAGTGGAGATAATGATATTCCAGAATAGATAGTTAATACTATAAGTAGAAGCATATAAATAAGGTATATTAATTCAGTATACCTTATTTCATCTATAGCACCTAACTCTTTGAGTTTTCTATTAAGAAGTTCCTTTGCAACTTTAAATTGTTCTGATTCCATAAACTTGAATATTAAAAATGTTTATTAGAAGAACGTAAAACTTGTTAGGATATTGCATCTAATTTATCTTTTTATTTGCTTTAACTTTCATAAGGGAATTTATAAGGTACTAATAGAATACTTCCAATATATGTATCTTTGTGCAAAATAATAGATAAGTTATGAATAAAGAGAAATATATAGGCGAATCAGCTCTTAATGACAAGCCTGGTAAGAAAATTAATCTTATGATTAAGGATGGTACTATTACCACTCCTAAGCTGGCTGATGGTAGTGTTACTACAGAAAAACTTACAGATGGTGCTGTTTCTAAAGATAAATTGGATTCAACTATTCATCAAGAGATAACAGATTCTGTTACTGCATCTAATGAAGCAACAGAAAAAGCTAAAGAGGCTACTGTTAAGGCAGACCAAGCTACTGCAGCAGCCACAGCAGCAAAGGAAGCAGCAGATACTGCTACCCAGTTAGCAACCAATGCAACAACAGCATCTGTTCAGGCTACAGAGCAAGCTAAAGCTGCTACAACCAAGGCAGAAGAAGCAACTGCAAAAGCCAATGAAGCTGCCCAAAAGGCAGATGACTCTAGAGAGCAGACAGAGCAGACTCTTGGCACAATGCAGGAAGTAGTAGATAAGGTATCTATCAAGGACGAGGATGGAGCCTTGGTAGAAACTCCTTTCCGCTACATTCAGAATGAAGAGTTCATCTTTGCCAAGATAGATGCAAATGATAAACTTCTCTTCGGTATTCAATGGGACGGTACTCCAGTATTTGGTAAAACGAGTGTAGTAGAGGACAGATTGCAATCCCAAGTAACTCTCCTTGCAGAGAGAGTAGCAACCATCATTGGAGATGAGGACACAACAAATGTCATTGACACCATGAATGAGTTGAAGAAGTTCTTTGCTGAGATAGAGAATACAGAGACTCTTACAAGCATTCTTGCAAATCTCAATAGTCTCAACAATAAGTTTGGAGAGGATATTAAGAATCTTCAGGATACAAAAGTAGACAAAGAAGAAGGCAAGTCTCTTATTGAAGATGAAGTAAAAGAGTGCTTTAGAATAATTGAGAACGAAGAGTTCCTCAAAGCTATAGTGGATTCAGATGATAAGGTTCTGTTTGGTTTCTACAGAGCAACTGGCAAGCCTTATTATCCTCTCAATGAAATGTACCATGTTGAGCAGAATGAAGAGTTCTTCGCTCTTTGGCTTGATGCTGCTAACCATGTACTCCTTGGTATCAGAAGAGACGGAGAAATCATTGGTGAAATCCATGCTATCAATGCCTTGAAGCAAGTTATCTCTCAAATCCAAGCAGACCTTGCATCATTGCTGGAGAAGATGGGTACAATAGATACTAGCCTCAAAGAACTTCTTGATGTCTTCTCTTTACAGGAAAATCCTGAGTATATAGCTGTAGAGACAGATACTGTTGGAAGAGTTCTTTCTGCAACAAATTCCGATGGTAGTCACTATGCTTTTAACATGAAGTCTGAGACTATTGATGCTAAAGTTGATAAGGAAGAAGGAATGTCTCTCATTAATACAGATGTTGCTGATGCTAATAGTACATTGGAAGACCCTGAGAAAAGAATGGAGATTGTTACAGATGCAGATGGAAAGGTAATGTCTTATCGTGACTCACAAGGAAAGAAGCATGAGCACGATATGGAAGTTACACACCTTGAAGTTTCTAATCTCAATCTTCAAGGCAATAGTGTGAACAATATCAAAGAGGCACTTAAAGCTAATGATTTCGATACAATGTCACCTATTGATTGGAGTGACTATCTTTCAAATGATGGCAAATCTCCTCTGTATATTCCAGAACCTAGATGCGCAAGAATCAATATTAGTGGAATAGATTCTATGCCTACAACAAAGACAACCAATGCAAAGGCTTACTTTGAAATGTGGGATATGCAAGGAAATTACTTTAAGAAGAAAGTAATAGTGAATGCACAGGGTAACTCTACGATGCAATATCCAAAGAAATCATTTGCATGTGACTTCTTTGATTCAGATTGGGATGGTGATAGCTTTGCTATAAAATTTGGTGATTGGGTAGCACAAGATTCTTTTCACTTTAAGGCACAATACTCTGATTTCTTCAAGGGTATCAGTATTGTAGCATATAAGCTGGTTCAAGAAGTATGGGCATCAAGAAGTCCTATATATTCAAATCCTTGGAAGAAAGCGTTACTTGGCATTATAAACATAACATCAGGCTCATACAATGCCAAAATTATCAATGATTTGTCATTACAGAAAGATACTGGTGCAAAATGTATTCCTGATGCCTTTCCTTGTATTGTATATCTCAATGGTGAGTTTTATGGGGTATTCAACTGGGCACTTAAAAAACACAGAGATAATTATCACATGAATAAGTCTTTGGGTACAAACATCCATTTGGACGGTGGTCGTGGTCCAATGTTAAATCCTTTAGACTGGACTTCATTTGAAGTTAGAAATCCTAAAGGTCTGTTGACCAATGTACCTACTGATAAAGGATTTGAATCTTATGATGGTGATAAGCCAAAGGAATTGTTAGGCTCTGATACAGAAGGATATAACCCTGCTGACAAGAAGCATATTCTGTCAAACAAAGTCAAACAGTCTATCTTGACTTTCAATTCGATGGCTAGGGAACTAAATGCCATGACAAATGAAAATGGTGGCGAGGAGTTCTTGAATAAGCATTATGACTTAGAAAATCTTGTTGATTTCTATGTCTTGCAATATGTTCTTGCAGATGAAGATATTGCATATAACTGGCAATGGATAACATACGATGGCGTAAAGTGGTTCATTTGTGATTATGACAAAGATAGAACTTTCGGGCAGATTTACAACTGCCCTGGTGTGAGAAGTGCAGACGTGATGCTGAATGCAGCAGATTCATCTAATGCAAATTATCCTTTTAAGTACTTGGTACAGTATCATAAGGAAGAAATAAAAGCAAGATACAATAAGTTGAAATCTTTGGGTATATTTACACCTGAACACGTTATATCACTTGTCAAGAACTGGTTTAACAGATTTCCTGTAGAAGCTATTAAACTTGAATACAAGAAATGGACAGAATCTCCGTCCAATAGAGATGATAACGTAGATAAAGAGCATTGGAAAATCAAAGGCAGTTCTTACGAGGCACAAAATGAGAATACTTATGACAATGAGAAAACTTATGCTATTGGTGAAACTTGTGCCTATGGGAAAGCACGTCATGTGGTTTTTGAATGCATAAAGGAATCAACAGGAAATCCACCAGTAACAAAGTTCTATGATAACATTCCTTACGATTTAGGTTATCATGATTCTATCTGGAGAGTGATTAAATATATCCAAGAGAGATTTAATTTTATAGAAACAGAAATAAATAAACTTTAAAAAATAAAAATTATGGGAAAATGTTTTATTACAAAATTAAATGAAAGTACTAATAACAGTATATTAAAGAGAATTGGAGAAATTAGGGTGAAATTTAACAAAGTTACTTCTCCCACATTTGCCTCTCAGGGATTTAATATAAATCCAAGTAAAAATACCAAATTAGAGATAATTGGCGATGGCTATTTTACAGATAAAAATCTTTTAGAAAATAAAGGTAAAAACTTAGAGATAGACATTAATGATATTAAAAGAATTTATGTTAGTAATGGTGATTTTGAACTTGCTATTTTAGATAAATATAATCTTGTTAATGTAGGATTTGATGCAAATAATAGTAGCAGTTCTAATAAATCCATTGATATTAATGATTTTAAATATTCCAAAGGATTAAAATATTTAGCTATTCTTAATGAAAAAGTAAGTGGTAATATAGAGGCTCTAAAAGAGCATAGCAATATAGAAACATTGATTATTACCAATTCCCCTGACTTAACTGGTAATATAAAGAATCTGACAAATATGTTAAAATTGAAATCTTTGTCATTTTCTAACACATCTATAGAGGGTGACGTTGCTAGTCTTGTCCTTCTTAAAGCAAGTAGTATAGGTTTAAGCAATACAAAATTTTCGGGAGATATTGGAAACATAACAGAAACAAATAAAATAAAACAATTAGACATAAGTAATACATCTATATATGGAAATATTAGTGGCTTTTCCAATATAATTTCTTTGGTTAAGCTAAGTGCTTCTAATTTAAGGACACCTCTTGTTGGAAATATTGATTCTTTGAATGCATTAAATTATCTAGAAGAAATTTCTCTACAATATTCAAGTTTGTCTGGAGATTTAGCACAGTTACCATCAACATGTCGATTTGCATCATTTAATAGCAGTATTAATACAAACTTTACATGGGGAAATCGAGATTCCTCTGCAAAGATTATAGCTATTGAGGGAAAAGTGACTATTAATAATATTGATAAATTATTACAAGACCAAGCAAAATGTCAAATTGGATTTAAAGACAATGATAGTATTTGGTATAAAACAATTAATTTATATGGTACTCGCACCTCAGCATCAGATGCAGCAGTACAGACTTTGCAGAGCAAGGGCTATACAGTCTCAATCACTCCTGCATAAGGTATCACAAGTTTAACATAAAGAAGAAAGGAAACAAGATATGAATAAGTTAACAAAGAAGTACAAGGTAGTACATGAGGGAACAAAGATGGTGTTCCCTCTCACAGAGGAAGGTGACAATGCTGAGGTATTCCCAGCAGCAAATGCCACCGCAGTAGAGTTTGATACATACTCAGAAGCCAAGACTTACGTAGATGAGCATGGATTGGTTTATGAGGAGCCAAAGTATGGGGAGTAAACTATATTTATAAATAATAAAAGCTAGGCAGAACTTATGAATCTACCTAGCTTTTTTCTTTTAAGATTCTCCTAATACTATTGGAGCATTTGTGTAGTCTCTTCCATTCAAAAGAATAAGGTTGTACATTTTAGAACTTCTTTCAAAGTTGTAAGGTTCATCAGACACAGGAAGAAACCTAGCATATTTGAAGATAGCATCATATTCAGCATCTTTGAAATAGCCTTTAAGTATAATATTATTCATTGTATATTAATTTATATGGAGCCACCACCTCACTCCTAGACATAGTGGCTGAGGTTATCATTTAATAACACTGCAAAGATACTTAGTTTTGTTGAGATAAACAAGTCAATAAGTATTTTACTTACAATTTGAATATAGAAATACTTATTTAATGTAGGTATATAAATAAAGAAGAGGAAGTGCTTTATTACATTTCCTCTTCTTATATTTTATTAAATCAAATATCTTTTATCTGCAATCCTCAATAGTTCTTATCCAAGCTTCTACATCATTCTCAGATGTTCCAATAGCATCTACCTCTACATTCTTATCTCTTAAGAACTTCTCTAGGTCTACTATTTTCTTAGGAGCATCCTTCCATTTGTTTCTTACAAGTTTCATGACTCTCAACATATATTTCTTATCCTTAATAAGGTCAGAGAACTTCTGAGTAGCAGCTTTATGTTCATCACTATTGAGAGATTCAGAACTTATATGAGTATAGTCATCTTTATTACTTGACTCCTCTTTAGTAGGGGAGGTCCTCTCATTAGTAGATTCTTCAGTAATAGGAGAAGTACTTTGAGTATCTGCTTGAATCAATTCTCCAGTGTCAGGATCTACAGATAGTGTATATTCACCTAAATCTACTTCTTCTGCTTTACCTACTTCTTTAATGACTTCTTGAGCTTTTTGCTCTCTAAGTTTCTTAGCTTCTTTCTCATTGATTTTCTCAATGAGTTCTCTAGCTTGGTCTTCTGAAGATTCCTTTACCTCTTTGGTGTTTCTATTAACCTTAATAGCTCTTGGGGTTTCTCCTTCACTAAGGATAAAGTAATCCCATACTCCTTGTGTCATAGAAGGTAACAACTGATTATCCAGAATCATCTTGTTATATTTAAGCTGCTTAAGAGTAGCTTCATCTGTTATTATCTCACCATTGAGGGAGAAAACGCCATTTACTTCTCTATAATACTGATGCTTGAAGATTAACTGACTCTTATCTCCATTCTTGAAATCGCTATTATTATCACTTCTAGGTATGTCATTGGTAGGAGTTTCTGGTTTAATCATCTTACCATCACCATCCAAACCATAGATACTATAAGAACTACCTACTGTGCCAAAGAGTGCTGCATCTGTCATTAATGCTCCAGCTTCATCATATTCCATAAGGGTAGGGATGTCTCTTAATACTGATGCTGTGATATTAATTCTAGGATTCATATCCTGGATATTCTGCATAAACTCTGCTCTATCAAAGTTGCCATTAAGAACAAAAGTCTTCTGTACTTTACCATCATGTACCAAAGATATTTCATTCCTATTCTTTCTAAGCAAGATAGTATCTCCTTCTTTATCAAAGTAGAAAATCTTACTTAGTCCAATAACAGCATTAAGTCTTGTCTTATAGTTAGGAGAAGTTACTTCCTGTAAAAGAGTATTTATTTTA
>OIZL01001164.1_pt1 | contig 15388 bp, 12 predicted proteins | sample 1588541 | NCBI WGS metagenome assembly OIZL01 (sample SAMN03283285) | human gut metagenome | biome: human-associated habitat; material: feces | host: Homo sapiens | place: Peru | collected 2012 | reverse complement strand
CCTATGGTTTTAGTGATGGAAGAGATACTAATCCTAAATCTGGAATAGAGTTTTTTAGAAGACTTCAAAAAAAGTTAGATGAAGTTGGCATTGGTACTATAGCTAGTGTTTCTGGAAGATACTATAGTATGGATAGAGATAATAGATGGGATAGAATTGAAAAATCATATAGAGCTTTAGTATATGGAGAAGCACCTAGATGTGAAAGCTTTGAAAAAGCCATTTTAGATAGTTATGATAAAGGTGTAACTGATGAATTTATTGAACCAGTTATAATAGATGAAAATGGTCTTATTAAAAAGGGAGATGTGCTAATTGCATTTAATTTTAGACCAGATAGATTAAGAGAATTATTTAGTGCATTTAGTAATCCAAACTTTAGTGGATTTGAAAGAGAATGTTTAAATTTAGATGTAACTACTCTTATGAGTGTTAGTGATGAAGTTATTTGTAAGAATGCATTTAAGAATCAAAAAGTTGATTCTCCTCTTGGAGTTGTACTTGAACAAAATAATAAAACTCAGTTAAGAATAGCTGAAACTGAAAAATATGCTCATGTTACATATTTCTTTGATGGTGGAATTGAAAGAGATTTGAAAGGATGTACTAGAATACTTTGTCCTAGTCAAAAAGTTGCTACATATGATTTAACACCTAAAATGAGTGCTCCAGAAATTACTGAAAAATTACTTAATGAAATTGATAAAGATATACATGATGTTGTAATTCTTAATTATGCTAATGGTGATATGGTTGGTCATACTGGTAATTATGATGCTGCCCTAATAGCTGTTGAATTTTTAGATAAATGTTTAAAAAGATTATATGATAAAGTAATGGAAAAAAATGGTATACTTATAGTAACAGCAGATCATGGTAATTGTGATATTATGTGGGATGATAATAAAAGACCTGTTACATCACATACTACTATGCCTGTTCCATTTATCATAACAAATGAAAATATTAAGTTAAAAAATGGTAAACTAGCAGATATAGCACCAACTATGTTAGAGTTACTTAACATAAAAGTACCAGAAGAAATGACTGGAGAATCATTGATAGAAAAATAAATAATATAGAGGTTTTATATGCTTAATGTAGAAAGAAAAATAATACTTAATAGTGATTATATAAATAAAGACATTTATTTAGGAGAAAACGTAATTAGTGAAGGACTAATATCATTTATTAAAACTGGTAGTAATAATACTTGCTATATGGGTTTTATGGACTCGTTAGGAAATGAAGTTATAGAAGCTAAGTATACAGATGTATCATCATTTTTTAATGGCCTTGCATGGGTATATAATGATTATTTTGTACCTATACTTATAAATAAAAAGGGAGAAGAATTATTATATTCAAAGTGTGATTTATATGCATATAAAGCATTAGATAAACAAAGAGATAAGTATTTAAATGAACATAAATCTTTTGCTAAAAAGAATAAATATATACCAAAAAAAGAATATAAAACTTATGAAAAAAATGGGCTATATGGATTAAAAGATAAAAATGGAAATACTGTTATACCAGCTAATTATATGGATTTTGTATATAAAGATGATATATTAATAATAGATGATGTTCTTTATGATGTAAATTCTCTAAAAGTTAATTATTTGCTAAAAATATATGATTTAGATTATAGTTTGCAAAAAGAATTTGATACTTATGATAAAATGGAAGAATATATTACTTTATTTAAAAGGGAATATGATAGTAAGGCATGTTTAATTAATGAAGATATACTAAAGAAAATATTTGAATTACAAAATGAAAAGAAAGATAATATAAAGAAATTATTTATTGATGCTGATAAAAAGTGTGGTAGACTGCTTAAAAGGTAGTCTATTTTTGTATTATTTTTATAACTATACACATAATATAATGTGGGTTAAAAAAATTAGCACTTATGCTTGACAAGTGCTAATAAAAGTGGTATATTATAATCAGAAAGGAAGATGAGATATATGAGTTTAATCCCAAGAAATTATTTTGGAGATATTTTTGATGACTTTATGCCTATGACAAAAGAGGAAAATATGAAGTGTGATATCTATGAAAAGGATGGTGCTTACAATATTGAAATGGACGTTCCAGGTTTTAATAAGGATGAAATAAAAATCGAAGCTAAGAAAGATTATTTGACAATTACTGCCGAAAAATCTGAAGAAAAAGATGATGAAAGTGATAATAAAAATTACATTCATCGTGAAAGAAGTTATGGTAAGTACCAAAGATCTTTTTACTTACATGATTTAGATTCTGATAAAGTTAATGCAGAATTTAATAATGGAGTATTAAATATTACAGTTCCTAAAAAAGAGGAAAAAGAAGACAAAAAGTACATCGAAATAAAATAATTAAAGTGGCTTAAAACAAGCCATTTTTTTGTTGATATTTATATTTTAATGTGTTAGTATATACCAAGTTGGTGATGAATTGTGAAAAAATATAAATTATATAGAAGTTGTAAGAAAAATGTATTATTAAAAAATATAGTTAATTTTAGAAGATTAAATAATTTGTTTAATGTAAAAATGACAATTAGTATGTTATTTAGTAATGTTGGAATACTATGTTTTAAATGTAAGACTGGTGAATTTGATAATAAATTTGCTAATATTATGCAAAGTATTGCCATTATGACTATCTATATAGAAAATGCCTTTTTTGTACTTGATACATTTAATTTTTTACAAAGTCAAAATAAAATAAAGGACTTAGATATATTATTAAATGATAAAGATATTGACTTTGATTTTTATAATGCTTTATCAATAGAGTATAGTGAAGATTACATTTTTATGAAAGACAAAGATGGTAAAAGAATAATAGGTTATGGTAATGATGATATTATTTATAGAGATATGGATAAAAGAATTGATATAACAGACGATGTTAATAAAGCCTTGTTACCAAATAAGAAAAAACGTAAGAATAAATAAAAAAAGGTTTCTGAAAAAAATCAGAAATCTTTTTTACTTGCTAATACCATCAATTAAATAAATAAACTTTGTTGAACTTTTTGTATCTGAACTATTTAAAGTATAAGAATTATATCTATCACTTAATTTTTTAAGATCTTTTATTGTATTAACTTTACCTTTTAAATTATTATTAACGATATTAGATATTTTAAGTATACCATTATTATTAAATTCATTTAGACCATTATAAAGACTATTTGCACCATCTAATAATTTGTTTGAACCATCAACTAAAGAATTTGTACCATTTTCAAGTGCTTCAGTACCAGATACTAGTGCTTTAGAACCAGCGTTTAATTTTGCAAGTCCTTTTGTTAAAGTACTTAAATTTTCTGATAGTACTTTTAAAGATTGAGTAGTTTGTTTCGTAGCTTCACTTTTAACTTTATTAGCAACATCATTTGAAACTTTATATGCAACCTCTTTAGCAGTTTCTTTTGATACGCTACTTGCAGTTTGTATAGCAGTTAACTTAGCTGTCTCTTGCATTATAGTCATCATTTGTTTAGCATTAATTAGCTTAACTACTAGTGCATTTTTACATGTATCTTCATAAACAGCATCATAGTTACCACTTGCACAAATGTTTATTATATCTTCAGTTATACCTAACTCGCTAGCTTCATTTAAACCAGCCATATATCTATTTTCAATCATTTTATAATTATCGCTAGACTTAATAGCGTTAATAGCACCTTGTCCAATTAATTCTTTCTTTTCATTTGATAAAGTAGCACCATCCTTAGCAGAATTTGCTATAGAATTTAAAGTTTCTTCATCTAAAGCATTAGTATTATCACTTTCTAATTCTTTTATTTTTTGATCAATTACACTTTTAATAGTATTAGTACCATTATAAGCATCATTAATTCCACTATTTAATTCTTTAGAACCACTACTTAATGCTTTAGCACCATTATTTAAATTCTTAGTACCATTATTTGCACTTTCTAAACCATTTTTAAGTTCATTTGAACCAGATACTATTTTTTCAGCTGCATCTTTTAAAGTATTAACTTTATTAAATATTTCATCAGTATTATTTAAATTATCTAAATCACTAGAATCTAATACTTTAGGAGTTATAGCTACATATACACTATTTAAACTAAATTTAGTTGTTTCATAACTAATTTTAATAGTATCTAAACCTTTTAATTCTTTAATATTTAAACTTTCATATAAACCAGGAGCACTAACTGCAGCAATTACGTTATTAACTCCTGTAGAAATTACTTTACCATTAGTAACAGTTACATTCTTATTATTTTTAGTATTAATAGAAGTAGTAAGAGCTAAAGTAAATGGAGTATATATATTCTTTTTATTTACATAATGCTTATCATTATTAGTAAATTTATAAGTTATTTCAACATTTCCCTTTTTATTTAACATCTTTTTTGGTTTCATTTCTTTACCATTTAATTTATATGTAACTCTTACTGTAACAGGTAGTGTTTCTTTAGATGTTCCACTATAATAAATATCTTTACTATTTTTAACATTCCATGTAATTTGATTATTATTTAATGTAAATTTTTCTTTACCATTTAAATTTTTAATATTATCTAAATTTGTTAAAGTAGTAAGTTTGTCTTCATTTTTATCATTTATTAAATGATCTGTAACAGTAATATTTTTAACATCTCCATTATTTTTAATTTTAGCATAAACTGTTTCATCTTTAGTTAATGCAAAAGTATTAACTGGAATGATTAAAGATAAGCTAGCTAATAACATTAATGCTTTAATCTTTTTATTATTTTTCATATTTTTTCCTCCTTCTTTAAAACCTTTTGTAGTTTTATAAATAAGTTTATCAAATATTATAAGTATTGATGGTAATACCATGATTACTACTATCATACTTATTATTGCACCTCTAGATATTAATGTACATAGAGATCCAATCATTTCTAGTTTTGAATATATTCCAACACCAAATGTTGCTGCAAAAAAGCACATACCAGAAACAAAGATTGAACTTACAGAACTATCTAAAGAAGCTTTTATAGCTTTAAATTTATCTTTAGTTTTTCTTTCTTCTAAGTATTTTGTAGTCATTAATATAGCATAGTCAATTGTAGCTCCAAGTTGTATAGTACCAATTACTATTGATGCTATAAATGGAATAGAAGTATTTGTATAGTATGGAACTGACATATTAACAAATATAGCAAATTCTATTGCAGCTATTAATAATACTGGTAAGCTATAAGATTTTAAAACAAATAGCATTATAATTACAATAATTATTATAGAAGCATAATTTACGTTTCTAAAATCAGTATCACTTATTTCAACTAGGTCTTTCATTAAAGGACCTTCTCCAGCAACTATAGCATTTTTATCATACTTTTTAACAATATCATTAACTTTAGTTATTTGACTATTTAACTTATCTGTTGCAATATCATAAACAGAGTTAACTATAATCATCTTATACTTATCACTTTCTAACATACTAGTTATTTTACTATCCATAACATCAAGTGGTAAACCTATATCACTTATAGATGAGTATGAAAGAGCAAAGTCGATTCCTTTAATGTTTTTAAGTTCTCCTATCATATCATTTATTTCATCATTACTTAAGTTTTTATCAACAAGTATCATTTCTGGTGAAACTATTTTATAATCATTTTTTAATGATTTATTAGCAATAGAACTATCTAATGAGCTAGGTAATGTTCTATCTAGATTATAGTATACGTTAGTATTTTTTTGACCAATATAAGCTGGTATTAATAGTAATAAGAATATTACAAATATTAGTTTATAACGTTTTATTACAAATTCCTTTAACTTTTTAAATGATGGAATTATAACTTTATGAGTTGTTTTTTCTATTATATTATCAAATATAAGAAGTAGAGCAGGAAATACTGTTATAACACAAATAAGACCAAATAATACTCCTTTAGCCATTACTATACCTATATCTTTACCTAATGTTAAAGTCATAAAGCATAGTGCTAAGAAACCAGCTATTGTAGTTAAAGATGAACCAGTAACTGATGTAATTGTTTCATTAATAGCTTTTTTCATAGCTATATTTTTATCTTTATTAGTTTTTTTAGCATTTTCATATTTATGATATAAGAAAATAGAAAAGTCCGTTGTAACACCTAATTGTAGTACTGCACTAATAGCTTTAGTAATATAAGATATATTTCCTAAAAATACGTTAGTTCCCATATTAAATAGTATTGCTATTCCAATATTTAATAAAAGCAATATAGGTACTACATAAGAATCTAGTGATAACATTAATACAAGTAGACATAATATAACTGCAATTACTACGTATGATACTATTTCTTTATTTGATAAATTCATAGTATCTAGTACCATTGCACTCATACCAGCAACTTTGACATTATCTTTTGTAATTTTTCTTATCTCTTCAACGGCATTTAAAGTTGTCTCTTCAGATGTACCATCTTTAAATGTTATTAGAAGAAGACTAGAATCTTTTTTTGCAAGTCTTTGTGTTACTTCACTAGGAAGCATTTCTATTGGTATCGTAGTACCAATAGCATCATAAAGGCTTGCTACTTCATTTACTCCTTTTACTTTTTTAATTTCTTCTTCGATTTTTAAAACGCAATTAGCATCCATATTATCTATTATAGATATAGAAAATGCTCCCATTTTAAAATCATCTGTTAATATATTTTGACCCTTAATGGTTTCAATATCATCTGGTAAGTAAACTAATATATCATAATTAATTTTTGTTTTTTTAATGCCTATTAAAGTAGGCACTAAAAGAAGTAATGTAATTATAAGTATTAAAGTTTTATGCTTACAGATGAAATCTGTTAATTTATTCATAACATTTCCTCCTTTTATATATTATGACCACAAGTCATTTAATATGATAGCACAAAATTGACTTTTGGTCAATATTCTTTAAAAAATAGTTGATTTTGTTTCTTTAAAGTGATAATATTAAATTAATTTAGGAAGTGAAAGAATGAAAAAGGATATAAAGTTAAGCAAGATAGAAGAAAAAAAAGAAGAAAAAAAGAAAAAACTTATGGAAGCTTCTTTTAAACTATTTACAAAAAAGGGTATTAAAAATACATCAGTTCAAGAAATAACTGATGATGCTGGAACTGCTAAAGGAACTTTTTATTTATATTTTAAAGATAAGTATGAACTTCAAGATCAACTTATTATAAGAAAAAGCAAACAGCTTTTTAACGATGCTGTAAAAAAACTTAATAAAGAAAAAATAACTGGTTTTGAAGATGGACTTATTTTTATAATTGATTATGTTATAAATGAATTAAATAAAAATAGACTTCTTTTAAAATTTATTAGTAAGAATTTATCATGGGGACTTTATAACGAGAAGGTTACTAAAATAGTTGATGATAATGCTTTAGGAGTTAAAGAGCTATTTTTAAAAGCCGCAGAAGAAAATAAGATAAAGTTAGAAAATCCTAGTGTAACTTTATATATGATAATAGAACTTGTTGGTTCAACGTGTTTTAACTCTATAATGAATAAAGAACCTCTTTCTATAAATGAATATAAGCCATATTTATATAGTACAATAAGAAAAATGCTTAAATAATGTAAAAAAATGTAAAAAATATAAAAAAATATGTAAAAAAAATATATTATTTTTTAATGCGTGTTATAATTAATACGTAAAATTTATCTATTATTTATTAATGGAGGCGTATTATGCAACAAAATATTGAAAATACTTTTAGTTTATTTGATACATTATCTATAAAATTATTTAATTATTTATATACATTTTCTATTGCAAAGGAAGCTGTTAAAGATAGGGGAAATAGTGGTGGTATAATAATTATAGGTTTAATCGTTATAATAGTAGGTTTAATAGGATTCATAATGACAAATAATAAAAACTAGTCATTATGATTTTTTTTGTCAAAAATTTGCAAAATCTTAATATTTATGATAGAATACATGCTCGATGTAGTAAATATAAAACAAAAAGGGTGGTTTTATGAATATAAAGAAAAAAAATAAAGAAGAAAAATTAAAAGAATTAGAAGAAATAAAAAAGGTAAGACAGTTCAGAATTAAACTGAATTTACCTGCTATAGAACTTGATTCTATAGAAAAGAACAAAAAACTTCACAATTTACTATTTAATCTTATGACAGTGAATAGAATGTTTAATTTATGTTCGAAAGATTTTCCTGAAAAGAATTATATAGAAAAGCTTAGAAAAAATCCTAATATAGGAAATAGACCTATCATATTTGCACCTAATCATGTAAGAAAACAGGATATAGAAATAATAATGGAAGCAGTTCCAGAACATATGATATTATTATCAGGTGATTATGAAAATGTTCATGGTGATATAGGAGGAATCTTACTTGAAAAAAATGGTATTATTTATTTTGATATGAGTAAGATTGATGATAGCAAAGATTTGATTGAACTAAGAAATTATTTGTATGAACTAAATGAATATATAAAACTTGAAAATAACACATACCTAATAGATGAATATAATATGACAAAAGAAAAGTACAAATGCATATTAAAAAATAAAATAAATGATAGAAAAAACGTTAGAAATATTATTAGAGATATTTTATCTAATAATTATAATATGTTATGGTTTTATGAGGGTTCTTGGAACTTGTCACAGAATAAGCCTTATTATGATGGTAGTTACTTCATAGTAGAAGCTGCTATAGATACAAATGCAATAGTACTTCCTATTTCTTATGACATAATAGATAAAAATATTGGGAAAAAGGCAGTAGTTAAATTCGGAAATCCTATTGACTATAGAAAAATTTATGGTAATAGAGAATTATCAGATGAAGATAAAAAGAACGCCTTAGATATATTAAAAGGTGAAATTGGTAAAAATATCATGGAAATATGGGATGAATATTCTAATCAAAAAAGAGACGATATTTCTAAAAAATATGGAAGAGTTCCTAATACCGAAGAAGATTTAACTCATGATTTTAATAAAAAGGCTCCACTTGAGGCTTATTACGAAGAATATAAAAAAAGAGTATTGAGTGAGTGGCATTTTACAGAAGATGATATAGAAAAAAAACATTTTGTTGATGAAACTATAATAAGTAAAGAAGATGCTTTTGATCATTTGAATAAATTGAAATTAAATAAAAATAATGCATTTTTAGCTAGCAAGAAAAATCATTTTTAATCTGTGTTAAATTCATTAAAAACATCAAATTGATGTTTTTTTGTTTTCCATTAACCTTAACTATGTTATACTAATTAATAGGAGGTAACTTATGAATAATTTATATTTTCCAATATGTGCTGTATTAATAAACATTTTAATACTTGTTGTATTTTATTCAAAAAAAAGACTTGATAGTGATGAAACTAAAGCTTATTCTTATTTGATAATAACTGCATTTTTAGAATCATTTATGGCATGCATTCTAGTTGTACTAATGAATCTATACGGCAAGCCATCTTATATATATAATTTACACAGAATAGATTATATATTAATGTTATTTTGGGTATGGGCACTATTTAATTATGTGTCTATAGTATCAATAAATAATAAAAAAACAAAAAATAAATTAAATAAAATTACATTGATATTTAACGTGATGATATCTATTAGTTTTTTCTTCCTAAAGGTAAATGTTATTAACGAAAATGGAGTGATTGACACTAATGGTGAAGCTATGAATGTCTTGTTTTTTGTTCTTACTATGTACGTGTTATTTATTATAATATTTGCTTTGAAGGCTCTATTTAAAAATATCAAAAGTTCAGATAACAAGAAGTTTATTCCACTTTTGTTTCTAGCTATATTAGGTGTTATATCTCTTGTGATAAGAAGTGTAGCTCCAGAAGTTCTTTTAATCTCATTAGTTGCAGCTTTTGCTGATTTAATCATGTTTTTTACAATGGAAAATCCAGATATGAAAATGGTATACGAATTAAACAGAAATAAAAGACTTTTAGAAAGCATGAGCGAAGAAAAATCAAACTTTTTGTTTAGTATATCTCAGGAAACTAAAAAACCTATAGATAATATATTGGAAGTTAAAAATATAATTGAAAAAGAAAAAGACTTGGAGATTATAAAAACTGGTCTTAAAGTAATAGAAAATAACGCAAGAGAACTTAAAAATACTATTAATAATGTACTTGATATTTCAACTATAAGTTCTAGTAAATTAATAGTAAGTTATGAAACATATAATATATATACACTTTTAAATACTTGTTTAAAAACAATAGAGCCTAAGTTAAATAAAGATGTATCATTGAGATATAATATAAGTAAAAATATTCCAAGTGAATTATATGGTGATCAAATTAAATTAAAACAGATAATAATGAGTATACTTGTTAATGCTGCTAAGTATACCAAAGATGGGTATGTTGAAGTAAGTGTTAATGAAATAGTAAAGTATGATGTTGTTAGATTGATTATTAAAATAGAGGATTCTGGATGTGGAATTAGTGTTGATAAGTTAAATGAATTATTACGTTATAATAGCAATTTAGAAAATACTGATCTTTTGAAATTGGATAGTTTAGATATAGATTTAAAATTAGCCTTTAAAATAATAAGAAAACTTGGTGGATATATCAATATAGTAAGTGAAGAGAAAATCGGAAGTACGGTTACTATTGTGTTGGACCAAAAAATCAAAGTGGATAAAGATACGTACTATAATAAATATATATTCAATAAGAAAAAAGTTTTAGTTGTTAGTGACGATACTAATACGCTTAAGAATTTGAACTTTCTATATAATAAATATAATTTTGAACTTTTAACAACAATGTATGGAAATGATTGTATTCAAAGAATAAAAGATGGTGAAAAATTTGATCTTATAATACTTGAAGATGATATGAAACCATTATCGGCGTTTGCTATTTTAGGTGAATTACAAGAAATAAAAAGAAATTTAAAGACTCCAGTTGTGGTAATGTTAAAAAAAGATAAAGAAACTATTAAAAAACATTACATTGAGGATGGGTTTGATAATTATTTATTAAAAGAAAATTTAGATAATGAGTTTGATAGAATTATAAAAAAATATATATAAAGGAGATAAATGTTTATGAAAAATGACAATAATAACACAGTCCCACTTATGAAACCAACTTTCTTTTTGGATAGTGATCCTGATAATCCCAAATATGATTCACACAATAAAGGAATACCACTTATGAAACCAACATTTTTTTCTAAAAATGATCCAAATAATCCAAAATATGTTGATCTTGATAATAAAAAATGCAATATTAAATATAAGAATAATAAATCCTAGTGTAAACAAAACCTATTAAGATACTTAATTAGTATCTTTTTTTTGTCTTTATATGCTATAATTAATACAGAATAAAGTAGAGGGTGATTACATGACAGAGATAGAAAAATTAGATGGTTATTTTCGTGCTGCAAATTATTTATCAGCATGTCAATTATATTTACTTAATAATCCATTATTAAAAAGACCATTAGTTAAAGAAGATATAAAAAAGAAGATAGTAGGTCACTGGGGAACAGTACCAGCACAAAACTTTGTATATACACATTTAAACAGAATAATTACTAAATATGATTTGAATATGATTTTATTATCAGGGCCAGGGCATGGTGGTAATTTTATGATTTCAAATACATATCTAGAGGGAAGTTATAGTGAAAAGTATCCTAGTATTACTATGGATGAAGCAGGTTTAAAACATTTGTTTAAACAGTTTTCATTCCCAGGAGGAGTACCTTCTCATGTTGCTCCTGAAACTCCAGGCTCTATTCATGAAGGTGGTGAACTAGGTTATAGCTTATCACACGCTTTTGGAGCAGTTTTAGATAATCCATCTTTAATTGCAGCATGCATAGTTGGAGATGGTGAAGCTGAAACTGGACCACTTGCTACCAGCTGGCATGGAGTTAGATTCTTAAATAGAAAAACAGATGGGGTTGTACTTCCAATACTTAATTTAAATGGATATAAGATAAGTAATCCAACCGTATTTTCTAGAATGAGTAATAGTGAGTTAGCTTCATTTTTTTCTGCATGTGGATATAAACCTTATTTAGTAGAAGGTGATGAACCATTTATTATGCATGATATCATGTCAAAAACACTTGACTTAATACTAAAAGATATAAAAGAAATTAAAGAAAGTGATGATTCACATTTAAAATATCCTATGATTATTTTAAGAACACCAAAGGGTTGGACTGGACCTAAAGAAGTTGATGGAAATAAAATAGAAGGTTCATTTAGAGCACATCAAGTACCAATTAGTATGGAAAAAGAAGAACATTTACCTCTTTTGGAAAAATGGCTTAGAAGTTATAAACCAGAAGAATTATTTAATAGTGATGGTTTATTAAAAGAAGAATACAGAGATTTTATACCAAAAGGAGAAAGAAGACTAGGTGCAAATCCTATTACTAATGGAGGGCTTTTAAGAAAAGAACTTATTATGCCTAATTTTTATGATTATGGAGTGTCTGTACCTTATCCTGGTAGTGTAAAAAAGCAAGATATGTTAGTTTTATCTAGCTTTATTAGAGATATATTTAAATATAACGAAGCAAATAAAAACTTTAGAATGTTTTCACCTGATGAAGCTAAATCTAATAGATTATATGATGTTTTTGATGAAACTAAGAGAAGCTGGCAAATGGAAATTAAAGAAAATGATGAAGATTTATCAAAAAACGGTAGAATAATGGACTCATTCTTATCTGAACATATGTGTGAAGGAATGTTAGAAGGTTATCTTTTAACAGGTAGACATGGATTTTTTGCAAGTTATGAAGCTTTTATTAGAATAGTTGATTCGATGGCAGCTCAGCATGCAAAGTGGCTTAAGGTATGTAATGAGATACCATGGAGAGAGCCTATTTCTTCACTTAACTTTATATTAACATCAAATGTATGGCAACAAGATCATAATGGTTATACCCATCAAGATCCAGGTTTCTTAGATCATATTGCAAATAAAAAGGTAGATGTTGTAAGAATGTATTTGCCACCAGATTCAAACTGTTTATTATCATGTGCAGATCACTGTCTTAGAAGTAAGAATTACGTAAATGTCATAGTAGCATCAAAGCATCCATCTTATCAGTGGCTTAATATGGATCAAGCAATAAAACACTGTACTAAAGGTATTGGTGTATGGAACTTTGTTAGTAATTCTTTAAATCCAGATATTATAATAGCTTGTGCAGGTGATACACCAACTATTGAAGCTATCGCGGCAACTAAAATATTAAAAGAATATTTACCAGATTTAAAGATAAGATTTATAAATGTAGTTGATTTAATGAAACTTGATTCTACATCTAAACACCCTCACGCATTAACTAATGAAGAGTATGACGAATTATTTACTAAAGATAAACCAATTATATTTGCATATCATGGCTATCCAACTTTGATACATGAATTAACATATTTTAGACATAATCATAATATACATGTTCATGGATATATGGAAGAAGGAACTATTACAACTCCATTTGATATGAGAGTTAAAAATAAGATAGATAGATTTAATCTTGTAATAGATGCAGTTAATAATTTAGATAATTGCATGATAAAAGATAAGATTATAAATGATATGAATAGTTATTTAGAAAAACATAATAATTATATTATAGAGTATGGTGAAGATTTAGAAGAAATTAGAAATTGGAAGTTTTAAGCATAAATGTTAATTTAAATTGACAAAATTCCAACTGTAGTTGCTAGACTAACTATTTAAAAAATGATAATATTTTAGCATTAAATTCATTTTGGGGTTTAATAGAAGAAAAAAAAGGAGAAGTGTTATATGAAATTCGAAGAAAAGCTTATTATATTAAGAAAGCAAAAACTCTTATCACAAGAAGGACTTGCTGAAAAATTAGATGTAACAAGACAAACTGTATCTAAATGGGAACTTGGACAATCAAGACCTGACATAGATAAATTAACATTGATGAGTAAATTGTTTGATGTTAGTATTGATACTCTTACCAACGATGAAGTCTTTTTGGATGATAAGAATGAAGAGGTAAGAAAAGAAAAATCTAATAAAAAAACAAATGGTGGTGGTAATAGAAAATTTTTACTATACATATTTATTCTTATATTTATAGCATCTCTTACAACTTTAACTTATAGAATAGCTTACAGTATAAAAGAAAAGAAAGATGCTATAAAAGAAGAGGCTAGAAAAACAAAAGAAGATGCTTTGAAAAAACAAAAAGAAATAGAAGATAAAATACAAAAAGCAAATGATGAGTTTGAAGAAGAATCTAAAAAACATAAAGAAGAAATGAATAAAAATAGTTTTAATAATTCTTTTGAAACATTCGATGGAACTCAAGTTGGTACAGGAGTTTCACATGAAATAGATGAAGTAATGCAAAATAATAAAAAGAATAGTAACAAATTAATAGAAGTTGTGTTTGATGGAACTTCATATGGAACAGATGCAGAAAATATTAAAAATATAAAAAATAGTTTAAAAGATTTTAATGGATACAATCTTCAGTACTATGAAGTATCACTTGATTATGATGATAATGGTTATGTAAATAAGGTAACCATTGAGACAAAGTAAGGGGGAATTATTATGATAATAAATATATGTTTAATAGTAGTTATAATTATAACTGGTATAATACTTGCAAGTTATAATCATTTTGTAAGAACAAATAATAGGGTAAATCAAAGTGCATCAGCTATAGATGTATTGTTAAATCAAAGATTTGATTTATTACCAAATTTAATTGAATGTGTAAAAGGGTATTCTAAGCATGAAAGTGAAACGTTAGAAGAACTAGTAAAATTAAGATCTTCATATAACAAAGATAGTTTTAGTATTGATGAAACTGAAAAACTAGATAAAAAGTTTGGAAATATAATGGCTATAGCAGAAAGTTATCCAGATTTAAAAGCTAATCAAAATTTCTTGGACTTACAATCTAATCTAAAAGAAATAGAAAATAAATTAAATAATGCAAGAATGGATTATAATAATGCTGTTACTTCGTATAATAACTTAGTTGAAACTATTCCATCTAATGTAGTTGCAAAAATGTTTAATTTTGAAAGAAAAGAATTATTTAAATTAGATGATAATAAAAGAGAAAATATTAAAGTTGATTTTTCACAATAGCAATATATGAATTTACAGCTCTTGTATTTTATTACTTTAATTGATTTGTTAACTTATATTCTACATGATATAATATATTTAAGAAGAATAATTATATTTTAAAAGAATGGTAGGTGAATAATATTTTGAAAAAAATTTATATTATAACTGGGGCAAATGGTTTTTTAGGTAATAATATTATAAGAAAGTTGGAGCAAGATGCTGATAATGAAATTAGGGCCTTTGTATTAAAAGGTGATTCTATT
>OIZL01001163.1_pt1 | contig 15389 bp, 16 predicted proteins | sample 1588541 | NCBI WGS metagenome assembly OIZL01 (sample SAMN03283285) | human gut metagenome | biome: human-associated habitat; material: feces | host: Homo sapiens | place: Peru | collected 2012 | reverse complement strand
GGTATGGCAGTTCAAAACGGTGCAGATCTTGCCATTAAGGAGATCAATGCAGCAGGCGGAATCAACGGTTACAAGATCGAGTACAATTTCCAGGATGATGAGTGTGACAACGAGAAATCTGTCAATGCTTATAATACCCTTAAGGATTGGGGCATGAATATCCTTCTTGGCTCTGTAACCAGCGGATGCTGTATTGCAGTTGCAGCAGAATCTTCTAATGATAACATGTTCCAGATCACACCTTCCGGATCTTCTGTAGATTGTATCAACGGAAATGATAATGTTTTCCAGGTATGCTTCACAGATCCTAACCAGGGTGTTGGTGCTGCACAGTACATTGGTGAAAACGGAGTGGCAAGCAAGGTAGCTGTTATTTATGACAGCTCTGATGTATATTCTTCCGGTATTTATGAAAAATTTGCAGCAGAAGCAGCAAATCAGCCTTTTGAAATCGTTGCAGCAGAAGCATTCACCGCTGACAACAAGACAGACTTTTCTGTACAGCTTCAGAAGGCTAAGGATGCAGGCGCAGAGCTGATTTTCCTTCCCATTTACTATTCAGAGGCTTCCCTGATCCTTACACAGGCAAATGCAATGGGCTACGCCACTAAGTTCTTTGGCTGTGACGGACTTGACGGTATCCTTGGGGTAGAGAATTTCGATACTTCCCTTGCAGAGGGCGTTATGCTTTTAACACCTTTCGCAGCAGATGCCCAGGATGATGCAACCAAGGCATTTGTAAGCGCTTATGAAGCTGCTTACGGTGAGACACCGAACCAGTTTGCAGCAGATGCCTATGATGCAATATATATTATCAAGGCAGCTGTAGAAGCAAGCGGCGCTACACCGGATCTGAGCGCTTCTGATCTCTGCGATCAGCTTAAGGCTGCAATGGGAACCATCAGTGTTGACGGTCTGACCGGAGCAGGTATGTCCTGGGATGCTGACGGTGCTGTTAACAAGGCTCCTAAGGCTATGGAGATCAAGAACGGCGCTTACGCATTAGTTCAGTAGGAAATAGAACATTTAAAGAATAAGAAAATGCGAGGAAGCGGGAACTGAAGGATCAGTTCCCGCTTTTTTAGATGCATTTTATGGAAATTGCGAGTGTTACTACTTGCCATAGGAGGGCGTTTTCTGCTATAATTATTCAGATGTTTTTTACTTTTATGATTATACTTGTATACACACAAGGATAGAAAGGACATGGTTGTGTCATGAGTTTTATTTCTTACCTTATTAACGGAATCAGTCTGGGAAGTGTTTATGCCATTATAGCGCTTGGATATACGATGGTGTATGGTATTGCAAAAATGCTGAATTTCGCACATGGAGATGTCATTATGGTCGGAGCCTATACGATCTTCGCCGCCGTGAGCATGGCGGGGCTGCCGCCGCTTGCCGGTATCCTGCTGTCAGTGATCCTGTGTACGGTGCTCGGCGTTGCCATAGAGGCGATCGCATACCGTCCGCTGAGACAGGCATCCTCCTCGCTGGTGGTGCTGATCACGGCGATCGGCGTGAGCTACTTTTTACAGAATGTCGCTCTGCTGATCTTTGGAGCGAACACGAAGGCATTTACCTCTGTGGTATCCATCGGTTCAATATCCCTTGCAGATGGACAGATTGTGATCACCGGAGAAACGATCGTGACGATCATTTCCTGTATCATCATCATGATCGCGCTGACTCTTTTTGTGAATAAGACAAAAGCAGGACAGGCCATGCTCGCCGTATCGGAGGATAAGGGCGCTGCCCAGCTTATGGGAATCAATGTAAACGGGACCATTTCCTTAACTTTTGCGATCGGTTCGGCGCTGGCGGCGATCGCGGGTATGTTGCTGTGTTCTTCGTATCCGGCGCTGACGCCTTACACGGGATCAATGCCCGGTATCAAAGCGTTTGTGGCTGCTGTATTTGGCGGGATCGGATCGATTCCGGGCGCATTTATCGGCGGTATTATCCTGGGGATCATCGAGATCCTCAGCAAGGCATATATTTCCTCCCAGCTTTCCGACGCGATTGTGTTCCTGATGCTGATTTTGGTTCTTCTTGTGAAGCCTACCGGTATTCTTGGCAAGAAGATACAGGAAAAGGTTTAAGGGGGAATTTATCATGAAGATGACGAAAGAATTTCGTGAAAAACTGATAACGTATGCAATCGTAGTAGTTGCTTTTCTTGTGGTGCAGATCATGATCGCGACCGGCAGCATTTCCAGTCTGATGAAGGGACTGCTCGTACCGCTTTGCGTGTATGTCATTCTGGCTGTCTCGCTGAATCTGACGGTCGGTATCTTAGGAGAACTCAGTCTTGGTCACGCCGGATTTATGTGCGTCGGGGCGTTTACGGGCGCTTTCTTTTCCAAATGTACAGAGACGGTGATCACGGCTGCGCCGCTGCGCTTTACCCTGGCGATCCTGATCGGTGCGGTCAGTGCAGGTGTGATCGGATTTTTGATCGGCATGCCGGTACTCAGACTCAAGGGAGATTACCTTGCGATCGTGACGCTGGCATTTGGCGAGATCATCAAGAACTTTATCAATGTTCTGTATGTAGGTAAGGATGCAAACGGCATCCACGTATCGATGAAGGATGCGGCATCGCTGAACATGGAGCCGGACGGGCTGCTGATCATCAATGGTGCGCAGGGAATCACCGGAACGCCCAAGGATGCAAACTTTACCGTGGGATTTGTACTGATCCTGCTTACCCTGTTCATCGTTCTGAACCTGATCAAGTCCAGAGACGGGCGTGCGATCATGTCGATCCGTGACAATCTGATCGCTGCGGAGTCTGTTGGTATCCATATCACAAAATATAAGCTGATGGCATTTTCCATTTCAGCGGCACTGGCAGGTATTGCGGGAGTTCTTTACTCACACAATCTGAACAGTCTGATGGCGACGCCCAAAAACTTCGGCTACAATATGTCGATCACGATCCTTGTCTTTGTCGTACTTGGAGGGATCGGAAATATACGTGGATCGATCATTTCCGCGGTGGTGCTCACTTTGCTGCCGGAGCTGCTCCGTGGACTCAACGATTACCGTATGCTGATCTATGCGGTGGTATTGATCGTGATGATGCTGTTCAACTGGAGTCCGAAGCTCATAAACTGGAGAAAGCAGCATTCCATCAAGAAACTTTTTCGTCAGAAGAAGGCAAAGGAGGTAGCGTAAGATGTCAGTTTTATTGGATGTACATGACCTGAGCATTTCCTTCGGTGGATTGCACGCAGTAGACAATTTTCATATATCGATCAAAAAGGGACAGCTCTACGGTCTGATCGGGCCGAACGGAGCGGGCAAGACTACGGTGTTCAACCTTCTGACCGGCGTATACAAGCCGGATGAAGGCGTTATCACGCTGGATGGCACGAAGATCACCGGACTGAAAACGATAGAGATCAACAAGGCCGGCATTGCCAGAACATTTCAGAATATCCGTCTGTTTAAGAATCTGACGGTGCTTGACAATGTAAAGGTCGGCCTGCATGAGCATTATAAATATTCGACGCTGGCGGGTATCCTGCGGCTTCCAAGCTATTACAGGGTGGAGAAGCAGATGAACGAGAAGGCGATGGAGCTGTTGAAGGTGTTTGACCTGGATCAGGAGGCAGATTTCCTTGCTTCCAATCTGCCGTACGGAAAACAGCGTAAGCTGGAGATCGCGCGTGCGCTTGCGACAGAACCCAAGCTGCTTTTGCTGGACGAGCCGGCTGCCGGTATGAATCCGAACGAGACGCAGGAGCTGATGGACACCATACGGTTTGTGAGAGATAATTTTGATATGACGATCCTGCTCATCGAACATGATATGAAACTTGTTTCGGGAATCTGTGAAGAGCTGACCGTTCTGAATTTTGGAAGGGTGCTCGCGCAGGGAGAGACAAGCGAGGTGCTGAACAATCCGGAGGTCATAACGGCCTATCTGGGTGAATAGGAGGGGATGCCGCGATGGCAATGCTGGAAGTAAAGGATTTAGAAGTATATTATGGAATGATACAGGCAATCAAAGGAATTTCCTTTGAAGTAAACGAAGGAGAGGTTATTGCACTGATCGGCGCCAACGGAGCGGGTAAGACAACGACGCTCCACACTATCACCGGACTGCTCCAGGCGAGCAGCGGGCATGTCCTTTTTGAAGGGACGGATATTTCGAAGGTGCCGGCGCATAAGATTGTATCAATGGGAATGGCGCATGTGCCGGAAGGACGACGTGTATTTGCCAACCTGTCCGTGCTCCAGAATCTGAAGATGGGTGCATATACCCGCAGAGATAAGAACGAATATGAGGAGACGCTTGCGACGGTCTATGAGAGATTTCCGAGGCTTCAGGAACGTCAGAACCAGATGGCGGGAACGCTCAGCGGTGGAGAACAGCAGATGCTCGCTATGGGAAGAGCTCTGATGTCCCATCCGAAGATCATTCTGATGGATGAGCCCTCCATGGGACTGTCACCGATCTTCGTCAACGAGATCTTTGATATCATTAAAAGTGTCAGTGCGAGCGGCACGACGGTGCTTCTTGTGGAGCAGAATGCGAAGAAAGCGCTGTCTATAGCGGATCGCGCATACGTTCTGGAGACGGGAAAGATCGTACTGGAGGGAGATGCAGATGACCTTCTGCACAACGATTCGATCAAAAAGGCCTACTTAGGCGAGTAAAGATTGATTGGAAAGGGGTATAGCTGATGAAAAATGTGGTGATTACGATTGCAAGACAGTATGGAAGCGGTGGAAGAACGATAGCGCAGATGCTTGCGGAGCGTCTTAACATTCATTATTATGACAAGGAACTGCTCAAGCTGGCTTCCGATGAGAGCGGGATCAGTGAGGAACTGTTCCGCAATGCGGACGAGAAGATCAAGAGCACCCAGCTTTTTAAGATCGCTCACAGCGTTTATAAAGGAGAACTCATTCCGCCGGAGAGCGACGATTTCACCTCCATGGAGAATCTGTTCAACTATCAGGCGGAGATCATCAAAAAGCTGGCAGAACAGGATGAATCCTGCGTTATCGTCGGCCGCTGTGCAGAGTATGTGCTGAGAGACTATGACAATGTTCTGAGCGTGTTCATCCATGCGCCGCATGAGTATTGTATGGAGCAGGCTGCGAAGAAACAGAGTCTCAGCCCCAGAGAATTAGAGAAATTTATCCAGAAGACCGACAAGCGAAAGGCAGATTACCACAAATATTATACGGGTCTGGAGTGGACGGACGCCCGCAATTACGACCTGTGCCTGGACAGCTCCAAACTCGGATTTGAGCGCTGTGTAAAGGAGATCATCGCCTATATGGATGTACGGTTTAAGTAAGGGATTTGACAATTCCTTATCATATAAAAAATGGCTTATGTGCTGCATTTCGCAGTCATAAGCCATTTTTGCGCAATAGGGACAGATCATCGAAAGACGCGGAATACACCGAACACCCTTCCAAGGATCTGGCAGTCGTCTACGATGATGGGATCCATGGTGTCGTTTTCCGGCTGCAGACGAATATGACCATCCTCTTTGTAGAAAGTCTTAACCGTCGCCGAATCATCGATCAGAGCTACGACGATATCTCCATTTCTTGCCGTTTTACAGGTATTGACCAGGATCTGATCGCCGTTGAGGATACCGATGTTGATCATAGAGTCGCCCTTTACATGCAGAATGTAGGATTCGCCGCTCGGAATGTATTCTGCGGGGATCGGAAAATAGTTCTCGATATTTTCCTCGGCGAGAATAGGCTGACCGGCGGCAACCTGACCGACTACCGGAAGCGAAACCATCTCTGTACGCATCATCTGAAAGCTGTCGTCGCAGATCTCGATCGCACGCGGCTTGGTCGGATCACGGCGTATGTATCCATTCTTTTCAAGTGATTCCAGATGGGAGTGCACGGAGGAAGTCGATTTGAGATTCACGGCTTCACAGATCTCGCGCACGGCCGGCGGATATCCTTTCTTTAAAATTTCATCTTTAATATATTCCAGTATTTCCTGCTGTTTGGCTGTGATCTTTCCGTATCCCATCCGATTCCCTTTCCTTTCCTGCTAAAAAAGTAGCTGTTCATAAGATGTAAGTCCATCAATAACTATTCACAGTGTAACATAACCTGAAGTAAAAAGCAAACATATATTCAGAATATATGTTTGCGAATATTTGTTCGATTTTTTACTCCAAAAGTATTGACACCGGAATGTATGTTCGATATAATGCAACTATCAAAGGAACAAACGTTCTGAATTGTTACAGAGAGAGAAAGGTCTGGGGTGAACAAAATGAACAGAACATACGCAAGAGGATACAGATATCAGGAAGAAGATAGAAGTGAGCGGCGCATCCAGCAGAACCGTATTCGGAGAAAGCGTGAGATCAGAAAGAATTTTCTGATTCTGGTCATGACGATCTGTCTGATATTTACGGGGACGATCACGATCAGCAGTTTCCGCTCTAGTGCGAAGGATGAAACGACGCAGGCGTCTTATAAATACTATACGAGCATTACGGTTGCCAACCATGCAACGCTCTGGTCGATCGCACAGCAATATATGGACGAGGAGCACTATGCGTCGGTGGAGGATTATATTCAGGAAGTGAAAAAGATCAATTCTCTTGCCGACGACCAGATCTCTTATGGTGAGCATTTGATCATTCCCTATTACACTTCCGATTTTGTCAGCTAGACTTTGACGATCTGTCGGTATCGCAGACGGACAGATGAGCCGGAGAGAAAAATACAAAGCCTGATCCTGCATGGTTTACTGCGGATCAGGCTTTGTGGGTTTTTCACGCTTTTCCCGTAAGCGGACTTTGTCGGCGGCGTATCTGCGGCGTTCATCCTCCAGCGCGGCGTAGTGCTTACGCGTGGTGTTTACATCCTTATGCCCCAGAACATCGGCTACCAGATATATATCGCCGGTTTCCCGGTAGAGAGAGGTTCCGTAGGTACTTCGCAGCTTGTGAGGCGTTATTTTTTTCAGACTGGTCACGGTGGCAGAGTATTTTTTAACCATGTTCTCGACTGCCCTGACCGAGATCCGTCTGTTCTGGAGGGAGAGAAACAGTGCATTTTCATGTCCCGACTGTGCAAGGATGTGTTCCCGTTCATCCAGATAATCATGCAGGGCTGTTTCGACCTCTTCCCCAAAATAGATGACGGCCTCATAACCGCCTTTACGACGGACTTTGATTCCATTATTCTTAAAATCGACATCCTGGATGTCCAGACCGACACATTCCGAGACACGGATTCCTGTCCCCAGAAGAAGCGTCAGGATAGCGACGTCCCTGGTCTTAGTCATCTGATGGAATTTTAACTGTGCCTTGGTAAGTCCCGTTCCGTCCTCAACCTGATCCAGCAGGATGGCAACTTCGTCGGCATCAAGGCGCACGATCTCCTTTTCGTGCATTTTGGGAAGCGGCACAAGAACGGCGGGATTCTGGGCGATCAACTCAGCCTGAAAATAATAGTTATAAAAGCTCCTGAGTGCCGCCAGCTTGCGTTTTTTGCCCCGCTCATTGTTCGTGTAGGTTTTGCCGTCCTTTTCATAGTAGGACAGATATTCTATGTATTCTTCAATGTCCTCGCGGGTCAGCCGTTCCAGAATGGAAAGTGGAAAATCGGTGATCTCCATTTTGCTGCAGTAGCTGTTTTCGTCATGAAGATATTCAAAAAATACACGCAGGTCATAGGCGTATGCAAGCCTTGTCCGGGCGGAGGTATATTCTGTGATCGCCCGGAAAAAGGAATGACAAAATGAAGGAAGGGTGTCTAAAACCTCCCGCATCTTGCGGACATTGTCTATATTCTGCTGATCGTGGTAATTTGCGTTGCTGTTGTTTTTGATCGTCATCGTTTTTCGCCTCGTCTGTTTCAGATTTTCTGCCAGCCGTCAAGCTGACTGTTCTGTACTGCGGTGAACATGCGCTCTTTGACTCCGGGATTCTCCAGATTCAGATTGCGGATAAGCTGTTTGATATATTCGCGCCTGGTATGACCGTCCACGGGGCAGGGACTTTTTACCACAGGGACATGATTCTTGCGGACAAAGCCGATAATATCTGCCTCATTCAGATAGATCAGCGGACGGATCACAGTGATGCCGGTCCGGTCGAGATGGGTGACCGGCTGGAAGGTGTGCAGACGCCCTTCGTATAGCAGGGACATCATCATCGTTTCGATCACATCATCCTTGTGATGCGCATAGGCGATCTTGTTGCATCCGGTAGCAAGCATGGCTTCGTTGAGCGCGCCTTTTCTCATCTTCGCACAGAGAGAGCAGGGATTTGACTCCTTGCGGGTCTCAAATACGATCTGCGCGATCTCTGTCCGGACAATATGATAAGGAATGTTGAGTTCGTCGCACAACTGCTTTATCTGTTCAAGATGCAGGTTGTCAAAGCCAAGATCCACCGTCACGGCGCAGAGTGTAAACCGCTGCGGATAGAACCGCATCAGTCCGTGAAGTGCGTAGAGCAGTGTGAGACTGTCCTTTCCGCCGGATATGCCGACAGCGATCCGGTCGCCGTTTTCAATCATATGATAGTCGTCAATCGCCTGTCTGGCAAGGCTCATCAGCTGTTGTAATTTCATTCTATTAAACCCTTTCGCGGTAGTGATCCCAACGATAATTATACATTATTTTAGCAAAAAAATAATACAACTCAGCAAAAAAATGTTATACTTATAGCAGTACATTCTAAGTGAGGAAAAATAATGAAATTCAAATTCGATAAGAAATACTTTTACTGGGGACTTACGGCATTTCTGGTCATTGTTGCCGCTATCCTTTTTTATTATGTTCTTTTTCACAGGTCTAACCTGATGGATGGGTTGAGTACCTGCGTTGCCATTTCCATGCCGATCATCGATGGATTCGTTCTTGCCTATCTGCTCACACCGGTTTTGAACAAAATCGAGCGAAAGATCATCAAACCTTTGTATGCCAAGGCAAAGCTGCCTATGACAGAAAAAAACAGAAAGCGGATTCGCGGGCTTTCCATTCTTGCGACGATCGTACTGGTTCTGGTAGTTATGTATGAGTTCTTTTCGCTGGTGATACCAGAGGTGATCCGAAGCATCCAGAGCATCATCTTCCAGTTCCCGACATATCTTGACAATCTGACAAACTGGGCGCTTGGTCTTATGAAAGACAACCCCGACATGGAAGATGTTGTAAATCAGCTTATCGACAGATATTCGGCAAAAATACTGGAATATCTCAACACCAATCTTTTGCCGCATATCAATGAGCTTCTCAAGACGCTCTCCCTGAGCGTGATAGGGATGCTCAAAGGACTTTGGAACTTTATTATCGGCTTTATCATTTCAATCTATGTGCTCGGCAGCAAGGAACGTTTTGCGGGGCAGGCAAAAAAGATCGCCTATGCGATCTTTGACCGGAAGGCGGGAAACGAGATCATTTCCGATTTTCGCTTTATCCACAGCACCTTTATCGGATTTGTAGGCGGAAAGATCGTCGATTCGATCATTATCGGAATCATCTGTTTTGTGTGTACCAATATTATAGGAACCCCATATGCGATCCTCGTCAGCGTTATTGTCGGAGTCACCAATGTGATTCCTTTCTTCGGACCGTGGATCGGCGGTATTCCCAGCGTATTGCTGGTACTTATGGTAGACCCCAGGCAGGCGCTTTATCTTGCGATTCTGGTGTTTGTCATCCAGCAGTTTGACGGCAATTTCTTAGGACCTAAGATCCTGGGAGATTCCACCGGTCTATCCGGATTCTGGGTTATCTTTGCCATCACGATATTCAGCGGACTGTTCGGATTGCTCGGCATGATCGCCGGCGTGCCGATCTTTGCGGTCATCTACGCCGGTGTGAAAACCTTTATTAACCGGAAACTGAAAAAGAAAAATCTTCCCGTTGATACCGCAAAATACATGAATGTCGGCCGGATTGGAGAGGAAGACGAATTTACAGAGTACATTCCGCCGGAGAAAAAGCACGGAAAGAAAACACATCAGAAGAAAGAAGTTCCTCCTACGGAAACGGTAGTGGGAGAGGAGCGAACGGTTCTGACAGATCCGGATGGAGAAACGGTAGAAATTGTGGAAGAGTTCGTAGAGAAGAAAGAATAAAGCCTGCCATGCAGATTGATCGCAGCGCTGGATCTGATCTTTTGCGAAAGGGCAAAGCGTTGTAGATCGGAGGTTATGATGAAATTTTTAGTACAACGCGTCACAAAGACTGATGTGACGATTGATAAAAAATAACAGGGGAAATTCAAAAAGGATTTTTAGTTTTTGTTGGCGTTTCGCAGACAGATACCAGAGAAACCGCTGATAAAATGGTGAAAAAGCTGCTGAATCTCCGGCTGTTTGAAGATGAAAATGGAAAAACAAACCTCAGCATCGCGGATGTACAGGGTGAGCTGCTTGTCGGTGCAGATATGAAGGTATCCCTGCTTAATGACGGTCCGTTTACCGTAATGCTTGATTCGGATGAATTATTCTACTTGGCATTCTGGTGTTTGCTATCCAGCAGTTTGACGGCAACTTCCTGGGGCCCAAAATTTTGGGCGATTCCACGGGCTTATCAAGCTTCTGGGTTATCTTTCCATCACGATATTCAGCGGCTTTTTCGGCCTTCTGGGCATGATAGCAGGCGTTCCTATCTTTGCGGTGATCTACGCCGGTGTAAAGGCGCTTACCAATAAGAAATTACGGAAGAAAGATCTGCCAACCGAAACCACTTCGTATATGACAGTCGGCAAGCTCGAAGAGAATGATGCCTTCACAGAGTATGTGCCGGAGACACACAAGAAACATACCATCCGCAAAAAAACAGGAAGAAGTTATTATCAAAGAAGTTGCAGATCAGAAAATTATCTAAAGAAGAAATCATCGAAAAAGAAACAGTAGAAGAGAAAGACGGAGAGTAGTTTAATATGAAATTTTTAGTCCAACGGGTTTTAAATGCAAGCGTTGCAATCGATAATCAGACGGTAGGTTCTATAGATTCAGGATTTCTAGTTCTGGTTGGTATCTCTCAGGATGATACGCAGGAAGTTGCAGATAAAATGATCAAGAAGCTTTTGAATCTGCGTATTTTTGAAGACGAAAATGGCAAAACCAATCTTAGCATCAAGGATGTCGACGGCCAGCTTCTGATCGTTTCGCAGTTTACATTATATGCAGACTGTAAACATGGCAACCGTCCTTCCTTTATCAATGCCGGTAAACCCGAACCCTCTAAGGAATTGTATGAGTACATTCTGAAAAGCTGTCAGGAACAGATTCCGGTTGTACAACATGGGGAATTTGGCGCTGATATGAAAGTTTCGCTGCTCAATGACGGACCGTTTACTGTAATGCTGGATTCAGCGGAGTTATTTTAAAATTTAAACCTGAATTATGCATGACTGTTCTATGAAAGTGGTTGAGAATGAAAAAGAGCATCCGTTTGTGATAAAATTAAGGTGTTCAATCAAAAAATCAATGGCATTAAGTTAAAGATGATAAAGAGAAGTTTGTATCATTGTTCGATATTAACTTCTCTTTCTTTTTTATATAGCCTCTGTCCATGACAAAGGTAGCCCGTCCAAACATGCCAGCACCGCGTTCCATGGCAGAAAAGGTGATATCATTAATGGATGTAAAACTCTTTTCTTTAGAAGAATGGATCTTCGAAAAGATACTGACAGGGTGGCTGCTTTTTGTCAGAGCGCAGGCCTCTGTCACATAACTTTCCTGGACGTTTCATGAAGCTGGTCTACCACATCTGTGAGAAGACAACTGCCGGAAGCAAGCATACCTCCTTCTTTTTGTTTAGTATGGTTTTGTTGTGGTGACTTAATATTTGTATGTTTGTAAGGGCTTTAACATAGTGTTAGAATGAAAAAATACATATTTTCATTGTGCCAGCAGTCAATACAAACGTCTGGGGCAAAACTATTTGATTACGGTAGTGGTAAAATCAATAAAATATTAATTATCAGAAGGAGGCATCAGTTTATGCAGCAGGAATTCATTACAGTAACCTTTAATCGTACTAAAATAGCCATACGGCGTGCAGATATTCTCTATGTGATCATGTCAGATGATCATTGTACCATACATATGCTTGATGGAAGTACTTACCGTTGCCGAATGACTTTGAAGGAATTAAAGAAGCAGCTGGATGAAGGGTTCATGGAAGTAAAACGTGGCTGCATGATCGCGGTGTCTGCAATCAGTGATATTGGAAACACAATTTTGCTGTGTAATGGTGAGGAAATTTGTTATACAAAGCGGAAAAAAAGGGTACTCAGAGAAGAATTGCAAAAAAAACAGGAGCTTATGATTACAAAGCTCAGTAGAAAAAAGCGGCCGCTGACGGAAGAAGAATATCGCAGATATTATAAGATATGTGATGCTCTCCCTTTTGCATTTACGGATATAGAGATGGTATTTAATGAAGAAAAAAAGGCAGTGGACTGGATCTTTCGATATGGAAATGAAGCATTGGCTGTTCTGGAAAAGTTACCGTTGAACAAGATGATCGGAAAGTCCTTTTCCAGTCTTTTTTCGAATATGGATACAAAATGGCTTCGTGGCTATGAACGTGCAACCCTGTATGGTGAAACGTTGGAAATCGTGGATTATAGTCCGGAGATCGGTAAGAATCTGAAAATTATATGTTTTCCAACATTTCCGGGACATTGCGGCTGCATTTTGTTTGATACGGACAAACTGAGATATATAAGAGAGGGAAATCAGCTGGCAAAATCAGTTGTGGTTTTCACGAAAACGAATTCTATGGAATTAAAACGTCGTGTGGTTTTCACGAAAACGAATTCTATGGAATAAAAACGTCGTTTTGCCGACGTTTAGGACGATTTGCCTCAATAAAAACGTTGTTTCACAATAGTTTGCTTGTTTCCTTAATATATACATGATATATTTCTATTAGTTATAATTCCTGCGATTAATTGAAATTTACTGCAGGGAATCGTTACAAAAATTTGTGCAAAAGGAGAAATATATCATGAAAAGGAAAAAAACAGTGGCTTTGATCACCGCTGCGTTGACATTTACCATGACTGCCTGTGGCAGTTCGCATGCAATTACCGAATCAGCATCAACAGAGGAAAGCACACCGTCTACAGCTGCCGAATCAGAATTAACAGAAGAAAGAGAACCGGCCACAATTACTGAATCAGAATTAACAGCGGAAAGCAAACCGGCAACCCAGTATACGATTGATGTAAATCAGGAAGTTTATGCATTGCTGGATTTTAAGGATACTGCGGAGTTTGAGAATGCTACAAAAGGTCTGATTGCTTCGCCGGATTCTTTGGATATTTATGATGAGAATGGGAAGATGGTATGGAGTCAGACGGCGTATGCTTTTCTGGACCAGGATGCTCCGGATACAGCTAATCCAAGCCTTTGGAGAGATACACAGCTGAATCATATTTATGGTCTTTTTGAAGTGACCGATGGGATTTATCAGGTGCGTGGCTATGATATGTCAAATATTACTTTCATAAAGGGCGATACGGGATGGATTGTAGTAGACCCGTTGATGAGTGTAGAGTGTGCAGAAGCGGCATTTGCACTGGTGGAGGAAAATCTTGGCACTTTCCCTGTAAAGGCAGTGATTTACAGCCATTCCCATATTGACCATTTTGGTGGAGTCAAGGGAATTGTTTCGGAAGAAGACGTACAATCCGGCAATGTGCAGGTAATTGCACCGGAAGGCTTTGAGAAGCATGCTGTCAGCGAGAATATTTACGCCGGTACTGGTATGGGACGCAGAGCAAGCTATCAGTATGGAACAATGCTTGAGGCTGGTGAAACAGGCTCCCTTGCCATTGGTATTGGTATGGGTCAGTCCAAGGGCAGCGCAAGCTATATTTCTCCTACACTTGAAATTACACAAACTGGCGAGAAGCATACCATTGATGGAGTGGAAATTGAATTCCAGCTTACTCCGGGCACTGAAGCACCGGCAGAGATGAATTTCTGGATTGAATCCCAAAATGCTTTGTGGATGGCTGAAAACTGCACGGGAACACTCCACAATCTGTACACACTCCGAGGAGCTCAGGTTCGTGACGGAAACGCATGGGCAGAGTACATTATGGAATCGCTGGCTCTTTATGGTAATCAGGTGGAGGTAGTATTTCAGTCCCATAACTGGCCACATTGGGGAAATGATACGATTCAGGAATATATGATTAATACTGCGGCTGTATATAAGTTTATTAACGACCAGACATTGCTTTATATTAATGAAGGTTATACGGAAACAGAGATTGCCAATATGATTCAGCTTCCGGAGGAACTGGAGAAAGTCTGGTATACGCGTCAGTATTACGGTACCGTTTCCCATAATTCGAAAGCGGTATATGAGAAATATATGGGGTGGTATGATGGTAATCCTATCCATCTTGCTGAACTTACCCCATCGGATTATGCCCAAAAGCTGGTAGAATATTTCGGGGACACAGATGCTGTTCTTGAAAAAGCCAAAGAAGATTATGCCAAGGGAGAATATCAATGGGTTGCCCAGATTACTAATACGCTGGTTTATGCTGACCCGGAAAATATGGATGCACGTTATCTGTGTGCAGATGCTTTAGAGCAATTAGGATATCAGGCAGAAGCTGGTCCATGGCGCAATGCTTATCTTTGTGCTGCACAGGAGTTGCGGAATGGTACGAACTCCGATGAGGCAACACGGGCCAATGGCAACGGTGATGTTGTTTTACATATGACACCTGATATGATTCTGGATTATCTGGGAATTCTTATAGATACAACTAAGGCACCTGATTTGACTTTTACAGCAAATCTTATATTACCGGAAGGCAATTATGTACTCCGTGTGAAAAATGGTGTACTTCTTTATCAGAAGGATATACAGGATGCGGATGCAGATGTGACATGGACTACCAAACGTGCCGGACTGTTGTCTGTTGTGCAGAAAAACGCAGAGAACGTTGCAGCTTTAATTGAGCAGGAAGGGGATGAGACCTACCTGACACGATTGATGGATGCCGTTACTGTTACAGCAGAGTATAAATATTTTAATATTATTGAACCATAAAGTTTGGGTGTCGGAATATGGACATACCTGTTGCTGCGCTGTATCCAAAGATAGAGCAGGATGCGTATGGAAATACTCTCACAGGAGAAAAATCATATATTCTTCATTTTGAAAGCTATCCGCAGGTTCTTGAAGGGGGATTCTGGTCTGTGACTGCATATGGGGACGATGATTTCCTGATTGATAATCCTATTGATCGTTATTGCATAAATGACCGTTCCGGTCTGAAAGTTAATGATGATGATTCCGTTGATGTTATTCTGTCTAAGGATGCACCGGAGGATACCACAAACTGGCTTCCTGTAGGTGACGGAGGTTTCCATCTGTATATGCGTAT
>OIZL01001161.1_pt1 | contig 15406 bp, 12 predicted proteins | sample 1588541 | NCBI WGS metagenome assembly OIZL01 (sample SAMN03283285) | human gut metagenome | biome: human-associated habitat; material: feces | host: Homo sapiens | place: Peru | collected 2012 | reverse complement strand
TCTACGAGATCTCGCAGGAAGAACAGATCCGCATGCAGTGCGAAGCACGGGAGGATTATAACCGGAGGATGCTCGGGATTGGGCGGCTGCTCGCCAAACAGACGCGGGAGTTGAAGGAGCAGGCTGCAATTATCGCTGAGAAGGATTCTGCCTTAGCCGAAAAGGACTCTGCCTTAGCAGAACAGGCTGCTCTCATCGCCTCTCTCAAAGCACAGCTGGAATCCCAAAACACCTAATTTAAAATTCCAAAATGCAAGCGAGGGCAGCATCAAAAACACTTTTCAGCACTACCCTTGCAATGATTTTTATCTTTCCGACATTTTTCACTTTTCCCCTTGCGTAACTCAACTTGCTATGTTATAATATTTTTCGTCGGTGCGAAAGAGTTTCACCGCAAGAAATAGGGGCATAGTTCAAAGGTAGAACAGCGGTCTCCAAAACCGTCGATGTGGGTTCGATTCCTACTGCCCCTGCTACATAACCCGTGAGTAGACTGCTCACGGGTTTTTGAATATCCAGAGCAAAAACAGGCAGCCCATGGGGGTGCCTGGAAACGGAGGTCTGTATGAAAAAAACAATCACACTATTTGGTGCTTTGGCGCTCTCGCTGTCCTTTCTGACATCCTGCGGCAGTGAAAAGGTCATGCTGACCTCCCAGGACTATGAGTGGGACGAAACCACAACGCAGACCACCAAGGGCGTCTCCGTCGGCGATGACAAGGACGCATTTCTTGCCTCCTACGGGGAATATGATATTTTTACCTCGACTGATGGAAGTACCTATGAAATGCTTGATCCGGAGCTGATCCCTTTCGACGAGCCGATCACGACGATCCTTCCCACCTTTATCATAGATGGGGTTCCGACCGATCTCGATAAGCTCTGCAAAGAAAATGAGATTGCAAAGTCAGATGTAATGTCGCTGTTCAGTTCGACGGATTACCTGTCGCAGCACACCGTCATCTATTATTATCTTGCCTTTACATGGAAAGACGGCATCATCACCGCCATTGACTCGAAGTCTATGGATTACAATGAAGATGCCGCCTACTATCAGGATATCCGCTGAGCCGTTTATCCTGCAAACTGGCTTGCATAGAGCTTCGCATAGAAGCCGTTTTGCGCCAGAAGTGTCTCATGATTTCCCTGTTCGATAATATTTCCATCCTTCATAACAAGAATAATATCCGCTTCCCGGATGGTGGAGAGCCGGTGTGCCACGATAAAGCTGGTCCTGCCCTTCATCATTGTCGCAAAAGCCTGCTGGATCTTGAGTTCCGTTCTGGTATCGATCGACGATGTCGCTTCATCAAGGATCAGCATGGGCGGAAGGCACAGCATGACTCTGGTGATGCACAAAAGCTGCTTCTGCCCCTGCGACAGACTTCCGCCGTCTTCACCGATCACCGTGTCATATCCCTTTGGCAGACGCTTGATAAAGCTGTGCGCATGGGAGGCTTTTGCCGCTTCTATGATCTCTTCTTCGGTCGCATCCGGTTTTCCCATCACGATGTTATCCCGGATCGTTCCCGCCTTCAGCCAGGTTTCCTGAAGGACCATTCCATAATTCGCCCGCAGGCTTCTGCGCGTCACATCCCGTATATCCAGTCCTTCTACGCAGATTTTTCCGGCATTGACGTCATAGAACCGCATCAGCAGATTGATGACGGTCGTCTTGCCGCATCCGGTAGGACCCACGATCGCCACTCGCTGTCCCGCCCTGACTGCGAGATTAAAGTCGGTGATGAGCTTTCGATCCGGCACGTAGGAGAAATCCACATGCTCCAGCGTCACATTTCCTTCCACATCCCGCAGCTCCACTGCGTCGGTCTTGTCCGGGATCTGCGGCGTCTCTTCAATGAGATCAAAGATCCTCTCGGCGCAGGCGAGCGCGTTCTGAAGCTCTGTGACCACACCGGAAATTTCATTAAACGGCTTGGTATACTGGTTTGCATAGGTTAAAAAGCAGGACAACTGCCCGACGCTGATTCCTCCCCTGACGGCAAAAACAGCTCCGGTCACTGCCACACCGGCATACACCAGATTGTTGACAAAACGGGTTGCCGGATTTGTGATGGATGAGAAAAAGATCGCCTTGAGCGAGCAGTCCTGAAGCCGTCCGTTGATCTCGTCGAATTCCTCCATCGCCTCATCCTCATGGGAAAATGCCTGCACGACCTTCTGATTTCCGATCATCTCTTCGATCAGCGCGGTCTGCTCTCCTCTTGTCTCTGACTGCAATTTAAACATGGTAAACGTTTTCTTCGCGATAAAAGCCGCTACAAAGAAGGACAATGGAGTAACCAGAACCACCACCCCGGTGATCCCGACGTTGACGCTGAGCATGAAGCCCAGTGTTCCGACGATCGTGATCACGCCGGTGAAGAACTGGGTGAATCCCATCAGCAGTCCGTCTGCAAACTGATCGGCGTCCGCTATCACGCGGCTCACCACTTCCCCATAGGAATGTCCGTCAATGTACTTGAGTGGAAGGATCTCTATCTTATGAAAAGCCTCATTCCGGATGTCCTGCACGATCCGGTAGGTCATCTTGTTGTTGCACACATTCATGATCCACTGCGCTGCCGCCGTGATCGCGATCACGATCACCATCCGCTGCAGGACAGCAAACACACCGTCGAAATCAACCTGTCCTTTTCCCACGATCCGATCAATGACCCTTCCGGTCAATATCGGCAGATACAGCGTAAGCGTGACGGTTATCGCCGCCATAATGATCGACGCTGCCAGATACAGCCAATACTTCCGGATATATCGCAGCACCTTTCGCAGCGTCATTTTCTGATTTTCCTGAATCCTTTTCCCTGCCATCTGTCTCTACTCCTTCTCTCTGGGAAACTGTGAATAATAGATTTCCTGATATACCTCGCAGTTTGCAAGAAGCTCCTCATGCGTTCCAATGCCAACCATCTCTCCGTCGTCCAGCACAATGATCTGGTCGGCGTACCGGATAGACGAGGCTCTCTGTGACACGATAAACACTGTCATCCCGCCGCCCAGCTCGCGGATCGCTTTGCGAAGCGCCGCGTCCGTGGCGTAGTCAAGTGCCGAAGCGCTGTCGTCCAGGATCAGGATCTCCGGATCGCCCACAAGCGCTCTTGCTATCGTAAGACGCTGTCTTTGCCCACCGGAAAGATTTCTTCCTTCCTGCGCAACCGGCGCGTCCAGCTTGCCTTCCTTCTGTTCCACAAACTCGCGCGCCTGCGCTGCTTCCACCGCCTTCCAAAGCTCCTCGTCCGTCGCATCTGCCTTGCCCCATAGAAGATTTTCGCGGATCGTTCCCTGAAAAAGGACTGCCTTCTGCAATACTACGCCAACCTTCTGCCGCAGTTCTTCCATACGGTATTCGCGGACGTCTTTTCCATCTACCCTGACTGTCCCCTTCGTCGCATCATAAAAACGCGGGATCATGTTGACAAGCGAGGACTTTCCGGATCCGGTGCCGCCGATGATTCCGATCGTCTGTCCCCGTGCTGCCCGGAAGGAAATACCGCTCAAAGACTCCGCTCCTGCCCCCGCATAGGTTAGACTCACCTGGTCAAATTCTACCGACAAGTCTGTCATTTGCCTGTTATCTCCTATGACTGAACTGTCATCCTTCGTGTCATCTGTTCTGTTCTGTTTTTCTGTGCTGTCCAGCTTTCTGCCGCCCCACTCCATGCTGGAGCGCATCTCGAATACATTTTCAATCCGGTTTGCACACGCCAGTGCCTTTGTGATCGTGATGATCAGATTTGCCAGCTTTACCAGCTCGATCAGAATCTGCGACATATAGTTGACCAGCGCCACCACTTCTCCCTGCGTAATGCTGCCTTCATCAACTCTCACCGCCCCGGTGTAGAGCAGAATGATCGTCGCCGCATTGATGATGATATAAGTGACTGGATTAGTCAACGCCGATATTTTCCCTACAAAGAGCTGCATGGCAGAGAGCGCTTCGTTCTTCTGCTCAAAACCCGCGATCTCCTCCTGCTCCTTATTAAACGCCCGGATCACACGCGCTCCGGTCAGGTTCTCTCTTGTACTGCCAAGCACCTGATCCAGATTGGACTGTACCTTTCTGTACATCGGCATCGTCCATACCATAATACCAAAGACCACGATCGAGAGAAGCGGGATCGTGACAACAAAGATCAGCGCCGCTTTGACGTCGATGGTAAACGCCATCACCATCGCTCCAAATACAATAAACGGAGAACGCAGGAACAAACGCAATACCATGTTGACGCCGTTTTGTACCTGATTGGCGTCCGAAGTCATCCTGGTGATCATCGTGGAGGTTCCCAGCGTATCGATCTCTGTAAAGGAAAGACTCTGGATGTGATCAAACAGCGCATGCTTGAGCTTCGTGGAAAATCCCACAGCCGCCTTGGCAGCAAAATACTGCGCAGTGATGGAACATGCCAGCCCGATCAGCCCAAGAGCGATCAAAATGCCGCCCATCCGCAGCACATACGCCGTATCCCTTTTCCCGATACCGACGTCTATGATCGCCGCCACCACCAGCGGCACGAACAGTTCAAAGGTCGCCTCCAGCATCTTGAACAGTGGTGCCAGGATCGTCTCCTTTTTATAGTCTTTTAAATAGATCAACAGTTTTCTCATACAAGTGACCATACCTTTCCTGTCTGTTGTATTTCCATTTCGTATTATAACTTCTGCCCCACCTTTTTGGGCAATATATAAACATAGCAGCCCGCTCTCTCCGGACTGCTATGCAGTAAGTTCTGTATCGTACTTTTTATCGGTAGTCTGCCGCCTGTCTCTCAATCTCTTCGCTGGTTGCTTTTACCTGCTTGGAGGGGGTGTAATCTGCCTCCGGGTAGAGCATCTCATGCAGAATGACTGCATTTTCATCCAATGTGCTGGGAATGACACAGGCTCCCTTGCTTCCCATCGTGATGCCTTCCCGGTTTCCCTCAAAAGGAAATCCATCGCTGGTTACCACATCATAGCTTGCCACACTGCCAAGCACGCTGATGATCTCGTTGACGTTCAGCGAGGTCTGCACCTGCGGCAATACGGCGTTCACCATGTTCGTCAGATCGCTCACAGAGGCCAGTTTAGCCTTGTTCATCATCGCGGTAAGCACATCTCTCTGCCGCTCTGCACGCCGGAAATCATCTCCCTTGGTATAGCGGATCCGGCAGTAAGCTGTCGCCTGCATCCCGTTGAGCAGCTGCTTTCCGCTCTCCTTGACCGGTATATAATCTACGCCAAGCTCCTGCGCCATACAGAGCTGGTAATTGTTCAGATGGGAGATCTCCGCATCCTTCACATCCATCTCGATCCCGCCGAGCGCATCCACCGCGTCGATCAGTCCGGCAAAGCCGACTGTCACGTAATCGGTGATGTCCAGATCCAGATTGGAATTGAGCATATTGATCGCCTGCTCGGGACCGCCCTTGGCATAGGCTGCGTTGCATTTATTGTAGCTGTCATTGCCCAGATTCAGGTAGGTATCCCGGAAAACCGAAACCAGCTTGATCTCCTGCGTGTCCTGATTGATGCTTGCAATGATGATCGTGTCGCTTCTGGTTCCCTTTCCCAGTTCGCCGTCTCTGGCGTCCACTCCGAACAGAGCCACATTCCGGTATCCCAACTGCTGCTTCTCACTGGTCGTCGCCATCGTCTCCGCCACTTCGTCGTTGATGGTGATCTGTTTCTGATCCAGTGCCACACGATCTACTTCCTTCGTGGTTGTCGTCACCACGTACATGATACCGATCGCGATCAGCAGTACGCATACCTCCAGAATCAGAAGCGGAATGTTTTTGATCTTTCCGGTCTTCTTTGTCCCCTCAGAAATCTGTATCTCTTTATCCATAAGTAAACCTAACCTTCTGTTTTCTTTGCACCCCTGCAATATCATACCACGCTATCTTACCATAAAATCCCTCGTTTGAACATACTTATCGGGAAATTATTAACACTTTTTTAAAAAATGTTACGATTTTGTAATATAACGGTCACAATATCTGCCCGGATCAGATCAATCCGATCGCATCCTGCACGGTGCGCACGCCGATGACCTTCATGCCCTCGACGGCGTGGAGCTGCCTGCGGTTGACCTCCGGTATGATGCAGGTGGTAAAGCCCAGCTTCGCCGCCTCGCCGACCCTCTGCTCGATCATGGATACGCCCCGCACTTCCCCGCTCAGGCCGATCTCGCCAAAGGCGATCGTCCGGTCATCGATCACCCGGTTTTTAAAGCTGGAGACGACCGCCATCGCGATCGCCAGATCGATCGCCGGCTCCATGATCCGTATTCCTCCGGTCAGGTTCACGTAGGCGTCACAGTCGGACATCTGCAGTCCCAGCCGCTTTTCCAGCACGGCCATCAGCAGATTGACCCGGTTAAAATCAGTTCCGATCGCCTGTCTGCGCGGGATTCCGAAGCCGCTGCGGCATACCAGCGCCTGGATCTCCAGAAGGATCGGCCGCGTGCCCTCCATCGAGCAGGATACCACCGAGCCGCTCGCCCCCTCTGGTCTGCCGCTCAGCATATACTCCGAGGCGTTCGGCACCTCCACCAGCCCTTCCTGTTTCATCTCGAACACGCCGATCTCATTGGTCGAACCAAACCGGTTCTTGACGCCACGCAGGATCCGGTAGGAAGCATGGCGGTCGCCCTCAAAATACAGCACCGTGTCCACCATATGCTCCAGCACTCTCGGACCTGCCACCGTCCCTTCCTTTGTCACATGACCTACGATAAAGATGGAGCTTCCCAGCCCCTTTGCGAGCTGCAAGAACAGATTGGTCGCCTCGCGCACCTGCGACACGCTGCCGGGCGCTGCCGAGATCTCCTCATGATACATGGTCTGGATGGAATCGATGATCGTCACATCCGGCTTTGCCGCGCGGATCGTCTCCTCTATCACTTCCAGGCTCGTCTCGCACAGAAGGAGCAGATTATCCGAAAACTCTCCCAGCCGGTTTGCGCGCAGCTTGATCTGCTGCAGGGATTCCTCCCCCGAAATGTAGAGAACCTTCCTGCCATCCGCCGTCATATAACGGCAGACCTGCAATAAGAGCGTGGACTTGCCGATTCCGGGATCTCCCCCGACCAGCGTCAGCGATCCCGGAACGATCCCGCCGCCCAGCACGCGGTCCAGCTCTCCCATGTGCGTAGGCATCCGTAGCTCTCCCTGTATGCTCACCTCCGAAAGGCATACCGGTTCTTCCCGCCGTCTGTCTCCTTCTTTTCTGTGTGTCCCCGCCGTCTTCGCAGGCACCTTCTCTTCCACAAAGCTGTTCCACTGTCTACAGCCCGGACATTGTCCCATCCATTTGGTCGATTCATAGCCGCAGTTCTGACAGAAGAACACCGTTGATTTACCCTTTGCCATTTGTCTCCATTCTGCAACAGCCTTCGCTGTGCCATGCATTTTCCGTCAGTCTCAAAAATGCTCCCCGGCACGCCGGGAAGCATTTCATCTGACCTGATTATTTAACCGTTCCGTCTATTTTACGATCTTCACCGGCACTTCTCCGGCTCCTTTCAGTTCAATGCTGAAGCTGAGCTTGCCACCCAGGTTGGTCTTCATCTTACCCACATTGACGTCGTCCACATACACGCGGTACTCGGTGTCGTCCTCCAGACCTACCGTGATCTGCGCATCCTCCGCGCCCTCCACGATAAAACTCACACCGTTCTCCGTCTCCTTAAACTCTTTCACACTGGTTCCCGGCTCGGATTCATAGGCAAACATCCCGTTCTTTTCCAGCTTGGTGAGCTCTCCGAAGGTTTTCACCTTATAGAGGTTCCCCTCATGCTCGTAATCCTCCAGTTTGGTCTTTTTGTCCAACGTGTAATCACCAAAACTGAGTGATCCGTCTGTCTCTGTGCGCAGCAACTCTTTTACTACAGCCATTTTACTTTCCTCCTAGGTTTTTTATTGTTTATCCGTTCTGCGGATCTTCCTTCTTTACATGAAAAACAATCTTCTGATTCTTCCACCCCACGGTGACTTTGTCCCCGCGTTTCACTCTTCCGGAAAGGATCTCCTCCGCCAGGGAATCCTCGATCTCCGACTGGATCGCTCTCCGGAGCGGTCTTGCGCCCATCTTGGCGTCCATGTGCTTCTCGACCAGATGCTCCTTGACTGTCTGGCTGACCGTCAGATGGATATCCATCTGCTTGAGACAGCGCTTTGCCAGATTGGCGCTGAGCAGGGTGATGATCTGCTTCATATCTTCTTTGTTCAGCGGATGGAATACCATGATCTCATCGATACGGTTGATAAATTCCGGCTTAAACAGCCTCTTTACCTCCTCCATCACGTTTGCCTTCATCTTTTCATAGCTCTGTTTCTCTGTCTCTCCCGAACCAAAGCCAAGGTTCTTAGGCTCCACGATGCGCTGTGCCCCCGCATTGGAGGTCATGATCAGGATCGTGTTTTTGAAGCTGACCTTACGCCCCTTGGAATCGGTGATATGTCCGTCGTCCAGCACCTGCAGCAGGACATTGAACACGTCCGGATGCGCTTTTTCGATCTCGTCAAAAAGCACCACCGAATAGGGGTTCCTTCTGACCTTCTCTGAGAGCTGACCTCCCTCGTCAAATCCGACATAGCCCGGAGGGGATCCGATCATCTTGGAGACGGAATGTCCTTCCATATACTCTGACATATCTACCCGGATCAGAGCATTTTCCGATCCAAACATCGCTTCCGCCAGCGCCTTGCTCAGCTCCGTCTTGCCGACACCGGTCGGTCCCAGGAACAGGAACGATCCGATCGGTCTGTTTGGATCCTGCAGTCCAACTCTTCCCCGTCGCATAGCCCTTGCGATCGCAGTGACTGCCTCGTCCTGTCCGATCACACGCTTATGCAGGATCGACTCCAGCTTGAGCAGTCTTTCGCTCTCTTTTTCTGCCAGCTTCTTCACTGGGATCTTCGTCCAAAGTGCCACGACCTCTGCCACTTCGTTTTCGTCCACCACGTACGCCTGCTTTTCTTCCTGCTTCTGCACGCGCTTCTGAAGCCGCTCGAATTTCTTTACATACTCATCCTGCGTCCGTCTCAGCTCTGCCGCCTGCGTGAAGGCTTCCATTCGTATCGATTTCTCGATCTGCACATCGAGCGCCTCGATCTCATCTGCCAGCTCCTGCAGTTTATCGGGCTGTTTTGGCGTCTTGAGCCGGACTGCCGCCGCTGCCTCATCGATCAGATCGATCGCCTTATCCGGCAGGTTTCTGTCGTTGATATAGCGCGTAGACAACGCCACGGCTGCCTTGATGGCGTCCTCCGTGATCGTCACGCGGTGATGTTCCTCGTATCGGGATACGATGCCGCGCAGGATGTCCTCTGCCTCCTCAGGCGTCGGTTCTTCCACTGTTACCGGCTGGAAACGTCTCTCCAGCGCTGCGTCTTTTTCCACATACTTCCGGTATTCTGCGATGGTGGTCGCCCCGATCAGCTGGATCTCTCCTCTTGCCAGTGACGGCTTCAGGATGTTGGAGGCATCGATAGCACCCTCCGCGCCGCCTGCGCCGATGATTGTGTGCAGCTCATCCAGAAAGAGAATAATCTGCCCATCGTCGATGACTTCCTTTACCACCCGTTTAATGCGTTCCTCAAATTCTCCACGGTACTTGCTTCCCGCTACCATGCCGGACAGATCCAGCGTCAGCACACGCTTATTCTGCACCGTGAACGGAACCTCGCCTGCGACAATGCGCAACGCAAGTCCTTCCACGACCGCCGTCTTTCCGACGCCGGGTTCTCCCACCAGGCAGGGATTGTTTTTCGTTCTTCTGCTGAGGATCTGGATCACTCTTGTGATCTCTGCCTCTCTTCCGATCACCGGATCCAGCTTTCCATCCCTGGCAAGCGCGGTCAGGTCGCGGCTGTACTGCTCCAGCGTGGAGGTTCCGCCCTTCTTGCGGCCCTGCTTGCGTCCGAGATCCTCTTTATAAAGAGAAGCATCCTCGCCCATGGCTACCAGCACATCCACATACAGCTTCTGAACCGATGCGCCCATAGCCTCCAGCAGGCGGACGGCAACATTTTCCCCTTCCCTGAGGATGGCAAGCAGCATATGCTCCGTTCCGGTCTTTTCACTCTTAAAGCGCTCTGCCTGCCGGTGTGCCTCGTCCAGTATGTTCTGGGCTCTCGGAGAAAAGCCGTCTCTCTCTGCGATCAGCACCGAACTCTCCGGCACGATCAGGTCTTTTATCATATCTTTTACTTTATCTGCTTCTATTCCATGTTTCTTCAGTACCGCAGCCGCTACTCCGGTATCCTCCCGAAGCAGTCCCAGGAGCAGATGCTCACTTCCTACATAGCTCTGGTGCAGACTTCTCGCTGCCTTCTCTGCCAGTACCAGGGCTGTCTTTGCCTTATCTGTAAATTGTGGCTGCATTCTGTCTCTCATTCCTTTCCATTGTTCTCATAGATTCTCACTCGATCCTGTCGTACTCATCATAAATTTCATCTATAAGAGCATGCACTTCTTCTCTGGAAATATTCTTACAGCTTGCTTTTGCAAGGGTGACCAGAAGATCCCTGCGGATCTCTTCAAGCGCCTGCAACTGGTCCGCATCGACGCAGATCATCGCGCCTCTCCGGCGGTCCATCTTGACATACCCCTCCTGTCGCAGAACGGTGTACGCCTTGTTGACCGTGTGCATATTGATGCCGATATTGTCTGCAAGCTGTCTCACGGAAGGCAGGCTGTCTCCCTCCCGGAACTGTGAAGTTGCGATCCCCAGAATGATCTGGTTGCGAAGCTGCATATACAATGCCTCGTCGCTGTTAAAGTCTATCTCGATAATCATGTTCTGTCTTTTTATAAGTCCTTGTCATCCATATTCAAAAACTCAAACTCAAAGTCATCGTCGTCCAGAAGGAAGTTCTTCGCTTTCTTTCTCGGTGCCGGTGCCGGCGTCGGCTTTGCTGCCGGTTCCTCCTCCTGATAGGACACCTCCGGCATCTCTGTCCTGCGCGGTCTGCGTCCTTCGCGCTCCGGTCTTCTCTCCTCTGCCGGTTCCTCTGTCCGTGCAGATCTTCTCTCCGGTCTGCGCTCCGGCTTTCTCGTTCTCACATCCGGCACAGGCTCTTCTTCGTCCTCATCGTCTTCATCGGACTCTTCAATCGCTCTGCGCGCTCTCGCCGTCCTTTTCGGCTCGGGCTCATAAATCTCCGGCTCATCCTCTGCGTCCTCCGCATCCTCTTCGTCTTCGTATTCCTCATAGTAATAGGAATTGCGCAGCTTGATGATGAGAACGGCGACTGCCACCATCAGAAGTGTGATGACCACAGCAAGGACAATGATCACAACCCGCTGCTTTACAACGGTCTGCGCATTGGTCTTCTCATTCTGGCTCTGGGCATGCGCTGCCGCCAGCACCTCTTCCAGCTTCTGGCGGGTGCCTTCGACATTATCGTACAAATACCAGAAATAATTGCCTTCCTCGTCTGTCGTGTAAACCACTTCATAATCGTTGTTTTCCGGTTCCTGCGGCTCCTGCGGCGTCTCCTCCTGTGGTGTTTCTTCCTCCACAGGCTCCTCCACGGGAACCATCTCTCCAAGCGTGACCAGATCGGAACGCACGAAACCGGTCTTCTCAGCTCCGTTGCTTCCTGTAAATGTCACATAATACCAGGTCTTTCCGTCGCTTCCTGCCGACTGTCCGCTGACGACCATCTGGGTATTCTGGGCAACCGACTCCACGACACTGTCGTTCGTGGACGGTGCCGTCCGCACCTTAGCCGCCTGCACGGAAACACTTGCATACTGCGCATCCATCGCCGTCTCTGCGGCTGTCGTCGCGCCGCCTGCCGCACTGGTATCTGCCGTCGCCGCAACCGTGCTCTGTGAAGCATCGCCGCCGTCTCCATCCTTATTGACCAGATCAGCGCGCACATATCCGGTTGTATCTCCATCCACCTTCACTTTATACCACGCCGTTCCGGCGGAATCTGTCACCTCTTCCAGGATCGTGATCGTCGCGTCCTTTGCCGCGCTTCCGACCACCTCGCTCGCCGTGCTTGCCTCTTTCCTCACCTTGGCAGACTCCACTGCCACCTTTCCGGTAGAATCAGCCAGACCGACGATCCCGCTGATCCAGAAGCATCCCGCAAAAAGGATCGCTGCGATCGCTCCTTTGCCAGCCTTTCTCAAATCCCATCTCTTGTATTTCATTATAACCTCCATAACCAGACTTCTACGCCGTCTACCGGCTTCTGTAAAAGCGCTTCTCTCCGTCTTCCGCAGCCGGGCGTTCCAGACTGTAGCCCGAAACATTGGCGCTCCGCTGCATACGGATCTCATTTTCAATATCTCTGTGGTAGTTCATCTCACAGCGATGACAGAATCTGCCGCTGCGGATGCTCGCGCCACACCGCTCACACTTGAGGAACGCCTTGGAATTGGCTGCGATCTCCAGCCTCGATTCCTTGAGCATGTCGCGAATCGCGTGCTGCGATACCCCGGTCGCGCCGGAAACCTGTGCCGCCGTCGCCCCCTCGTGCTTTTCCAGATAGTTTCTCACCTTGCCGTAGTCGTCATACGCCACATAACGGCAGTCTTCACATTCGTATTCTCCTACGCCCTTAAACACCATGATCCCGCCGCACTGCGGGCAGATCGTTGGTCTGTTGTAATTGCGTATCTCCATGTATTCCTTGCGGAAATTTTCTACTTTTTCAGCTTTCGATGCCATACTTCTCTGCTCCCTTCCGCAAACTCCCAAGTCGAAATTTCCTATACCTCGTCAATCGCCTTCCCGATATCCGTCCTCATATATTTGTTTTCAAAGTCCACCCATTTTGTCGCTTCGTAGGCATTTGCCCTCGCCACCTTCAGCGTCGCTCCCGTCGCCGTCACGCCGAGCACCCGCCCGCCGTTCGTGACGATATCCTGCCCGCTTTGCTTTGTCCCGGCATGGAAGCAGTAATAGCCTTCCTTGCCTTCAAAGTTTTCCAGACCATGGATCACAAAACCCTTTTCATAAGCTACCGGATATCCCTTCGACGCCAGAACCACGCAGACCGCCGCGTTGTCCTCAAACTGCAGGTCGATCTGATCCAGCGTTCCGTCGATACACGCCTCCATCACATCGATGATGTCGTTTTTCATTCTCGGCAGTACCACCTGTGCCTCCGGATCCCCGAAGCGCGCATTGTATTCCAGCACCCTCGGTCCCTTATCCGTGAGCATCAGCCCGAAGAAGATCACGCCCTTGAACGGACGTCCCTCGGCAGCCATCGCATCCACGGTCGCCTGATAGATATATTTCTGGCAGAAATCATCCACCTCTTTGGTATAAAACGGGCTGGGAGAAAAGTTTCCCATTCCGCCGGTATTCAATCCCTGATCGCCGTCCAGCGCACGCTTGTGATCCTGCGCCGAGGACATGATCTTGATCGTCTTTCCGTCTACGAACGACAGCACGGAAACCTCGCGGCCGGTCATAAACTCCTCGATCACCATCCGGTTTCCCGCCGTTCCGAATTTCTTGTCTTCCATGATCGTGCGCACGCCCGCTTTTGCCTCTTCCAGCGTTTCGCAGATCAGCACGCCCTTTCCGAGCGCCAGTCCGTCTGCCTTGAGCACGATCGGGAACTGCGCGTTCTCCAGATAGGCGAGCGCCTTCTCCGGGTCGTCAAAATTCTCATACGCCGCCGTGGGTATATGATATTTCTTCATCAGATCCTTGGAAAAAGCCTTGCTGCCTTCCAGGATCGCCGCATTCTTTCTCGGTCCGAACACGCGGAGCCCTGCCGCCTCCATCTCGTCTACCAGACCGCCTACCAGCGGATCGTCCATTCCTACGATCGTCAGATCGATCTGCTTTTCCTTCGCAAAAGCGACCAGCTTATCGAACTCCATAGCCCCTATCGGCACGCACTCGGCAATCTGGCCGATCCCCGCATTTCCGGGCGCACAGTAGATTTTCTGAACCCTCGGACTCTTTGCCACGCTGGTGGCTATCGCATGCTCTCTTCCGCCGCTTCCTACGATCAATACTTTCATGTCGTTCCTCATTTCCGCCTCTCTGGCCTGCTCTATTCTTCCGTCTCGATCTTTACTCTGCCGTCCTGCACGGTCACGTTCCCATTGGCAAGCAGATTGACTGCCCAGGGAAGGATCACCCACTCTGCCTCTTCCATCACTCGTCTTTGCAGGCTCTCCGGGGTATCGTTCTCCCGTACCTCTACCGCCTTCTGCATCAGGATCGGACCGGTATCGGTTCCCTCGTCAACGAAATGTACGGTTGCTCCCGTCACTTTTACACCGCGGGCAAGTGCACCCTCATGCACTTTTAACCCATAGAATCCTTTTCCGCAGAATGACGGAATCAGCGACGGGTGAATATTTACAATCCGGTTCCGGTAGGAAGTAATCATCTGCTCCGGCAGCACAACTAAAAATCCTGCCAGCACAACCAAATCCACCTCATATGAATTTAATTTCTGCAAAAATGCCTCATTAAATGCCTCTCTGCTCTCATAATCCTTTGGTGAAATGCAAAGCGCTGAGATGCCATGATTTTTTGCGCGCTCTAAGGCATAGGCGTTCCGGTTATTGCTGATGACCACCTCAATCCGGGCATTTGTGATTTTCCCATTATCTATGGCATCCATAATTGCCTGAAGGTTCGTTCCTCCGCCGGATACTAAAACTGCTATCTTTAGCATAAGGTTACTCCTTTTTCACCGTCTTTGGTTTCACCAACTACATATGGAGTATCTCCTGCTGCGCGGATTGCATCCATGGTCTTCTCCACATCTGCCGGGTCAACTGCAAGAATCATGCCAAGTCCCATATTGTAGGTATTGTACATCATCTGTTCTTCTACTTTTCCCTCTCTTGCCATCATCTTAAAGATTGGAGGAATCTCATAGCTGTCTTTCTGAATCACTGCATGTTTTCCTTCCGGAAGCATACGCGGAATATTCTCATAAAAACCACCACCGGTAATGTGGCTGCACGCCTTCACGCGGACACCGGCATCTTTGATGGAACGAAGTGCCTTTACGTAAATTCTGGTCGGTGCAAGAAGTGCCTCTCCAAGCGTGGTGCCAAGCTCTTCATGATAAGTCTCGAGTGTCTCCTTATCCATCTTAAAGATTTTACGTACCAGTGAAAATCCGTTGGAATGAACACCTGTGGATGCCATACCGATTAATACGTCGCCGGCTTTTAAATCTGCTCCGGTGATGATATCTTTTTCGTCCACAACACCAACTGCAAATCCGGCAAGGTCGTACTCGTCTTCCGGCATCAGTCCCGGATGTTCTGCGGTCTCGCCACCAATTAATGCACAGCCGGACTGTTTGCAGCCCTCTGCAACACCGCTTACGATGGTTGCAATTTTTTCCGGATAGTTCTTGCCGCAGGCAATATAATCAAGGAAAAATAACGGTTCGCCTCC
>OIZL01001159.1_pt1 | contig 15430 bp, 11 predicted proteins | sample 1588541 | NCBI WGS metagenome assembly OIZL01 (sample SAMN03283285) | human gut metagenome | biome: human-associated habitat; material: feces | host: Homo sapiens | place: Peru | collected 2012 | reverse complement strand
CGGTTTTCTTCTGTCAGCTTCAGCCATCTTGCGCGCTGTGCATTCTCCGCTGCCAGAACGTCGCCGGTATCACGCAGCTCATCCCTTGTCAGCTCCAGCTCCTTTCGGATCTGATTCAGCGCGGAGATGTCCTCCTTCCAGAACACCCAGCCGCGGCGCAGCTTGTGCCGCTTCAAAAGCGTATCCTCCTCCAGATGGACGGTATCCTGCCGGATATCCCGCAGCTTGCTCTGCGGCAAGGCTCCCTGCATGGCAGCAGACACACATTTGGAGGCAAACACTTGATCCGTAATCTGGACAGGCAAGCTCGTCGCTTCAAAAAGCTCGTCATATCCGAGGTTGGACTGAATCAGCCCGCATTGAATGCAGCACTCAAGGATGCTCGCAAAAATCAGGCACAGCGTAACCGTCATATCGCCTGCGAGCGCCCAGACCCAATAGACCTTTTCGGCATATGCGTATACATAGACCAGCGAAAGCGCAAGCGGAACCAGCGGCAGCCAACGGATTCTCCTGCTGTGCGGAATGCGGCAGTTCTTTACCATGAAAAGAAGCGAAAGCACAGCGCACAGAGCTTCCCATCCCAGCACGAAGAAATAGCCGTCCTCATACCGATACTCCCGATCCGATAAAACGCCGGACGGGAAGGAAAACACCTGTTGATGCAGATCATTGGTCACAACGAGCAAAAGCAGCAGCAGCGTCGGAAGATACAGAAGCTTTGTCCATCGCGGCAGCCGAAAATTCTCCCCCTTACCCAGTGACAGGGAAACAAAGACCGACAGCATGGGGATGAACAGCATCGGAAAATAGTAGAAATACCACAGCCAACGCTCTGCACCCGTGTTGTCAATGGAAAACTTGACCGTACGCAGAAGAATCCACAGCACCATCAACGCCGAGATTGCCAACAGATAGCGCCTTACCTGCACCTGCACGATGCGGATCCAGATGGAGTAGCACCACGCGCTGAACAAAAACACATAGATCCCGCTTCGCAGGTGGCTGACAGCCGGAGAATGAAAAAAATGCCGGCTGGCATATCGGAGCCACATGGCAAACACAACAAGCACCAGCGCAGCCAGCGCATACAAAAGGCTCTTTTTTGTCGTTTTGCTCATGCCATATGCCTCCAAACTCTGTACATTTACATAGATAGTATATCATGCGGACAGAAAAAAGACAACACGGTTTTCTCCTCTTCGCTGAGAGAAATGAGGATGAACGATGGTCTTTGCCAAAAATACCTGTAACCCCTATCCAATCGGCGGGGGAAAAACGGGGCAATAGCGATTATAATAAAAACGGAGTATGCCAAGGAAGAGAAAGGCGGTGGAAAATCACAGATGCGAAGGGTTGTGCTGGATATGAAAGGCGGCCTTCTGGCAGAGGCCGTCGAGCAATCGCTTTCGGGATGCGATATGGATTTTCTTGTCTACCGTTCTTCAAAGCCGGAGGAAACGCTTGCTCTGTGCCGAACCTGCCGTGCCAACGTGTTGGTGATGGAGGTAATCCGACAGGGCCTCTGGAAGCTGAGCGAGCGGCTCAGGCTCTGCAATGCTGTAAGGCAGCTCGGTTGGATCTGCAAGGTTCTGCTCCTGGTAGACGAGAGTGCGGACGAACTGCTTGCCGCCGAGGTGCGGCAAACCGTGAAGGATCAACTGGTCGATAATTTTATCTATACGTCGGTATCGCCAACCTACCTCGCGGGGGTAATCGACACGCTTTGAAAGGATGGGTGAGAAACGAAAAGAGCTTCAGGCATACCAAAGGCAAGGAAGGACATAAAAGTAGGACGAATTAAAACAGCATTGGGTACAACCGGAGGCGTGCTGACCGATCAGCGGAAAGCGTATTTCCATTGTGGTGCGATCGCCGAAAACGTTTCTGTGACACCAAGTACCTGATGGGCTCAATTGATACAATCAATGTCAAAGGAGGATGCAAGATGAAACCAACCACACAACGCAGGATGTTCAGCTTACTGCTTGCACTGGTAATGCTGATCAGCCTCCTCCCCGCCTTGGGGAGCATCGCCTCTGCCGCAGGCAGCGGCACCACCGAAAGCGACCCGAGAATCGTAACCACCTACGCGGAGCTCAGCTCCGCCCTGAGCTCCGGCGTCGCCTATGTCAAGCTCGGCGCCAACATAAACACCAAGGAGCTCAACGGCGGCGCGGGATATACCGAATCCATCCGGCAGACCGGAACGGTGCAGCTGGATCTTGACGGCTATTCCGTGACCTTTTTCAGCAGAACCTCTCCGCTCCCGGCTGCTATCCGCGTCACGGGCAATCTGTCGGTCAAGGACAGCCGCGGCGGCGGCAAGCTCTACATCGATGCCAATCCCAATACGGGCAGCAGCAAGCAGGTGCTGATCCTCGCCGAGACCGGAAGCTTCACGCTCAACAGCGGGCGGATCGGCGTCGATAACGGCTTGGCCAAAAACAGCATCGTCGTCGTCGAGGGCAAGGGCGACGCGAAGGTCGTCTTTAACGGCGGCAAGGTCGACGCCATCTCCCCGATGGTCGGCATCCCCTATGTCTATTCCGCGCTGCTGTCGTCCGACTGCAAGGCCGAATTCAACGGCGGCGAATTTGAGGGCTTGGTCGGCTTCACCTACGCTACCCGGACGGACGGGATAAGCAAGCCGAAGGCCGTGATCAACGGCGGCAAGTTCAAGGGCGGTATCGTCGTTAAAAAGGGCAGCGAGACCATCGCGCTGGGGCGGACTTTCCCCATCAGCATCCGCGGCGGCAGCTTCGGCCGCGGCCTCTTCACGGAGAACTTCGCGCTCAGCAGCAGCGAACAGACCCCGGAAAACTTTGCCTTTGCCGCAATGTTCCCGGAGAGGACCGCCCTGCTTCGCCCCGACGAGCGGACCCGCCTGATCTACCGTCAGAAGGACATCAAGAGCGAATACATGACCAGCTCCATCTCGAAGGAATATATTATCGCCCTGTCGACCAAGAATCTCGACGACTATAAGCGCGTCGCCTTCTCGTCCTACAGCGGCACGGCCTATACCGACGTCTGCACCAACGCCTTCGGTCTGGTCAAGGTGGAGGTCAACGGTGAGCCGACCTATGTGCCGCACCAGATGGACGTGACGGGCGGCTACAGCGGCGCTCCGCTGTACGCGCTCAATCCGAAAAAGCAACTCCGGTTCTACTGGAACCCCCTGCCGCAGGCGATGAGGGACGCAGGCTACAGACAGAAGATCAAGTACACGCTCAACGGTACGGATTATCCCGTCACCGCCAGCAGCTACAATAACAATCTCTTGTTTCAGATTATCCCTGTGAATAGCTATAGCTACCAGACGGAGGTGCAGCAGCTGGGGATCACCGTTGAGCTTTATAAGGACGGCGAGCCGCTGAGACTGAGCGGCGCTTCCAATATGTTCCTGATGCGCTACCGGATGATGTCGGAGACCGATGTTGCCATTCCCGAGGTCACGCTGACGGTGAAGGACGGCGACCTGGTTGCCACCTCCGCCGCAACCGACAGCCCGATTACCGTCTCCGAGGACGAAGACTGCACCGTTAACAATCAGGTAAACTGGGCGGACAACGGAGATACGCGCAACAAGACGGTGGTCCTGAAGGCAAAGAAAGGCTTCTATCTGACGAAAGACACGATATTTAACGTCGTCGGCGCGAACAGCATCACGGCAAAGTGGCTCTACAGCACGGACGGCGGTCAGACCTGCGCCGTCGGCGTGGAGGCGAAGGAGTGCGAGCTGATCACCGAGGCAAAGGGCACCGTGCGCGGTCTGGTCTATTATAATCGCGTCAATGACATCTATGTGGAGTCGTATGAGCCGAGCAAATACACCATCACCGTCAAGAAGGTCAGCGAATACATCAGCTCCTCCGGCTCTACCATCTATGACAGCTTCCTGCGGCCGGATGAGCTGCTCGACGAGACCGGCGCTCCCTATTATCTCTACTGCACAGTCGAGGCAAAGCCCGGCTATGTGTTCCGCAGCGGCACCGGAAAGCTGAAATATGCCAATGAGGAGTGGAAGCCCGGAACATGGGCGGAGGCCGTTTGGAACGACAACTGGATGGACATGAACAACATCAGCGCCGGCGCGTGCTATAAGCTGCACGACGAGACCGACACCAATCTGGGCGGCCTTTGGCTGAACCGGCTCGAGCTGACCAGCCTGAATCTGTCCGTGAAGGCCCCTGTCGCAGGCGAAAGCCCCGCGCCGGGCAGCGATTACTGCAAGATCGACGGCCTGCCGCCGTACATGAAGCTCGAGCGCGTCGATTGGCTGAAGTGCTATGACGACTGGAAGTACTATTCCGATAAGCCCTTTGCCTTCCAGGCAGGAAAAACGTCGGACGGCGAGAGCTGTGAATACCAGTGCTTTATCTATGTCTCCTATGACCTTAGCGGCGTCGGGGTCGCGAAGGGGGCCAAGTTCTACCTCAACGACACGACGTGCAAGCTGGACTGGAAGGAAAAATTCTTCTGGTCTGAAACCATGACCGCCGAGGGTACCCCCGCGCAGGAGGATCCCGTGATCACGGCCACGGCGGGCGCGAACGGCACGATCACGCCCTCCGGCAGCGTCACCGTCAAATCCGGCGCAGATCAGACCTTTGCCATCCAGCCGAACAGCGGCTATGTCGTGTCCAAGGTACTGGTGGACGGAACGGATGTCGGCGCGGTGACATCGTACACCTTCAAGGGTGTTACGGTCAACCATACCATCGAGGCAGTCTTTGCAAAGGCCGAGGGAAAGCCGACCAATCCCTTCGTCGATGTTGCCGAGGGTGCATACTATTACGACCCGGTGCTTTGGGCGGTGGCAAACGGCATTACCTCCGGCGTGGATGCGACGCATTTTGACCCCGAGGGGACCTGCACCCGTGCGCACGCCGTGACCTTCCTGTGGCGCGCATCGGGACAGCCCGAGCCGAAAACAACAAATATGCCATTTCAGGATGTAAAGCCCGGCAGCTACTATGAAAAGGCCGTGCTCTGGGCCGTGGAAAACAACATCACCAACGGCACCAGCAACACCACCTTCAGCCCGGACGCAAACTGCACCCGCGCGCAGATCGTCACCTTCCTCTGGCGCAGCAAGGGCGAGCCGTTTGCCGGCGAAAACAACAACCCGTTCACGGACATCGCGTCGGACTACTATATGGACGCCGTCTTTTGGGCCGTCAAGGAGGGTATCACCAACGGTACCAGCCCCACGACCTTCAGCCCGGGGGAAAGGTGCACCCGTGCGCAGATTGTTACCTTTATCTACCGCGCAATGGTTTCCTGACCGAGGGTGTGCGCGGCGGGACAACCGCCGCGCAGCTCCCCCGGTGGGGCCGATACGGAGAAACGCCATTTTACAGCACAAGGAGGAATCGCCTTGCAGGTCGTAATTCAAAAGCTTCCGGAGACCCTGCCGGAATTTGAGCAGCTCGCCGCCGAGGGGCGGCAGCCGGAGCGCATCTGCGCCCTGTTTCTGTGCGCGCTGGCGCTGTTTGACCGAGATAAGAACGCAGGTGCTGCCGCAATGAACCTTCTGCGCGGCCCGAAGCCCCTGACGCCGTATGACGCTCAGTTTCTGCGTGACCGGCTGCGCGGCAAGCCCTATCTGCCGCTTGCATATTTTGAAGGCGCGACGCCCGAAAACGGGTATCAGCCGCGTACGCCGTACACACTGCATGTGCTGGCGGACCCCAGAGCGCAAGATATGGAGCCCGGCTATCTGCGCGTCTTTCTGAAAACGACGGGCGCAGATTCGCCGCGGCCCATGAAGCTGCGGCAGAAGGCCTCGACCGGCGAATGGTTCCTTTGGGAATACTCCAGCATTCTCAGCGGCATCCGTATTCCCGCCGCGGAGGACCCGTGGAGCTGACAGGCACACAAGACGGTGCGCTGCCGGCGGCGCTTGACGGGGAAACCGCGGCGCCGCCGAGGTCCGCGTCAAAAGACGGCTGCGTGCGCCTCTTGTGCGCAGGGCCGAGCGACAGTACGGTTTTTGCGCTGGGTGTATAGCCGTGTACCCGGCGGAATTACAAAAAATGAACCGCAAATAAGTAAGGAGGATTTATTATGAAAGGACACAAGTTTTTAAAGGTTACAGGTATTTTGATGATCATTGCCGCTGCGTTTTCCATCATCGCAGGCGTATTGGTCGCCGGAGTCGGCGCAATTGTTGCGGCACTGGGTGCGGCCTCCGGGCTGAAGTTCCCCTTCTGGGCGGCGCTGTTTTTGACGCTGGCCGGCGGTGTCTGCCAGTTGATTGCCGGAATCAAGGGCATTCAGCACAGCAAGCGCAGCGAAAAAGCCGGCGGACTCATCGTCTGGGGCGCCATCGTGGCTGTGTTCAGCATTCTGAGCATCGTGATGAATTCGATCAACGGCGGCGACTTTAGCATCATCAGCGTCCTGACGGGCGTGGCCGTTCCGGCTCTGTACATCGTCGGCGCGGTGCTCAATGCCAAGGCGGACGCACCCCACGCCGCATAATTTGGCAAGCAGACGCAAAGGAGATCGAGGGATATATGGGACTGTTCGATAAGAAATATTGCGACATTTGCGGAGAAAAGATCGGTTTGCTTGGAAATCGCAAGCTGGAAAACGGGAATCTCTGCAAAAGCTGTGCCAGAAAGCTCTCCCCGTGGTTCTCCGACCGGCGCGGCAGCACCGTAGAGGAGATCCGTGCGCAGCTTGCCTATCGGGAGGAGAATCAGAAAAAGGTCGCGGTCTTTCATACGACCAGAACGCTCGGTGGGGACACAAGAGTGCTTCTTGACGAGGATGCCGGAAAATTCATGGTGACCCGGGCCAGAAATCTCGCGGAGGCCAACCCGGATGTTCTGGACTTTGCCGACGTGACCGGCTGCAATCTCGACATTGACGAGAGCCGCTCCGAGCTCAAGCGGAAGAATCCGGATGGCAAGGAGGTCAGCTACAATCCGCCGCGCTATGAATACTCCTATGATTTTTATATCACCATTTTTGTCAACAACCCCTATTTTGACGAAATGCGCTTTCAAATCAACTCCGGCTCCGTGGATATCGCGCCGCCGCCTGCAATGCGTCCGGGCATGACGTCCCGGTGCAATCCGGAAACCAATGTGGAGTATCGCAATTACAAAAAGCTCGGTGAGGAGATCCGGCAGGTGCTGACGCAGGTTCGCCGGGATGTGCGGGAAAAAATCGAGCAGGCCGCCGCGCCCAAAACGGCGGTCACCTGCCCCTGCTGCGGCGCAACCACCATGCCGGACGCAAACGGCTGCTGTGAATACTGCGGCGGCGCGGTAAACGGCTGAGCCGTTTACCAAACATTCCCAGGGAAGAAAGGACACGCAATGATGAAAAAAGCGATTGCCTTGCTCTTGGTCACGGCGGTACTCCTGTCGTTTGCTGCCTGCGGCAAGGATAAGGCGACAGACCCCAATTTGATCCGGCTGGGCGATTATACGCTGCTCTACAAGGGTGCGTGCATCATGGAGGATTCCGACGGGAACGACGCGATCGTTCTGTCGCTGGACTTCACAAACAACGGCAAGGAGAATGCTTCGTATCTTTGGAGCGTCGATGAAACGCTCGTGCAGAACGGCTCAGAGCTGGAGGTCGCCACAGTCTATACCGATTACGATACCTTTACCACAGTGATCGAAAACCAGTTTGAGGAGGTTGCGCCGGGTGCAACGCTGGAGGTGCAGACCGCCTTCGTGCTGAACAACGCGTCCGGCGAAATCACGGTGACCTTTGAGGAGCTGCTCGGCAGCAAAAACGGCACCATTACCATCGACCCATCCACGCTCACCCGGAAAACGGGTGCCAATGTTGGCTCGGAGCCAACGCTGCCTACCGAAGCGACCGGCGACGCTCTGCTCGACTGGTGGAACGGCGAATGGTACGGCTGGTGGAAGATGAGCGACTGCTCCGGCTCGTATGAGAGCATGGAGGATCAGTGGTGGGATGTCTGCGGCGTGATCGAGATCGGCGCAGACCTTACAGGCACCGTTACGCTCTGGGATGAGGACTACACCAAGACCGAAGCCATGGCATCGGCAGCGGTCAGCCTGAGCGACGGCGGTACCGGCGAGCATGGCACGCTGACCAGCGAGGGCGGCTGGTTTACCGATGTGGCCCTCGCGCACGCCGACTGGATCGTCGATCCGGGCTTGCAGGAGCTTGCGGATATCATCTGCATCGACGGCTGGTACGAAAACGGCGACGATGCGTACCACTATGAGATCTATCTGCGCCCGTGGGGACTTTATTGGGATGATGTGGAGGAGGAAAACCGTCCGTATCTCTATGCCGACTGGTATCTGCCGCTGATCGACGCGGGCAAGTCCATGCCGGATTGCATTGGAGATGGCGTGGAAGACGGAACGACTCCCGACGGCGATTACGGCCTTTCAAACGAGGACGCGACCGGCATGGCGACGCTGGAGCAGATGCGCGAGGCTTATGCTGAGATCGGCGAGCTGCAGAGAACGTACACCTACGCAATGGCGTGCGAGACACTCGGCAGCGACGGTATCCCGTGGAAAGACAGTGACGCGACCTGGAGCGATGGGAAGCACTCCTACAAATGGGAAAACAGCGACGGTGATTTCCTGTATATCTCTTTTGAAATTAGCGATGGCGATGAGTACTATGCTTCCTGCACCTTTTCCAGAAATGTGAAAGAAGGAAATTCCTGACGCCTCCTTCGGCTCCCACCCCAAGCCGGGGTGGGAGCAATCTGGCTATTTATGAAAAAACGAGGAACACAGATGGCAACACAGATCATCAATTACCACTGCCCCTCCTGTGCGGGGCCGCTCCATTTTGTAGGAAAATCCGGCAGGCTGGAGTGCGACCATTGCGGCTCCAGCTTCGATGTCGCCGAGATCGAGGCGCTCTACGTAGAAAAAGAACAAAAAGCAGCGGAGGCTGCATCGTCTGCCGAGAACGGCTCGCAATGGGATGCCTCCGGTCTGAACGAGGATTGGGGTGCAGACGGGGCCGCCATGCGCGCCTACTGCTGCCCCTCGTGCGGCGCGGAGCTGATCTGCGAGGAAACGACGGCTGCTACCTCCTGCCCGTACTGCGGTAATCCGTCGGTGGTGCCGGGGCAGTTTTCCGGCATTTTGAAGCCGGACTACGTCCTGCCCTTCAAGCTCAGCAAGGAGGATGCGATCAAGGCGCTGAAAAAGCACTATCTCAAAAAGCCCCTGCTGCCGTCAACCTTCTCCAAGGCCAACCATCTGCAGGAGATCAAGGGCGTGTATGTGCCCTTCTGGATGTTTGACGGCGAGGCCAGCGGGAGCGTCCGGTTTCATGCTGCGCAGGTACATACCTACACCTCGGGAGATTATGAGGTCACGGAAACCAGTCACTACGATGTGCGCCGCTCCGGCTCACTTTGCTTTGAAAAAATTCCGGTGGATGCATCCAGCAAGATGCCGGACGACTACATGGACTCCATCGAGCCTTACGACTATTCCGAGCTTAAGCCGTTTTCTGCGGCGTATCTGCCGGGATTTCTTGCGGATAAATACGATGTGAGCATTGAAGCCAGCCGGGAGCGGGCAGACAGGCGCTGCGCAGGCTCGCTGGTGCGTGCGCTGGAGGGTACGGTTTCGGGCTACACCACCTGTAGCGAGACAAGCCGGGATATCCGGCTAAAGCGGGGCAAGGTGCATTATGCGCTGCTTCCCGTGTGGCTGCTGAACACAAAATGGGAGGGAAAGGATTTCCTCTTTGCCATGAACGGACAAACCGGCAAGCTGGTCGGCAAGCTTCCGGTCAGCACAAAGCGTCTGATCGGTCTGTTTGCAGCGATTGCAGCGCCTCTTGTTGCCGTCAGCGTGACCGTGCTGATGCTTTTGGCGCGATAGGGAGGGCGGAGCAATGAAAATTAGAGCACGCGCTCTCCTTCTGGTGCTTGTGCTGGCGCTTGTATTCTGCGTGAATGCAGCTGCGGCGGAGCAAGCGGGAGCACAGTTGAATTATGTGACGGATGCAGCCGGGCTTCTCAACGAAGGCGAAACTGCACGGCTGGAAAGGATGGCGGAAGCCGTTTCCAAAAAATACGGCGTCGGCGTTTACGTCGTAACGGTGGAGGATTTCCGGGACTATAACGCCGGCGGCGTTTACAAGGCGACCTATACCATCTATCATAAGTACACCCTGGGCGAGGGGGCAAACCGCGACGGGATTCTGCTTCTGCTCAGCATGGATGACCGCGACTGGGCCATGTTCTGCTACGGCGCGCGCTGCGAGTATGCGTTCAACAGCTATGGACAGGAACAGCTGGAAAAGGTCTTTCTGGATCGCTTCGGAGAGAGCGACTGGTACGGCGGCTTTGAGAACTACATCAAGGAATGCAGCGTCTATCTGAAAAAGGCCGCAGACGGGAAGCCCGTCCGCGCCAGCGCACTGCTCGCCTGCCTTATTGTGGCGGGGCTGGCGCTGCTTGCCGCGGTAGTCATTGTTGCCGTGATATGGGAGAAGATGAATTCCGTGGCGGTAAAGGTGACTGCCAACGCCTACATCTCCGGCTCCCTACAGCTAACGGAGCAAACCGACCGGTTTACCCATAAGACAACGTCCACGCGGAGGATCGAGCGCAGCTCTTCCAGCGAGAGCAGCAGCCGGAGCGAATCCGGCGGCGGCGGTTCCGGCCGAAGCGGGAAATTCTGAAAGGAGCGGCTATGAAAACAACACCGAAACGCGCCCTCGCACTTTTGACCGCGACGGCCATGCTGCTGTTTCTGTGTGCCTGTGCGCAAATTCAGCAGCGCAAGAGCACCGACAGCGCCACATTGCCTGAAACGCTTGCCGGGAAAGCCTCGGAAACGCAATCGGAGGCTCCCACGCAGCACAGCGAGAGCACGGAACCGCAGCAGGCGCAGTACGTCGGCTCAGAGGAAGGCAAAAACTCGCTGCTATGGCTACGGGATAAGATCGATTTCCCGCAGACGATGTTCGGGATGGCTTATCTCGGCTATGTCGGCGGGCTGTTTGAGGAGGGCTTCGAGACAGGCTTCCCCACGTGGCTGCGGGAGACCAATGAGGCCATGCTCCTCAAATACCCCTTTATCGCGGAGATCGACGAGGAGCATATCATCGGCGGCGCGGGACATCTGTACTGCATCGTGCCGGTTGATGAGAACGCGACGGTTGCGATCAACCGTGTGCAGTGGAACGAAAAAACACAGACCGACGAGGTCACGGAGGTGCTCTACCGGTCAGAGAGCGGCGAGCCGGTGCTGCTCTTTGCGAATCTCGACGGCATTGCATATGAGGCCGACACGCAGGTCATTATCACCGACAACAACGGAAATACCTGCGAATGGTACCCGTCGCTCGATGCGATGAGCTATCTTGCGCCGTGTACATCGAAGGCTGGCGACTATCTTTCGTTTGACTTTACGGAATATGCCTGGTATGATGCCCCACTTGGATTTGCCGAGCGGCTTGCCGACGGCTGGGTGGGCATGACTGCGCTCGGCCTTGCCGGCTCGCAGAGCACAGGCATGGGCTGGGGCACGGAAACCATGGCAGGGGAAACCAGTCGCTATGCCTATTTTTCTCTGCGCTTCTATCCGGACGACGAAACCGGCGGCACGGTCGATTTGGAGTGGAGCTACGAGGACAGCGACGGCTTTGAGGAGCTGTGGAGCGGCTTCTGGACGATCCAGACCGTCCCGGATGGGCCAAGCTATGTGACGCTCAGCCTGTCGCTTGTGGGCGGCAAGGCCTATGGCGTCACGGACGGCCCGATGTATCTGTGTGAGACGTATCCCCTCCTGATCAGCCCGAGCGGCACGGAGCTGCTGGTCGGCGCGGGCGAGAGCGGCATTTGCCTGCCGTTTATGTCGCAAAGCACGACGGCATGTGTGCTGACGCAGGCCGCAGGATAGAAAACAGGGAGCAAACATTGGTCATTTGGCGGAACTTCATCGGCGTAGTCGATATCCCGCAACAAGAGCAAAAAAGAAGGCGCTATGTCAATAGTTGGGGCAGAGATAAAAAACAAAGAAAGCAAGATCGTGTCGGAGAGAAGCGCTCCGGCACGATTTTTATGCGAAAAAGGAGGAATATGAAGCACTTGGAGGCCGCTCCGGACGGTGCTTTCCTTGCCGGCTGACTTCATTCATACTAGAATCTGTTAAAAAGCTTGAAGAGCTTTTTATAGCGCCAACGGCGCGTCAGATTCTGCATGAGACGGCGCAGCGTGCATTCGCACGATGCGAGTGTGCGTAGCACACGGGATTCTTGATTCAATATTTTAATCAAGAATCAGTATCAGCAGAGCCTGCAATTTTTTTTCGCAATCATCCTGACACGATCAAATAGTGCTTGACATTTACAGCAATCTGTATTATAGTATCGATACAAAGATATCAGTAAACAAATACCGATAAATTCACAGCAAAGGATGGTTCCCTATGGAAAAAATGTATGCCCAAGTTACCAATACCGCAGAGCTGACGGATGCGCTGGTGCGGTGCCGTGCTGCGCAGCAGAAGTTTGCCGAATACACACAGGAGCAGGTGGATCGGATTTTCCTCGCCGCCGCTTCCGCCGCCAACCGGATGCGTGTCCCGCTGGCAAAGCTCGCCGCCGAGGAAACCGGCATGGGCGTGGCCGAGGATAAGGTCATCAAGAACCATTTCGCTTCCGAATATATCTACAACGCCTACAAGGACACCAAGACCTGCGGCGTGATCGAGGAGGACCCGGCCTACGGCATTCAGAAGATCGCCGAGCCGATCGGCGTGATCGCGGCGGTCATCCCGACGACGAACCCCACGTCCACCGCGATTTTTAAGGCGCTGCTGTGCCTCAAGACCCGCAACGGCATGATCCTCAGCCCGCACCCCAGAGCAAAGGGCTGCACCATCGCGGCGGCGAAGGTCGTGCTGGAAGCGGCCGTGGCGGCGGGCGCACCCGAGGATATCATCGGCTGGATCGATCAGCCGACTCTGGAGCTGAGCAATCAGCTCATGCAGGAAGCCGATCTCATCCTCGCCACCGGCGGCCCCGGCATGGTCAAGGCGGCCTATTCCTCCGGCAAGCCTGCGCTCGGTGTCGGCCCCGGCAACACCCCCGCGCTGATCGACGACAGCGCCGATCTCCTGCTGGCGGTTTCCTCCGTCATCCACTCCAAGACGTTCGACAACGGCATGATCTGCGCCTCGGAGCAGAGCGTCGTGGTGCTTGACGGCGTTTATGAGGCGGTCAAGGCGGAATTTATTCGCCGCGGCTGCTACGTGCTGAACGACGACGAGGCCGAAAAGCTGCGCGGCGTGATGTTTGTCAACGGTGCGCTGAACGCGAAGATTGTCGGCCAGACAGCGCATACTATTGCCGCGCTGGCGGGAATCGACGTGCCAGAAAAGACGAAGATTCTGATCGGCGAGGTCGAATCGACCGAGCTGTCCGAGCCGTTCGCGCACGAAAAGCTCTCGCCCGTGCTGGCGATGTACCGCGCGGCGGACTTTAACGACGCGCTGCAAAAGGCGGACCGCCTGGTTCGCGACGGCGGCTTCGGCCACACGGCCTCGATCTACCTCGACGAGGTGAATCACAAGGAAAAGCTCGCTGCCTTTGCCCACGCGATGAAGGCCTGCCGCGTGCTGGTCAACACGCCGTCGGCGCAGGGCGGTATCGGCGACCTGTACAACTTCAAGCTGACGCCCTCCCTGACCCTCGGCTGCGGAAGCTGGGGCGGCAACTCCGTTTCGGAAAACGTGGGCGTGCATCATCTGCTGAACATCAAAACCGTCGCGGTCAGGAGGGAGAATATGCTGTGGTTCCGCGCCCCGGAGAAGGTCTATTTCAAGAAGGGCTGCCTGCCCGTCGCACTCAGCGAGCTGAAGGAGCATAAAAAGGCGTTCATCGTTACCGACACCTTCCTCTATCAGAACGGCTACACCAAGCCCATCGAGCAGAAGCTCGACGAGATGGGCATCACGCACACAACGTTCTACAACGTCGCGCCCGACCCCACGCTGGCCTGCGCCAGAGAGGGTGCGGCGCAGATGGCGGCCTTCCGTCCCGATCTGATCCTCGCGGTCGGCGGTGGCTCGGCGATGGACGCGGGCAAGATCATGTGGGTGCTTTACGAGCATCCCGACGCGGACTTCCAGGACATGGCGATGCGCTTCTGCGACATCCGCAAGCGCGTCTACACCTTCCCGAAGATGGGCGAAAAGGCCTATTTCGTCGCGATCCCCACCTCTGCCGGTACCGGCTCCGAGGTTACGCCGTTCGCGGTCATCACCGATGAGGCGACGGGAGTGAAATACCCGCTGGCCGATTACGAGCTGCTGCCCAAAATGGCCATCGTGGACGCGGACATGATGATGAACGCGCCCAAGGGCCTGACCGCCGCCTCCGGCATCGACGCGGTGACGCACGCACTGGAGGCCTACGCCTCCGTCATGGCCACGGACTACACCGACGGCCTCGCGCTGCGCAGCCTGAAGCTGATCTTCGAGAACCTGCCCAAGGCTTACGATAACGGCCCCAACGAGCCGCGTGCGCGGGAAAACATGGCCAACGCCGCCTGCATGGCCGGCATGGCCTTTGCCAATGCGTTCCTCGGTGTCTGCCACTCTATGGCGCACAAGCTCGGTGCGTTCCACCACCTGCCCCACGGCGTTGCCAACGCCCTGATGATCGACGAGGTGCTGCGCTTCAACGCCGCCGAGGTCCCCGTCAAGATGGGTACCTTCCCGCAGTACGACCATCCGCACACGCTCGCGCGCTACGCCGAGGTTGCCGATTACCTCAAGCTCGGCGGCACCACCGACGAGGAGAAGCTCGAACGCCTGATCGCCGCCGTGGACGCGCTCAAGGAGCGGGTCGGCATCAAAAAAACCATCCGCGACTACGGCATCGACGAGGACGACTTCCTCAATCGCCTCGACGCAATGGTCGAGCAGGCCTTCGACGACCAATGCACCGGCGCCAACCCCCGCTATCCTCTGATGTCCGAGATCAAGCAGATGTACCGCAACGCCTACTACGGCACACAGGAAACCGTATAAAACCCAAGGGCATGAGGCTGAGCCTCATGCCCTTGTCATTTCTCTACCCAAAATCCGGCATCTATGCGTAGGGGCCGCTCCCCTCGTCGGCCCGCGCCTTTGCGCCGCAGCGCCTTGGCTCCCTCTCTGAGGGAGCTGTCAGCGAAGCTGACGGAAGGAGTCCTTCGCGCCCACAGGCGCACGCTGCGACCTTGTTTGCAGCAAAAAACAAAGTGCCCAATGATTGCCCTACGGCTTCTACGGAAGCTCATGCGAAACAAAAGTGCCAGCGGCGGCGGGATGAGGGCATCCCGCCCTACGGACGGAATTCGACAGTACCTCCGGCATTGCGATGACAGATGACAATTGAAAAGGGCATGAGGCTGAGCCTCATGCCCTCAGACTGTCAAAGAACTGCCCAACGA
>OIZL01001158.1_pt1 | contig 15435 bp, 12 predicted proteins | sample 1588541 | NCBI WGS metagenome assembly OIZL01 (sample SAMN03283285) | human gut metagenome | biome: human-associated habitat; material: feces | host: Homo sapiens | place: Peru | collected 2012 | reverse complement strand
GGGTTTTTCAATCACATGCTGGATGCCTTTGCGCGGCATGGTCTGTTTGATCTGGAGGTTTCCTTAAAGGGAGACCTGGAGGTGGACGGTCATCACAGCGTGGAGGACTGCGGAATTGTTCTCGGAAATGCAATCCGCAGAGCCGTCGGCGATAAAAAGGGAATCCGGCGATACGGATATTTTGTTCTTCCGATGGATGAGGCACTGGTCCTTTGTGCGGTGGACTTGTGTGACCGGCCTTATTTTGTCTTATCCGGCGGGGAGAAATTCGAGACCGTTCCGATGGTGGGAGATTTTGACACGCAGCTTGTCCGGGAGTTTTTCTATTCCGTGAGCTATGCGGCCGGTATGAATCTGCACTTCCGGATTCTGGAGGGAACCAACGCGCATCACATGATTGAAGCAATGTTTAAGGCGTTTTCGAAGGCTCTGGATATGGCCGTATCCCTGGATCCTCGGATTGAGGATGTGCTGAGCACCAAGGGAACCCTGTAAAAAAGAGACGAATCACAGAAAACGAAATTCATGAGGGACGGAGAACAGAATGGAACAGGCACTGAAGAAATTTGTTGCATGCATTTATCTGAAGGATGGAAAGGCGGCAAGAGGTCTTGCGGACCACACCGTTGTCAGCGATGACCCGGTGGAGCTTTCGCTTGCCTATGCGGCAGGCGGTGTGGATGCCATTCTGATTTTCGACCAGTCGGACAACGATGCCCGGCATGATGAGGCGATCGGAATTATTCGTGAGATCTGTGCATCCGCCGGCGTTCCGGTTTACGGAGCCGGACATGTCAATCGCCTGGAGGATGTGAAGAAGCTGATTTATGCCGGCTGTGCCAAGGCAGCCCTGAACTTCTCCAAGGAGAGCAATATCGAGATGCTCAAGGAGGCGGCAGAACGCTTTGGCAAAGACCGGATTGCTGCCTGCTACCGCGCAGTGGATGATATTCGAACGCATAAGGATGTCATTGTCAACTATGTGGACGAGCTTATTCTGATTGATGAGAAGGATGTCCGGGAGGCCCTGAAGATTGAGGAGGTGCCCTCCATCCTGACGCTTCCTGAGATTTCGCTGGATAAGATCCTGGAATTCGGCCAACTTGCAAGTGTCAGCGGGATTTCCGGAAATGCCATCAATGACAACATTGACCAGATCGCGGATCTGAAGAAGCTTTGCCGGGAGAACGGAATCACCGTATCGCAGCACCATGCGAGATTCTCCTGGGCTGACTTCAGGAAGGACCCGCAGGGACTTCTTCCGGTTGTCGTGCAGGAGGCTTCCACGGGCGATGTTCTGATGGTCGCCTATATGAACGAAGAGGCCTACAACAACACGGTTTCCACCGGGCGCATGACGTACTGGTCCAGAAGCCGCAGTCAGCTGTGGATCAAGGGAGAGACCAGCGGACATTTTCAGTATGTCCGTTCGCTGATGGCGGACTGCGATATGGATACGCTTCTTGCAAAGGTTGACCAGGTAGGAGCAGCCTGCCACACCGGTCATCACAGCTGCTTCTTCCAGCAGGATCTTGTTCTCAAGGAGGATCCGGAAATTGATCCGATGAAGGTTCTGGAGCGGGACTACAGGACGATTCTCGAGCGCCGGGATCATCCGAAGGAGGGCTCCTATACCAATTACCTGTTCGACAAGGGCATTGACAAGATGCTCAAGAAGCTGGGAGAGGAGTGCACGGAGATCGTAATCGCTGCCAAGAATACGGATCCTACGGAAACGGTATATGAGATCTCGGATCTTATGTATCATCTGATGGTTGTGATGGCAGAGAAGAACATTACTTGGAAGGACGTCACACAGGAGCTGGTAAGAAGAGCAAAATAAAGAGAGGGAGGTACCTATGTTTGCCTGTCCGAACTGCGGAGCCGGGCTTCGCTTTGACATCGATACTCAGAGACTTCAGTGTGATTACTGCAACTCTTCCGTCGATGTGACGGAATATCATTACGAGAAATCCGCAAAGGCCAATGAAGACTATGACGTGACGGTTTTCACGTGCCCTGCCTGCGGCGGAGAAATCGAGAGTACGGAGAATGAAATCATCCAGTTCTGCCCGTTCTGCGGAGCATCGGATGTTCTTTCTTCGCGTGTGGAGGGACGGAAGCGTCCGAGCAGAATCATTCCGTTCCGGAAAACCAAGGAAGACTGTATGGAAGCCTTCCGGAAGAAAACAAAAAAGGCTCTGTTTGCGCCGAAGGAGCTTCGGGATCCTTCCTTTCTGGAGGGCTTCCGGGGAATTTATCTTCCGTACTGGGAGTACAAGGTGGTGCAGAGCGCCGCAAAGGAGGGCGTTTCCTTCGAGGGCACAAAGACATCCGGCGGGTATGAGGATACTTACCGCATAACGGTTCCGTTTGCAGGGAAAATCGAGGGAATCCAGCACGATGCCTCAAGCTCCTTTGATGACAGCATCGGCGAAGAGATTGCGCCGTTTGGAAAGGAATCCGAACAGAAAGAGTTCGAGCCCGGATATCTGGCAGGCTTTTTTGCCGATACGGCAGATGTTCCTTCGGAAATCTATGAGGAAAAGATTCGCTCCTACGCCAATGAGCGTACGAAGAAGGAGCTGACGCAGCGATACGAGAACCGCGGCTTTACGATACGTAAGTTTCCGGATGCGGAGGAAGCTTTTGACACGGAAATTGAATCCGCCGAACGGATTCTGCTTCCGGTATGGTTCCTGACCTGGCGAAGGAAGGACCGCGTTGCATACTCGGTTGTAAACGGTGAAACAGGAAAGATCGCAGCGGATATTCCGGTGGACATTCCGAAGTATCTCCTGTGCTCCCTGCTTCTTGCCATTCCGATTTTCTTTCTTCTGAATCTGTTTCTGTCGGCGACGGCGCCTTCTGCGATGACTGCGTCCGGTTTTCTGGCCGCGCTCTGCGGATTCGTTTATTTCTGGAATATGAGAAAGCTGATTCTCCGGGATACGCATGCCGAGGATCTGGGATATCGGTATGCGTTTGCGGATCGCATCGCCAGAGAAAAGAAGGGGAATAAGAGCGGAGCTGATCTTTCGGATGAGGTGGATGAACGGATTGAGGCCGGCGTCAAGGCTGCCGGCAAGGGTCTTTGGTCCTTTGGCGGATTTCTGAAGAATTCTGCCAAGGACATTGGGGCCGGAACCTTGATTTTTATCGGCGTCCTGTTTCTTTCGTTTGCGGATGAGTTTGATTTTTCCATGATTCCGGTGTTCGGCTCCTGGGTTCCGTTCCGGACGTTTTCCTCGACGTGTCTGTTCTTTCTGTCCGTCCTTTTGTTTCTTCTTGCGCTGTGGAACGGACGAAAAAGCGGCGATAAGAGGATGGTTCTGGAGGCCCTTCTTCCGGTCGCTGCGATGATTGTCGTGATCTTCGTACTGAACTGGAATCCGGTCGAGGATTACATTTATTATTTCGGAATGCTGATCTGCCTGGCGTTTATTGCGGTGACGCTGACCGCGCTGATCTTCCGCTACAACATGCTCTCCACACATCCTGTTCCGAATTTTCATGACCGGAAGGGCGGGAGCAGTCAGACGATCGGAGCACCGACAGGAACTGCCCTTCTGGTTCTTCTGCTTGCCGGCGCACTCCTTGCTCCGACCATCCGGACGTTTGCCTGGACGGATGAGGAATCGGTGGTTTATACCAATGAATCTACCGGCTATTCTGCCTTCATACGGGATGAAGAAGACCTTCTTACCGATGAGGAGGAGGCAGAGCTTGCAGAATATATGGCGCCGATGACCGATTACGGAAATGTGATGTTCCTTTCTGCCGATGGGGATTATGCAGATCCGGTTGATTATCTGGACTGGAATTACGGAGACTGGTTCTATGAGGACGGAACGATTTTCCTGATTGAGATGTCCAATCGTCAGCTCCGGCTTGAGAATTCCGGAATCATTCAGGACACCATCACTCCCTCCTACAGCAATTCCATCATGGACAATGTATACCGGATGGCTTCCGAGGGGGATTACGCCGGCTGCGCAAAGGAGGTGTTCTACGAGTGCACGGTGCTGATGGACGGCGGCCGCATTGCACGTCCTATGAAATACATCTGCAACGCGCTTCTTGCGCTGATCTGTGCGCTGCTTGTGAATTATCTGGCGATCCGCGTCAGCTCGGGAAATCGCAGAGTGACGAAAAAAGAACTCGAGAGAGCCATCGCGGCCTCTATTGTTTATGGAGGCGTCCAGAAGAAGCGGATTGCCCATCGAAAGATTGAAAGCTCCTCCGGCGGAGGAAGTTTCGGCGGCGGAGGCGGAAGCTTCGGCGGCGGCCACTCCGGAGGCGGTCACGGATTTTGATTCCGGCGGATGATTTTACAACACAGATTCCTGTCTGTGGTTTCGCATTTATTTTATATGCAGTATGATGAAACAGTGCCGGAAGATCCGGCACTGTTTCTGCAATTTACAGGTAATTGGCTGCTTCGTACGTACGAATGAATTGGTATTTACAAGAGCCGGAAAGCATGTTAGATTAAACTGTACCAATACAGATAGTACAGTTGAAGTACGGTTGGAGAGAGGTAATGCTTTTTATGAACAGAAACAGGTTTCTGATGATCCCTCTGGTACTGGCAGTGGCAGGCTCTATGGGGCTGTCCGGCTGCCGTAAGAACAGCGACGAGGAGAATATGGTCATGGATGCGGGGCCTTCCGTTGAGACCGCAGTGCGTACCGACATTGAGAACGTGTACACGGCGAAGGGAAAGATCATCAGCGGACAGGAGAGTTCCATGAATGCAAAGGGCGCATCCGGTTCGGATGCCCTTATTATTGATCAGGTCTATGTCCAGGTGGGGGATCTTGTCAAGGCCGGTGATGTACTTTACACCCTCGATCTGACCGATACGCAGAAGGACCTTGCGATGAAGGAGCAGCAACAGGCGATTTCCGACCAGCAGAATGCCCTCACGCAGAGTGCAAACCAGCGGGCTCTTTCCGAAGCGCAGGCAGACTCCGGAGATCAGTACACATCGGGTACGAACAGTCTGATCCGAAGCGCAGAGGATACCAACAAGGCGATCGAACAGCAGGTGCAGGATCAGCAGAAGCTTCAGGAGTATAAGGACGAAGAGACTCGGACGAAGGCAACCTATGATTTGCTTCAGTCCCAGGCGGATTCCCTGCAGGCGAATGCGGATGAGAAGGAGGCTGCGCTGCAGGCCAAGCAGAGGCGATACGATGAGCTGATGCTGAAAAACGGTACTGCTGCATCGTCAGGGGGCAATGCCGGTGCTGCCGGCACCGGAGGCGGAGCGGGCTCCGGTACGACAGGAAATACCGGTTCTGAATCCGGACTGACTGAGCAGGAAAAGGAAGAACTGAAGCAGCTTGAGACCGACAAGATGAAGGCCGGGTGGGACGCAGAGGATGCAAAAGCGTCGCTTGCCAAAACACAGACTGCGCTTTCTGAAGCCAAGGCTGCCTATGAAACCGCCAAGGGAAACCGCGAAACCTATGAGAATACGGTGAAATCGGACCAGACTGCCACGACCTCAGGCGTCCGCGCCCTGGAGGATCAGGGAATGGCAGTCAATAAAGGAAACCGTTCCGTCCTTTCTGCAGAACAGGCAGCGCGCAATGCGATTGCTTCCCAGAATCTGTCCCATCAGTCGGATCTTCTGACCAGTGAATCGGAAATTGCCAAGCTGAAGGAAAAGCTGGAAAACGGACAGGTCATTGCAACCATGGATGGTACGGTGACTGCCGTCAATGTGATCGCAGGACAGGCGTACAGCGGAACGGATGGCGTTGTGCTGGACAATCTCTCGAAGATGAAGGTCAGTGCGGATATTGATGAGGCCCACATCGCAGATCTTCATGTCGGGACACGAGTGCGGGTAAAGACAGACTCAACCGGAGCCGCGGAGCTGGAGGGCACGGTGACCTTTACTTCGCCGACACCGACCAAGGAGACAGCCAATACAGGAAGCGGAAAAGGCAGCTCCTCGTCATCCGGCAACAACCAGAATACGAAGACAAGAGCAACCTATAAGGTAGAAGTTACGCTGGATGAGCCGAACGACCGGCTCCGCATCGGGATGACCGCCAGCATTGATTTTATTGTGGCGAGTGCGAAGAATGTCATTGCGGTACCGACCTCCTGCCTTATTGATGACGGAAACGGAAACTATTTTGTCAATGTCGTTCAGGGGGATTCTTCCGGAGCCTCCGGAACAACCGGTGATGGAATGACGGACGGATCTGCCGAGGATATGCAGGATGGCATGACCGATGCTTCCGGAGACGCTTCTATGGGAACGACTACCGAGGTGATGGTTACCACCGGTGTCGCCGATGATTATTATACCGAAATCACCTCCGGGAACATTCAGGAGGGAGAACAGATTCAGAGCAGCATGCCGCAGGATTCCGGAGATTATTCCGACATGATGAGCGGGATTTATGACACGCAGTAGTTGGTGAAGATGAGCTTTTTTCATAAAAAGAACGAACAGAAGAAAACAGAATATCTGGATGATCCGGATGAGGGGCCGATCATTCATCTGGAGAACATCGTCAAAAAGTTCTATATCGGAACGGAAAATGAGCTGGAGGTACTGCATGGAATCAGTCTGGATGTTTTTTCCGGAGAATTCAGTGCCATTGTCGGTGAATCCGGTTCCGGAAAGAGTACGCTGATGAATATCATAGGCCTTCTGGATCGTCCCACCTCCGGCACCTACGATATCATGGGAAAAAATGTGGCAAGACTAAAGGATGAAGCTTTGTCCGGTATCCGGAACCGTCAGATCGGCTTTGTTTTCCAGACCTACAATCTGATCCCGCGTACTACGGCATTGAAAAACGTGGAGATGCCGATGATGTATGCCAGAGTGCCGCAGGAGGAGCGTACGCGCCGCGCAAAGGAGCTATTGATAAAGGTCGGCATGGGAGACCGTATGACGCATCGGCCGGACGAGCTTTCCGGCGGACAGAAGCAGCGTGTTGCCATTGCCAGGGCCATGGCCAATAATCCTGCTGTCATTCTTGCCGATGAGCCGACAGGAGCACTGGATTCCGAGACCGGAAGGCAGGTCATGGACCTGTTTCATAAGCTTCATGAGGAAGAAGGAAAGACCATTCTTCTGATTACACATTCCAAGCCGCTTTCGGAAGAGTGCGGCAGAATCCTGACGCTGATGGACGGAAGGATTGTCGAGGAGCGCCGCGGCAGCAAGGCCCGCAGCTAAAGGAGATCAGCAGTATGCTTGGAGAAAATATCAAACTGGCTTTTGCCTCCATAGCGGCGAACAAGCTTCGTTCCTTTCTGACCATGCTGGGCATTATCATCGGAATCGCTGCCGTCATTGCCATCATGACCGTCGGAAACTCGCAGACCGAGCAGGTGCGGGAGCAGTATGCCTCCTTCGGAACCAACAATGTGGATGTATACATGTGGCTTGCCGATGAGATCAACATGGATGACCTGAACGATTCCGAAAACGGAGACAACAGCAAATACATTCCGAATTTTACAGAAGACATGATGAACAACATGCTTCTGACCTATGGGGACCGGATTGATGCTATTTCTGTCACAAGCTGGATGAGCGGAGGCGGGAAGGCAGTCCGGACCGGGACTCCGAACTCTGAGGAGAAATATGCCAATGTCAGCCTTCAGGGAGTGAATCCTGGATATTTTACCGTGAATGATGCGGAGGCACCGATTCAGGCAGGGCGGATTTTTCAGAAAAACGAGCTTGGGAGCGATTCCTGTGTCTGCATCGTGTCGGACAAGCTGGTGAACAACCTGTTTGACGGAGATGTCAATAAAGCTCTTGGACAGAAGATTACGTTTCCGGTATCCATGGATGAGGAAGGAAATGAGACAACGGCCGATTACACCATCATCGGCGTCTATACGATGAACATGAGCTATTACGGCTTTGACGGCGGAGTGAATTCGGAAAAGGATATTAACACCACGGTATACATTCCTTATCTGAATTCTCTGAGCTATGCCAAGGGGGCAGGGAGCCGCGCTCTGAATAATTTTACGCTGAAGGTGAAGACCGGCGAGGATGTCATTTCTTTTTCTGATGAATTGCAGTCCTACCTTACGGGACTTCTGGGGGAAAATTCCAATTTTCAGGTGCATGTTTCCAACAACAAGCAGTGGATTGAGGAAGCGGATGCCAGCATGAAGCAGCAGGTGATGACCATCACGCTGATCGGCGCCATTGCGCTTTTGGTCGGCGGCATCGGCGTGATGAATATTATGACGGTCTCGATCACGGAGAGAACACGGGAAATCGGAACGAGGAAGGCACTTGGCGCTCCGAACCGGGATATCCGCATGCAGTTCATCACAGAGGCGGTCATCATCTGCATCATCGGCGGACTGATCGGCATTGCAGTCGGAATCGGGATCGGAGCGATCGCCTGCAAGGCCGTGCAGCACATTCCGATGGTCATGAGCTGGAAGAGTGTTCTCGGCTCCTTTGGAGTGTCCCTTGCAATCGGCGTGTTCTTCGGATATTATCCCGCGAACAAGGCCGCGAAAATGGATCCGATCGAAGCCCTGCGCTATGAATAAGGTGGAATGAAAAACCTGCAGGTTTTGCTGAAGTGAAAAAGTAACTTCCACTCCATAAGCTTGTTTTTTGAAAGTTGCGGTTACTCTTACAGGACAGGACGTTTTTATGCTCCAATCGTTCCAAAAGTTGCGATAACTGTTACAATAAATACTGCTATGCGGCTCATTCTCGCTTCTGCCGGGCATTTTTGTGTATCACAAAGCAGGTGGAGTTCAGGCACTGTTTCGCGAGTGTAGGACTGAATTCCACTTCTGAAAGATGCGTTCTGTTGCTGCCCGGCACCTGCCGCCGCTCGTAGCGGCTATAGGTTTTTCTTTATTTCAGAAGATAAGGTTTGAGAATGACCTTATCTTTTTCTATGGGCGTCAGCCCATAATGGATCATTTTTTCATAAAGATCCGGAAACATGAACTGGAGCAGTTCGAACGGAGTCTTTCCTCCGCAGCTCTGGACCGGTGCGGAATTGATGTTGCTCAGGATCAGGTTGAGCTTGTCCTGCCCGGTAAATCCGATTGCTCTGAGATCTTTCACTCCTTTAGGGAGAATGTACCGTAGTTCTTCATGATTGTTTTCAAGTGAGCCTTTCTGTCCGGCACGCATGGGATCGCAGTAAAATACTCGGGTCCGCATCGTTTTGTCGGCATCTTTTTCCATTCCTTCCGCGTCGGTGAATTCGCTTCCGCGGTCGGTGAGGATCACTTCACAGTATTTCCGGAAAAGTGCTGTTCCAAGAATCCGTTCAAGCAGGTTGACGCCATCCGTCATATCAGCAGCTGTCCTGGTGTCATGATAGACTGCAAAGAGAAACGAACCGCTGAGAAACTTGAAGGTCTGGATAAAGGGTCCGTCGGTTCCATCGTTGTAAACAGTGTCCATCTGCGTGACATGTGCCTCCGGGTTCTCCTGCAGGTATGTCTGGTAATCCGTATAGAGCCTGCCCTTAAGATAGGTGCGGTCATGACGCTTTTTGTATCTGGCACCAGATTTCTTTGTGATCTTACGTGACACCTGTCTTCTCAGGTCAAGGGAACAGATCCCGTTGATTTCGTGAAAAAGGCTGGACTCAATGTAGGTGTAGAGTGTCTTTTCCGACATATCCAGTTCGGGATGTGCCTGAAGGATGTCATAGGGAGACTGTCCCTGGTCAAGGAGCGGCTTGATGATCTTTGCTTTTTCCTTTGCTTCTGCAGCTGTCATGTTGACACCGGTTCTTGTGTCAACAAGAGTTGAACGGTAATCCTTCTCGGCATCCTGGGGATTGTACCAGTATTTATTGAAACGGCATCCGGAATACCGGCTGCAGCCATTGCATGCGCCTGGGGTCCTGTCCCGCCTGCGGCACCGGAATGGGACAAAGTCAGGACAATCCGGGGTACAGTTTCTGTCGTACGGACATTTCTTATAAGCGGCGCACTCCCGCGGAAGTCTGCATTTATATTTCAGAAACCGATGAAGCCGGATTTCTTTTCCTACCGTGGAGTTGTCCTTTCCAATCGTATCTGCGATAGCGGTCTTTGAGGAGCCATTGGAGATCCCGGCAGCGATAATGATTCTGTCCTGCAGTGATAAATGCGTATAGGAATTGCTCATATCAAACACCTGCCTTTCATACAGGTGCCGGGTAAGATTCATTGTAGATTCATGAAAGACATATGGTACATCTTGAACGGCGGTTCTGTAGGAGAAACTTCCACTTTTCAGAAGTGGAAGTTACGGAAAGAGTAATTTCCACTTTGCTCCCTATGGAGTGGAAGTTACTTTTTCACTTCAGGGAAAAATAAGTCCGGCACAGAAACAGGGAAAGATATTGACAGCACAGAGATGGTGTGTTATCTTATCTGGGTCTGAGTAATCAGAAGACATTAAGCAGAGTTCCACTCTCACCTGACCGGTTGGAATCCGTAGTTGATATGAATTCTACACTGGCAGCGTTCATGATTTTCATACCGCATGAAGGAAGCAGGATCACGATTTGGGATGATTCGAGGTGCTTCTGACAGCAGCAACAGCTGCGCAATCGTCAGAATGCGGATGGAGTACCGGCGGACAATTCCGCATGTGCTTTCACAGGATGTGAGAAATGATGACAGTGGCGTCTGCTACTGTCATTTTTGTTTTGTCAGCACCTGACGATTCAGGCAGTATGAGGAGGGCAAACCCATTAATAACAACAATAATCGAAGACAGCAGCGTAAGCCGGAAGTGCCGATTAATGAGCAGATCCGGGAGAAGGAAGTCCGTGTGATCGGTGCAGACGGAGAACAGCTCGGCGTTATGCCTACGGAAGAGGCAAGGAAGATGGCCCGGGATGCAGAACTGGATCTGGTTCTGATTGCAGCTACGGCGCAGCCGCCGGTCTGCCGGATCATTGACTACGGCAAGTTTAAGTACGAGCGTCTTCGTAAGGAAAAGGAAGCCAAGAAGAAGCAGCATGTTGTGGAGATCAAGGAAATCCGTATGTCCCCCAACATCGATCAGAATGACCTCAACACGAAGGTTGGTTCTGCAAGAAAGTTCCTGGAGCGCGGTGACCGCGTGAAGGTGACGCTTCGCTTCCGCGGCCGTGAGATGGCGCATATGAATGAGAGCGCCCACATCCTGACGGATTTTGCCAACGCACTGGTGGACATCGCCGTGGTTGACAAGGCACCGAAGGTAGAAGGAAGGTCCATGTCCCTGTTCCTGGTTCAGAAGAAGTAATCCGAATCGGACAGAGTGCAGGAAGTATCAACACAAGACCGGTTTTTGACCGGATCAGAAGGAGGAATTAGTCATGCCCAGAATGAAAACAAACAGATCCGCTGCAAAGCGCTTCAAACTCAGCGGAAATGGTAAGCTGATCCGCAACAAGGCTTATAAGAGCCACATCCTTACCAAGAAGACCACGAAGAGAAAGAGAAACCTTCGTCAGCCCGCAGTTACGGATGCAACAAACGTAAAGAACATGAAGAAGATCATGCCTTACCTTTAATTCAGGTGCATGATGGTTATTTGATGGAGGAAATCGAAGATGGCAAGAATTAAAGGTGGCTTGAACGCCAAGAAGAAGCATAACAGAGTTCTGAAGCTTGCAAAGGGCTACAGAGGAGCAAGATCCAGCCAGTACAGAGTAGCGAAGCAGTCTGTCATGCGTGCACAGAATTCTGCATTTGAGGGCAGGAAGCTCCGCAAGAGAGATATGAGATCTCTCTGGATCGCACGTATCAATGCAGCTGCAAGAATCAATGGCCTTTCCTACAGCAAGATGATGCATGGCCTTAAGGTTGCAGGCATCGACATCAACCGCAAGATGCTTGCAGAGATGGCTGTTAACGATGCAGCCGGATTTGCAGCACTTGCAGAAGTTGCAAAGCAGAACGCATAATTGCAGGCCGGACTGAGATCGGAAGATGCAAGGGAGCAGAACACGGAAGTGTTCTGCTTTTTGTATTTGCGGGATTGGAGCGCTGTGGCGCGCTGACGGGAGAATTCAGATGAATTTATTTGATGTTGTAGGGCCGATTATGGTAGGACCATCAAGCTCACATACGGCGGGAGCGGTGCGGATCGGAAACGTGAGCCGGAAGCTCCTTGGAGAAGAGGTGCGGAAAGCGGAAATCGGGCTGCATGGCTCCTTTCTTGCAACAGGAAGCGGGCATGGGACAGATCGCGCGCTGGTTGCCGGGCTCCTGGGACTGGCCGTGGATGATGACCGGATTCCGCACAGCTTTGAGCTGGCAGCAGAGCACGGAATGGAATTTCATTTCGGACCGGTGGATCTGGGGGAGGATGCGAACCCGAATTCGGCGAGACTCCTTCTGACATCAAAATCCGGCAGAGAGCTGGAAATCGTAGGAGCCTCCGTGGGAGGCGGCAGGATCATGATCACAGAGCTTGACGGTCTGGCGGCGAATTTCAGCGGCGATTATCCGACTCTGATTGTTCACAATGAGGATCAGCCGGGACATGTTGCGGAGGTGACGTCCATGCTGCAGCATAAGTCGGTCAACATTGCGACGATGCAGCTCTATCGTTCCGGAAGAGGCGGCCATGCCGTGATGGTTCTGGAATGTGATCAGGAAATACCGATCGAAGCCGTGCACTGGCTGGAGCATCTTGAGGGCGTGGAGAAGGTGACTTATTACAGCCTGCTGTAGAAACATACAGCCTTCTGATGAATTCCGAGGAGAGGAGCAGAGAGAACATGTATCAATCACTGGACGAGATAACGGCGGCATGCAGCACGGAAGAGAAAGCCTTCTGGCAGGTGGTGCAGGAGGACGACTGCAGAGAGGAGGGAATCGGCAGGGAAGAGTCGGAAAAGCGAATGGCGGAGATTTTTGCGGCTATGAAGGCATCCGATGAGGACTATGACCCGTCCCTGAAATCTGCAAGCGGTCTTGTGGGGACGGATGCGGAACGGCTTCATGACAGAAAGGAAAGAGGCGGACTTCTCTGCGGGACGTTCTGTGCTTCGGTGATGGAGAGGGCTCTGCGGGTTGCGGAATCCAATGCCTGCATGAAGCGAATCGTTGCCGCACCGACCGCAGGCTCCTGCGGCGTGGTTCCTGCCGTTCTTCTTTCCATGCAGGAGAAAAAGCATTTTACGGATGAGCAGATGATTCAGGCACTGTACACTGCCGGAGGCATTGGCGGCGTGATTGCGCATCGCGCGAGTCTCTCCGGCGCTGCAGGGGGATGTCAGGCGGAAATTGGCGCAGCATCTGCGATGGCAGCAGGGGCTGCGGTGAGTCTTCTCGGCGGAACGCCGGATCAGATGTGTCATGCCGCAGCGATGGCGCTTTCCGCTCTCATGGGACTTGTCTGTGATCCTGTCGCGGGACTTGTGGAGGTTCCCTGCGTGAAGCGAAACGTCATCGGTGCGATGAATGCGGTTTCCTGTGCGGATATGGCAATGGCTGGCATCACCAGCCGGATTCCTCCGGATGAGGTGATTGATGCCATGAAGGCGGTAGGACATGCAATGTCTCCCGACCTCCGGGAGACCGGGCGCGGCGGCCTTGCAGGAACGCCGACCGGGCAGAGGATCCGGGACAGGATCGGGCACCCGGCGGGAGAGGTCTGAGGCAGGTGTTACCACATCGGATAGCCTCCGCAGCAAAGGCCGCCTCCACCGCAGCAGAGATTGAGTGCGGCATTCAGAAGGCACAGCCGCAGACACCAGTTGGCGGTACCGGAGGAGAAGGTCTCGTAGGGATTCTGCCGGGACTGATACCAGCTGCTGCCGGAGTTGAGCCTATGCACCAGCTCCTGATAGGTCTGGTTGGAGGGCTCCATCTGCGCGGCTGTCTGCGCCTGCTGAAGAGCCAGAACATTGTTGCCAAGGCCTGAGTTTGCGATGGCACTGTAGTAATACCACTGCGCGGAATGACTGGTAATGCTGTTCAGTACGTTGAGAGCTTCCTGATAGTGCCGGCTGTTCAGATAATTGGCTGCCGCCTGAAGCCGGATGGAATCCTCATCCTGGCTTTGATTCTGGTAGGAGCGCTGCTGACTGCTGAAGCCGCCGAAGCCGCCGCCGAAGAAATCTCCCCAGAAGTCTCCGTCATACGGACCGCGGTAACCGTATCCGCCGGACGATCCGTAGGAACCGCCATAGGAGCCGGAGGAACCATAGCCGGAACCGGAAGAAGAGCCGGAACTTGAATAAGGGTGCTGGCGCTCATACATGATCTGTTTGTATGCGGCCTGCACCTCTTTGAATTTCTCCTCCGCCTGTTCCTTGTTGGGATTATTGATGTTGGAGTCCGGATGATATTTGCGGGAAAGCGTCCGGTAAGCCTTCTTGATGTCGTCGTCGGTTGCACTGCGTGAGACGCCGAGAACCTGATAAGGATCAGACATGAAGTGAATTCCTTTCGTCAGTAAAATGGTGCCGGATACCGTGATCGACTAATTAAGTCAAAAACGGCTGCGCGTAATTTCAGCCAGTTTTCAGTCAGAGTGCTTCGATTCCTGCAGGGAGGAATCAGCACCGAGTATCGTGGCATCGGAAAAGGCGGCGGGGGAATGGCTGCGCACGGAATCGGAAGAAGTATCCGGCGTAAGACCCTGCCGTCCGGCACGAACGTTATTGTAGCGGGTCCAGACTCCGGAGTAAAGGATATTCCGGAGAATGGGAAGATTCTCCACGCAGGGAAGAAGCTCAAATGCCTCGCAGCAGCGGGAGATCATCATGGTCAGAATCTGCTGGCAGCAGTCATCGAAATCAGGGCGGTCTGCCATTTTCTTCAGCGGATTGAAGCTGCCGCTTTTCTGATCCTTTTCCAGATCATCGTAGGCGTCCATGATGTAGACGAATTTACCGAGATAAAAGCCCATGTGACGAAGCGGCTCCTCCCATTCGTCCTCGTAGATGGCAAACAGCTCTGCCATAATATCGCCGAAATATCCGGCAACCAGGTCTATGTCGGAGGAATCTGACTTCTCGGCAGCGTGAAGCTTATCAAGGCGATCCTTGATTACTGCTGCCTTATGTCCGTAGTTGATGCCGGCTTCCTGGCTGCGCTTCCGAAGGAGCCGGGCCAGCATCAGCTTGTGAAGCTTTTTCTCATCGTTCCAGTCATCCAGACAAGCATAGTAGGACAGAATCAGATTCATGTCTGCAGCATATTCCGTGTACAGATTGATCCGGGTCTGGTGTTCGCCGAGAGGATGCGCGATACAGCGCGTCTTCGCAACCGTATCCTTTGCATCATAGAGATCCGAAAGGACCATGATGAGAAAGGTCATGTCGTAGCTGAGCGTCATTTGTCCGGGAAATCCGTATTTTCTCTTTAATTCGCGGCAAAAGCCGCAGTAATAGGAACGGTACAGCCCGACCTCGCGAACCTTCAGCTCCTGTTCATTGATGACAACGTAACCAAACATAGAAACCT
>OIZL01001152.1_pt1 | contig 15499 bp, 9 predicted proteins | sample 1588541 | NCBI WGS metagenome assembly OIZL01 (sample SAMN03283285) | human gut metagenome | biome: human-associated habitat; material: feces | host: Homo sapiens | place: Peru | collected 2012 | reverse complement strand
GGTCCTACAACGATAACTGAACGTCCTGAATAGTCAACACGTTTACCTAATAAGTTTTGACGGAAACGACCTTGTTTACCTTTTAATGAGTGAGACAATGATTTTAATGCACGTCCACCAGCACCTGTAATAGGTTTTGAACGACGACCATTGTCAATTAAAGCATCTACAGATTCCTGTAACATACGCTTTTCGTTTTGAACGATAATATTTGGAGTACCCAAATCTAACAATTTACGTAAACGATTGTTACGAGTGATAACACGACGATATAAATCGTTTAAGTCACTTGTCGCAAAACGACCACCATCCAATTGAAGCATTGGACGTAAATCAGGTGGTATTACCGGAATGTTAGTCAGAATCATCCATTCTGGTAAGTTTTCACTATTACGGAATGCATTGATTGTATCTAAACGCTTGATTAATTTCTTACGTTTTTCTCCTTGTGCTTTTTCAAGAGCATCTTGTACTTCTTGATATTCAGATTCTAAATCTACATCTTGCAATAGACGAAGTACAGCTTCAGCACCTGTTTGAGCTGTAAATCCTGTTGAACCATAAATAGCTTGGTTTTCACGGAATTCACGTTCAGAAAGAATTTGTTTATAAGCTAAACCAGATTCTTTTGGATCCGTAACAATATAGCTTACGAAATATACAACTTCTTCCAATTGTTTTGGTGTTACATCCAACAACAATGCCATACGGCTAGGAATACCACGTAAATACCAAATATGAGCTACTGGTGCAGCTAAATGGATGTGACCCATACGTTCACGTCTTACGCTTGCTTTTGTGATTTCTACACCACAACGGTCACATACAACACCTTTAAAACGTACTTTTTTATATTTACCACAAGCACATTCCCAGTCCTTAGTTGGACCGAAAATGCGTTCGCAGAATAAACCATCACGTTCTGCTTTTTGTGAACGATAGTTAATTGTCTCAGGCTTTGTTACTTCACCATGACTCCATTTTAAAATCGTTTCTGGACTCGCTAAGCGAACCTGAATCGAGGCAAAATTGTTAATACTCATATTTTATACTACGCCTCCTCTTCTTCGTTATTTTCTTCTTCAATATCGTCGACTAACTCTTCCTTTTGAACTTCCTCTTGTAAAGGTTGAGCTGGATGAGCGTCTTGGTCATCATCATCTAATGTGATGTCAACCTCGTTATTGTTTTCATCTAACAAACGAATATCGATTGCTAAACCTTGTAATTCGTGCATCAATACACGGAATGATTCTGGAACACCTGGTTCTGGAATATCTTTACCTTTAATGATGGCTTCATAAGTCTTGATACGACCTTGAATATCATCCGATTTGATTGTCAAGATTTCTTGTAATGTGTGGGCAGCACCATATGCTTCCAATGCCCAAACTTCCATTTCTCCAAATCTCTGACCACCATTTTGAGCTTTACCACCCAATGGCTGCTGAGTAACTAAAGAATATGGACCTGTAGCACGAGCATGCAATTTATCGTCAACCATGTGGGCCAACTTGATCATGTACATTACACCGACACTAATACGTTCATCAAATGGTTGTCCAGTTTGTCCATCGTACAATACCTGTTTTCCATCGACAGTCATGCTTGCTTCGCGCATTACATCCTGTAAGTCTTCATTTGATAAACCATCAAATACAGAAGTAGAGAATTTAACACCTAATTTACGAGCAGCGTAACCTAAGTGGATTTCTAAAATCTGTCCGATGTTCATACGTGAAGGTACACCGAATGGGTTCAACAAGATATCAACTGGATGTCCATCAGCCATAAATGGCATATCTTCGATAGGTAAAATCTTAGAGATGACACCTTTGTTACCGTGACGACCAGACATCTTATCACCTTCAGAAATCTTACGTTTCTGAACGATATATACTTTAACACGCATATTTACTCCAGGAGGAAGATCCGATCCATCTCCACGTTTAAATACACGAATAGAATGAACAATACCAGCACCACCATGAGGTACTTTCAATGAATTGTCACGAACTTCACGTGATTTTTCACCAAAGATTGCCAATAATAATTTTTCTTCAGGACTAACTTCACTTTGTCCTTTTGGAGTAACCTTACCAACTAAGATATCTCCTTCTTTAACTTCGGCACCAACCATAATGATACCGCTAGAGTCTAATTTACGAACAGCTGCTTCACCAACGTTAGGAATATCACGAGTGATTTCTTCTGGACCTAACTTAGTTTCACGGCAATCAATATCATATTCTTCTACGTGGATTGAAGTATATACATCATCACTAACCATACGTTCTGACATGATGATGGCATCCTCGTAGTTATATCCATGCCATGTTGTATATGCGATAACAACGTTTTGACCTAAAGCCAATTCACCATTTTGCATACTTGGACCATCAGCTAAGATATCGCCTTTTTCAACCTTTTCACCAACTTCTACAATTGGACGTTGGTTGATACAAGTACTAGCGTTTGAACGAGCAAACTTACGTAATTGATAAGTGTGGTTTTCACCTTCATTATCTTTAACTACAATACGCAAACCATCTACATATTCAACTACACCATCTTGTTTTGCGACGATACCAACACCTGAGTCCTTAGCAATTTTATATTCAATACCAGTACCTACATAAGGTGAATGTGGAACTAATAATGGAACGGCCTGACGCTGCATGTTGGCACCCATTAAGGCACGAGACGCATCATCGTTTTCCAAGAATGGGACACAGGCAGTCGCTACAGATACGATCTGTTTTGGACTGACGTCGGCAAGTTCTACTTCTTCACGGTCAGCGATAATAGTTTCACCAGCCTTACGAGCTACGACACGTTCATTTACTAAATGACCATCACGAACCTCATTGGCCTGAGCAATTACATAATCTGCTTCTTCATCCGCACTTAAGTAAACTGTATCTTCACTAACTGTACCATCTGCATTTACCTTACGATAAGGTGTTTGGATAAATCCATATTCATTGATACGAGCATAAGTTGTTAAGTTATTAATCAAACCAATGTTTGGTCCTTCAGGCGTTTCGATTGGACAAATACGACCATAGTGAGAGTTGTGAACGTCACGAACTTCAAAACTTGCACGGTCACGGCTGATACCACCCGGACCTAAGGCTGAAATACGACGTTTGTTTGTCAACTCAGCTAGAGGGTTTTGTTGATCCATGAACTGTGATAACTGTGAACTAGAGAAGAATTCTTTAATTGCAGCTGTCAAAGGACGAATATTTGTCAATTTTCTTGGAGTTAAGCTATCCATTTCTTGAATTGACATACGTTCTTTAACGACACGTTCCATACGAGATAAACCAATACGGAATTGGTTTTGAATCAATTCACCAACAGAACGAATACGACGGTTACCTAACATATCGATATCATCTGTTGTTCCTACACCTTCCATAACATTTAAGCTATATGAGAAGAATGCATACATATCTGAAACTGTAATTGTATGCTTGTTTGCGAATGGGTCATTTCCAGCAACACGTACTTCATCCCCATTGTTGTCAATAATATATACTTCTTGAACACATGCACCAATCAACCATGCTGTGATATCTTCACTTAAAGCACGTTGTTTAACTTGTGTTTCAACATCACTATCGATGGCATCTGGACTTACACCAACCATATAACGGTTCGCAACTAATTCCATATCTGCATCAACAATATCTTCACCTTGAGCATTTGTTAAACGTCCAAGAGCATATAAACGTTGACCATAGTTAAATACAGAATCCATATTTTCAGCTGTTAATTTAACTGGTTGTGCAAACAATCCTGCAAAAATTTCAACATTTTCAACAACTTTTTGGATTGCTAAAACATCTTGTTCAGTTAATACTGTACCAGCATCTAAATAAGCATCTTCCGTTTCCACATCACTAGCCAATACACGACCAATTAATCCTGTAGTCCAGCTTGTTGGAATTGAAACGATATCTTCTTCATGGAATTCTGAGCGGAATGGATAAGCGACACAATAAGTACCCTTAGCCAATTCTTCACGTAATGCATTTCTTTCATCACGGTGAACCATAGTACCTTTTTCCATGAATACGTTGCCATTTACATCAACAATATCATGAGCAAGGCTCATACCATACATACGATCGATCGCATTTAATTTCTTACGTAATTTATAACGACCAGCTTTTGTCAAGTCATAACGACGGTGATCAAAGAATTTAGCCTGCATCAAAGTGATTGATCCATCTAATGTAGGGATTTCATCACTTCTTTGGTTTTCATAGAAAGAAAGTAAAGCTTCCTGAGTTGTTTTTACTTTATCATTCAATAAAGAATTTTCAATCTCTTCATATTTTCCAAAGAAAGCAGTGTACAACAACAAATACATATTCATGTATTCGCGATCTTCTGCATCTGTAGCTACATCAGACCAGTTACGTCCCATTGCACGTAAGAATGTTTCCATCATTGATGTATCGTGAGTATCTTCATTTACTCCAATATTCAAAGACATACCAATCGCCTTGAATAAAATACTGAATAATACTTTACGACGACGGTCAATAGAAACGTTGATCAAACGTCCATTTGTAGTTTTCTTTTGTTCAGTCATGAACTCTAACCAAGTACCACGACTTGGAATTAATTCACAGCTGAAATTTTGTTTTCCTGTTTTTTCATCATAGCTATCTGCAAAATATGCACCAGGAGAACGAACAATCTGACTAACGATTACACGTTCTGCACCATTGATGATGAATGTACCAGTTTCTGTCATTAAAGGGAAATCCCCTAAATATACTTCTTCGCTTTTTGTTACAACTTCCCCAGTTTCTGAGTCTGTAACTTCCAATTCCATATCTGCATATAGAGGTGCTGCAAAGTTGCATTCTCTATACATAGATTCTTCTGCGTTATATTTTGGTTCTTCAAAATGATAACGAAGGAAATTTAAGCGAATGTTTTTTCCATAGTTTTCAATTGGATAGATTTCTTCAAATACTTCTTGGATACCTTGTTGCGTAAACCATTTAAATGAATCTGTCTGGATTTCGACAAGATTAGGTAACTCTAATTTACCACTAACCTTTGAGTAATCTCGGCGGGAAGATTTTTTTCCACACGAGACAATACGATATGCTTTGTTGTTGTCCATGCATGCCATCCTTTCGTTCGAATTTGTACTATACTAGGCAGTTTTCATCTGAAAACTTACACTATTATGCAATTTATTATACTACTAGTAAAACCACCAAATGTCAAGAAAAACTTGACAAAATCATGAAAATGGGTTATAAATATTGCCTATCCCTTTTAAGCACCTGCCCATATTAGGTGCTTTTTTCTTTATCCATTTTGACAACCCTTTTGATTATGCATACAATATAGAAGTTTAAAGGAGTCTCCAATGAAAAAAATATTAACCCTAATAATAACTTGTTTTTTATCCCTTTCACTTGCAGGATGCTCGCACTCAAAAAATAACGATGATATTCTCACATTCTTTAATGCGTTAGATAATACACTAAATTTAAAAAGCGCCCAAATCAATGGAATACTCACTATGAAAGATTCAAAATTAAATATTAATGCCCAAATTCTTCAAAAAGACGATTTACAAGTTGCCAGCTCAATCGGTCTTGTTGCAGGAAAAAATGTACAAAACAACTTTTTGAACTTTTATATCAAAGATGGAAAAACATATTTAAATTCCATGGGAACAAAAACACAAAGTACAGTCGATAAAATTGGGTTAAAAAAGAATTCAAAATTAAATGCATACAACCCATTTCTAGATTTAACGGATGATCAATTATGTGAATTGTTTGATTCCTCTAAAAAGGAAGATAACAACTATACTTTTAAAGTTAATACAAGCAAATTAGCAACACTACTCGATAACATGGGATCAATCAAACTAGATAATGCTACATTAGAAGCAACAATCAAGAATAATAAAATTTCTCATCTTGCTCTAAATTTTATAGGAACGCAAACAGTAGAAAATGCAAGTGCTGATATTGATGTTTCATTAAAATTAAACATCAAAAATCTAAAGAAGATCAACTTTCCAAATGATTTAGAAGAATATAAAAAAGAAACTGCAGAAGATTAATTTCTCTGCAGTCTTTTTCTATTTTTTTGCTTTTTCTTCTATCTCTTTTTGTTTTTGCATAACTTCATTAATTTTTTCTTGAATTAAATGAGCATAGGCATCTGCTCCAGGCTCCATTGGATGTATTCCATCTGCTTCTAACAAGTCTGTATGCTGTGAAATATAAGAATTCCAATCAACAATTGTTATATTTGAATGTTTTTTTGCTAATTCTTGTAAATATTCATTATTGCTAGCTTCCCATTCAACACCTGGCGCATATATATTGACCCAGAAAATAGATTTATCTGAACCAATCATTTCTAGCACTTGTTCAACATTATTTTCATCTAAAACACCATTTGTTCCAAGTGAAATCACAACTGTATTATGAATATTTCCTTGTGACTGATACCAACGCAATACGTCTTGAGCCTGATATATTTGTCGTGAAACAGCTGCATCTACAATAGAATCAGGATAAACGGCTTGAATATTTGTATATGCCGACAACATTACAGAATCTCCTAAACAGAACAATCCTTTATCTGATACTTTCTGTGAATTTCCACTAGGACTATAATCTACATTTTTAGCCTTTTCCATTTTGCCATCTGATTTTGCATTCTTTTTCTTATTCTTGATAGCTTCTTCATTTTCGGCAATACGCTTTTGTAACGCACTAGAATCCACTTCTTTTGAAGTTGCTAAAGCAACAACACCAGTTGCCTGAAATACAAACCCAACGATTCCACAAGCCAACACGGCTTTTTGAAATCTTGGTTTGATTTGTTTATATTTAAACACTTTTAAGAAATAATTTGTCCATACAACAAGTGCAATCAAAATTACAAATTCAAATAAATATATGATGAAATGTTTATTCCAATCCTTATACTGAAACAAATAAATCACTGGATATTGCCATAAATAAATTTCATAACTATGTCTACCAATCCAATCTAATATAGGCACATCCAACGAAACTGAGCTATTTGCCGTTTTCTCAATTAAGAACATAGACAAAATTGTTGTTAGTGCCAACACTAATAAATATACAATTGGCATTTTACCAGCAAAAATAAAGTAAGAAACAGCCAATATTCCAATCAAAGAAAGTGAAATATAAAAATTCTTTTTCGTTTCTTCTTCCTTAGTATATATCCAACCCAAAAGCATTCCGGCAAACAATGCATAAATTCGAGTATCTGTTCCATAATACAATCTTGTAACATTCACTCCACGTAAATATAGAATTGGCATTATTAACGCAAAAGCAACAGTGACTCCAAGCATTGTCTTGATTGTATTCGACTTTCCTTTTTTTTCTTCCAACTTATATAATCCAAATAATAAAAGTGGAAAAATCAAATAAAACTGCATTTCAATAGACAAGAACCATAAATGAGAAAATGGTGAAGTATTCGCAATTCTAGTAAAGTAATCCAAGCTCTGTGAAATCTGCCAAAAGTTATTAAAACCCGCAAATATACTTAATACTTGCATCTTCATTCCACGCAAACTATCATTAGCCAAAAAGAAATAAACACCTAAAGTTGTAAAAACCATTACCAACAATGGTGGGTACAATCTTTTTATTCTTGATACATAAAATTTTATAACAGAAAATTCCTTGTTTTCCATTTTTTTCTTATTTGTGATAACCATTAAAAAACCAGTTAAGACAAAAAATAAAACAACTCCTAAATAACCACCCTTAAAGACATTAGGAAACATATGAAATAGCGTAATTCCAATAATCGCAATACCACGCAATCCGTCCATTCCCTTTATACGATTTCCTTTTTCTTTCATATCAACATATCCCCTTATCACGCTACTACTAGCACTCTATATTTTAACACAAACAAACCTTAATAATTATTAATAAATATATAAATTTTTAATATCCCTTTTTCAAAAAATACAATATAATATATTAAGATTCTGAAAGGAAAATAACATGCAAAGTATTAAAACAATTTATAAAATCGGACCCGGACCTAGTAGTTCACATACATTTGGTCCAATGATGGCTTCTAAGTATATCAATGAACAGTATCCAGAAGCTACAAATTTCAAAGTTACATTATTTGGATCTTTAGCTCTTACAGGAAAAGGACACCTTACAGATAAGATCATTTTAAAAACATTAGGTGCTAATAAATGCGAAATCATTTTTGATATGAAAACAGCCGTTGAGCATCCAAATACAATGATTATCGAAGTATTTGATCAAGATACAAAAATCGCTGAACATACATTCGTTTCTATTGGTGGTGGAAAAATTGAAATTGATGGTAAAAAAGGCAATGTAGATCCAGAAATTTATCCACACACAAAAATGGATGACATTCAAGTATATTGTAATGAACGTCATTTACGTTTGGACCAGTATATCGATGAAGTAGAAGACTCTGATTTTGATTCCTATATGAATCAAATCTTTAAACAAATGTTAAAAACTGTAAATACTGGATTAAAAAAGACTGGAGTATTGCCTGGAAGTTTAAAAATCGATCGTGTAGCCCACGCATTATACCAATCAGCACAAAGTTGTAGTGATATCCAAGACAAAAACAGTTTATTACTAAGTAGCTATGCCTATGCAGCCAACGAACAAAACGCTAGTGGAGGCATTGTCGTAACTGCTCCAACAATGGGTAGTTGCGGTGTATTACCGAGTCTTGTATATCATTTCTATCATGATCAAAAATATCCTAAAAAGACACTTATTCAAGGTTTAAAAGTTGCCGGATTGATTGGAAATCTAATTCAAACAAACGCAACCATTTCAGGAGCTAAAGCCGGATGTCAGGCCGAAGTTGGTGCTGCCTGCTCAATGGGTGCTGCCTTTGTAGCTTATTGCCAGCTTCAAAATAATGAACAAATTGAATGTGCAGCTGAAATTGGATTAGAACACCATCTAGGACTTACATGCGATCCAGTCGGAGGATACGTAATGATTCCTTGTATTGAAAGAAATGCCGTAGCTGCACAAAGAAGTGTGGATGCCGCAAGACTTGCCAAATATTTACGCAATGTGAAAAAGAATCGTGTAAGCTTTGATATGGTTGTTCAAACCATGAATCTAACAGGAAAGAAACTTCCAATTGAATTAAAAGAAAGTGCACTAGGCGGATTAGCCGTAGTCGTACCAGAAAAAGCTTAAAGGCCTAATTCATGTGAATTAGACCTTTTTTTCTATTTATCACGAACAAAGCACTCTAATACTTTATAGCCTTTTCGCTCTAAATCTGCTTGTAAATCATCTGGTTCAGTTGTATCACAACGAATAACTAGATTGGCAATTCCATCTTCAAAAGAATACACACCAATATGATTGATATTCACTTTGTTTTCAACAAAGATTTCCGACAACTTACCAATGGCACCAATCTCATCTTTGACGGCAACCGTAATTCTTGAACCCACTTCATCCCATCCAAGAACATTCAAGAAACATTTAAATACATCATTTTGCGTTACAATACCCGTAACTTCACCCGATGCATTGACTACCGGCAAACATCCAATATTGTTTTTCAACATTTTCTGTGTCGCATATTCCATCAATTCATTCTCATCCACAGAAATGACTTTTTTTACCATCACAGTACTTACAGTTGTTTTTGACAATAAATAATTCAATTCATATATGCTTAAGCTTGTCGCATTCGTTGTACCCGAATTTGAAATCATACCCTCAGTAATCAATCCAACAAGTTGACCTTTTTCAACAACTGGAACACGGTGAATTCCCTTTTCCTTCATCAAATCAATGATTTGTGAAATCGTTGCATCTGGTTCAGCACATATAACATTTTTTGTCATATAATCCTTAACTTTAAACATCTTATTATCCTCCTAGATATGCCTTTTGAACATCCGAACTCTTTGCCAATTCCTCACCTGTACCTGACATTACAACTTTACCCGTCTCTAAAACATAGGCACGATGCGCAATTGACAAAGCCATCTTTGCGTTTTGTTCTACCAATAAAACCGTTGTTCCCGACTTATTGATTTCTTCAATAATATTAAAGATTTCCTTAACTAATATTGGAGCAAGACCCATGCTTGGCTCATCCAAAAGTAACAATTTAGGCTTAGCCATTAAAGCACGCCCCATCGCAAGCATTTGTTGCTCACCACCAGATAAAGTAGAAGCATCCTGGTTCATACGTTCTTTTAAGATAGGAAACTGCTCACAAACCTTTTCATAATCATGCTTAATTCCATCTTTATCTTTTCTTAAAAAAGCACCCATCATCAAATTTTCATATACACTCATACCCGTAAAGATACGACGACCTTCCGGCACTTGCGTTAAACCCATCTCAACAATATGTTTCGGATTGGCCTTCATAATTGATTCATTTAAAAAGTTGATTTCTCCACCCGACTTTTTAACAATGCCACTAATTGACTGCATCATCGTCGTTTTTCCAGCTCCATTGGCACCAATCAACGCGACAATTTCACCTTCATTTACCTCTAAACTAATGCCTTTTAAAGCTTCAATAACACCATAATGCACATGAAGATCTTTGATTTCTAACATTGCCATACTAGATCTCCTCTCCTAAATATGCCTTAACTACAAACTCATTTTGTTTAATTTCTTCAGGCGTACCATTCGCTATCATTTTACCATAGTTCAAAACATAAATACGCTCACAAATCTTCATAACTAAAGACATATCATGTTCAATCAGGATTACAGTTAATTTATATTTTTCTCGAATATGATCAATCAATTCTGTTAACTCTTTTGTTTCTTGCGGATTCATACCTGCCGCTGGCTCATCTAAATAAAGAATTTTTGGTTGAATTGCCAAGGCACGTGCAATCTCTAATCTTCTTTGTTTACCATATGGAAGATTTGTCGCCAATTCATTTCTTAAAGAATACAATCCCACTTCTTTTAATAATTCTTCTGCCTTTTCTTCGACCCACTTCTCTTCTTTATAATACGTGGGCAAGCGCAAAATTGCAGCTAATGTTCCATAACGAATATTTTTATGCATCGCAACTTTAACATTTTCTAAGACTGTCATTGATTTAAATAAACGAATATTTTGAAAAGTTCGTGCAACTCCTAGATTTGTGATTTTATAAGGCTTCAATCCACCAATCTGAATACTCTTATCTTGATCCATCAACTCAATCAAACCACTACTTGGTTCATATACACCTGTCAACAAGTTGAATAATGTAGTTTTACCAGCACCATTCGGTCCAATCAAACCAATAAGTTCCCCTTCATTGATTGTCATTGATACATTAGAGACTGCACAAAGACCGCCAAAATTCTTTGTCAGATTTTTAACATTTAAAATAGTTTTCATGCAGATTTCTCCTTTCGCTTATCAAATAACTTTTTAAAAGATAATTCCTTAGTTCCTAAGATACCTGTCGGTTTAAAAATCATAATTCCAACTAGTGCCAAACCATAAATAATCATTCGTATTTCTGAGAAGTTTGCCAAAACGACATTGATAATACCAATCGCAACAGCTGCTAAAACACTTGATGTCATAGAGCCCATACCGCCAAATACGACCATAACTAAGATGTCAATTGACTTATTAAAAGTAAATTGATCCGGTTTGATAACATAGAAATTACATGCGAATAAAGCGCCCGCTAAAGAAGCTAGTAATGCTCCAATCACAAAGGCAATAACCTTATATTTTGTCGTATTGATACCCATTGCCTCACTAGCAATTTCATCTTCACGAATCGATAAACAAGCTCGTCCAGGAGCAGAATGTGTAAAGTTACAAACAACTAGAATGGAAATAACAGCACACACAAACAACAATGGAAATGTAGTTAATTTTGGAATTCCATTTAGCCCGGCTGCTCCATTTGTGATTTCCATATTCTGTACTAGGATACGAACAATTTCTGCAAATCCCAATGTTGCAATAGCCAAATAATCTCCTTTTAAACGTAATGTTGGAATAGAAACAATCAAAGCTACAATGGTTGAAAGAACAAAACCAATCAATACGCCAATCACTAGTCCTGTCATATTTGGCATCATTTTTACCATAATACCAGCACAATAAGCTCCAATACACATAAATCCAGCATGTCCTAATGAAAACTGGCCACATACACCAATAACTAAATTTAACGAAACAGCTAAAATAATATTAATGAAGATATTATATAGAGTAATGGAATAATAAGATCCAATAATTCCAACTTTCATTAAAATGGTTAGAACTACAAAAGATACAACAGAAAGTAAAAGCCAAGCAAGATTTGCCTTATTCAATAATTCTTTACGCATGACTTACACCTTCTCTCTCACGTTTTTACCTAATAAACCAGCTGGTTTTAAGATCAAAATCAAAATCAAAATAATGTAAACAATCGCATCTTTATACAAAGAACTACCATAAGCGGTAACCATAGTTTCAGCAATCCCAATAAATAATCCACCAATCATGGCTCCTGGAATACTTCCAATGCCACCAAATACAGCGGCAATAAATGCTTTTAACCCTGGCGTCATACCCATTAATGGATTGATTGAGTTATAGTAAATACCAACTAGAACACCGGCAACACCTGCTAAAGCAGATCCCAATAAGAATGTAAAAGAAATTGTTTTATCTACATCGATTCCCATCAAACGTGCAGCATCTTCGTCAACACTTACAGCACGCATGGCACGACCCATTTTTGTCTTTTGAACAATAAATTGCAAAACAACCATTAAAATTACGGTAATGACAAAAATATAGACTTGTTGCATCGTAATTGTGACAGGTCCTAAATGAAATGATGCACTCGTTAATAATTTAGGATAAGTTCTTACTTCACTTCCCATAATATATTGTGTTGCATACTCCAAGACATAACTTACACCAATTGCTGTAATCAATGCGGTAATTCGAGTCGCATGACGAAGTGGTTTATATGCGATGCGCTCAATCAATACACCTACAACACCACAAAAAATCATTGAAATTAATAGTGCAGGAATAAACCCTAAACCACAATATGTTGTTATTAGAAATGCACAATAAGCTCCTAACATATAGATATCTCCATGTGCAAAGTTGATCAATTTAATAATTCCATAAACCATGGTATATCCTAAGGCAATCAATGCGTAAATACTTCCTAAGGATAGACCATTGACTAGTTGTTGTAAAAAAGCTGTCATATTAACCTCCTTATTAAAAAAGAGGGGGAATTGTCCCCCTGAACAAATACTTATTTATTTGGATCTACTGAAACGGCTTCAGTTTGAACACCATCTACTAAGTTAACAACTAATACAGATTTCTTAGGTGAATGTGTCTTATCAAATGTGAATGAACCAGTCAAACCTTCAAATTTAGCATCTGCGATTGCCTTTTGTAAATCAGCCCCTGTTTTACCAGCTTTTTCTAAAGCTTGTAAACCTAAGTTAGTAGCATCATATGTTAATGCAGAGAACATATTTGGAGCTTCTCCATATTCTTTAGTATATGCATCTACAAATGCAGTTAATTCATCACTTGCGTTAACTGTAGTATAAGCAGTTGAATAGTAGCAGTTATTTAAATTTTCTTTACCTGCAAGTTCAACTAATTTTTCTGATTCAAATCCATCAGCACCTAAAATTGTGCAATCCATACCAGCTTCACGAGCTTGTTTAATAATTAATCCAGCTTCTGAATAGTAACCAGCAATGAATAATACATCTGCACCTTTATCTTTTACTTTCGTGATGATACCGGCAAAGTCAGTATCTTTAGCGTTATAGCTTTCTGTAGCTACAACTTCTCCACCCAAATCTTCAAATTTTTGTGTAAATACTTTAGTAAGACCCTTTCCATAATCACTAACTTCGTTAATGATAACAGCTTTTTTCTTACCTAAGTTTTCATATCCAAATTTAGCCATTGCCTTACCTTGATATGAATCTTCAAAACAAATACGGAACGCATATTCATAAGGAGAATCCCCATTCATTGTTGCATCGACCTGAGTAGCTGATGGTGAAATAACTGGAACCTGGTTTTGATCCGCTACCGGATATGTTGCGATAGAAGCACCAGAAGTTGCAGGACCTACAACTAATGCTACACCATCTTCAGTCATCAATTTTGTAGCTGCACTAGTAGATTCACTCGCATCTCCTTTATTGTCCATTTTAACAGCTTTAATTTTATACTTTGAATCCTTATTTGCGTTATATTGTTTAATCGCAAGAGAAGCCCCTTTATACTCCGCTTGACCATAAGAAGCTACAGCACCCGATAATTCATAGTTCAAACCAATTTTGACTGTATCTCCCTCTTTTAATTCTGTACTAGCAGTTCCACTTCCCGAACTACATCCGACTAACATGCTTAATGCGACAGCACTAGAAGCAAACGTTTTTAATAATTTACCTTTCATAATCTATACCTCCCTCGAATTGTACAGATATAATAACGTAAGCGGAAAACGTTTTCAAGTCTTTTTTACATTTTATTACAATTAATTTTACATTTAGTTTTACATTTTACATCATTTCCAAACTCTTTCTTTACACAAAAAAATAGCTAAAGTTATAAAACTTTAGCTATTCAATCAACTATTAATACATTCCTTGAGGCATTGCAGGCGCTGGTTCTTCTTTATCGATTTTTGCAACTCCAGCCTCTGTTGTTAAGAACAATGCTGAAATACTAGAAGCATTCATCAATGCATTACGAGTTACTTTTGTAGGATCAACAATTCCAGCTTTCTTCATATCTACATATTCCTCTTTTGCTGCATCAAATCCTATTCCAGAAGCACTATTCTTTACTTTCTCTAATATAACAGCTCCTTCTAGTCCTGCGTTTGTTGCAATTTGTCTTACAGGTTCTTCCAAAGCTTTTAATATAATTTTAACACCAACTTTTTCGTTTTCAGCTACTTTATCTAATAATTCTTCTACTTTAGATATTGTATTAATGTAAGCTGTTCCTCCACCTGCAGTGCTTGTAGCAACACTAGTTGCGTAACTTACTGATGTAGAAGCACTTTCACTGCTTGATGTAGATTCACTACTATTCAATGAATCAGATGTACTTGCAGATTGACTGTCACTCAATGAAGCTGATGTGCTTTCTGATTCAGAAGTACTTAGAGATTCAGAATCACTTGCAGATGCTGATGTACTTTCACTTGTACTAACTGATTCAGAAGTAGATTCATTCTCACTTGCTGATGTACTAGTTGATTGACTGTCACTTACAGAAGTTGAAGTAGATTCGCTCTCGCTTACTGAAGTTGAAGCACTTTGACTAGAACTTACTGAAGTAGAAGTTGATTGACTTGAGCTTACAGAAGTACTTGTTGATTGTGATCCACTAATTGATTGACTGTTACTAATTGAAGTTGAGTCACTTTGACTTACTGAAGTTGAAGTAC
>OIZL01001147.1_pt1 | contig 15531 bp, 16 predicted proteins | sample 1588541 | NCBI WGS metagenome assembly OIZL01 (sample SAMN03283285) | human gut metagenome | biome: human-associated habitat; material: feces | host: Homo sapiens | place: Peru | collected 2012 | reverse complement strand
TTTAGTCATATAAAAAACCTCGTTTCCTATGTCCAAGAAACGGGGTTCATATCACATTGTTATGAATCTTTTTATATAGTTAGAAAATTCTTTGCTATGCAAAATTGCATAGCAACTACTGACTTTTATCTCTTTTTATAGTAGTATATAAAGCAATTTCAGGGGTGCTTATTGATGTTCGAACTTAATGATTAAAGAGGCAATTTTAATTATTATTATGATTTTTATATTTCTGCCAAAGAAAAGAGTTATTCTGAAGCAGGAAGAAAACATAGTATTTCTCAGTCTAGTTTAAGTAGAAGTGTTCAACAATTAGAAAACATTTTAGACTTAAAATTGTTAAAAACAAATAATAAAGGTTTTGAATTAACACTTGATGGCGAAAGAATATATAATAAATTAGATAAGTTTTTTAATAGTATAGAAGTTTTTAGTGCTGATGAATTATCTTCTAATTTAGATGTAATTTTAACTGTAGGAACTACAAGAAATATTTCAGATTTTATATTATCTGATTATCTTTCTGATTTTATTAAATTATATCCAAAAGCAAAAATAAACATTAAAACTGAAAGTGCCGCTAACTTAAATGATTATCTAATTAATTATAAAATAGATGTATTAATTGATTACTTACCTAATATAAATTATAGTGAAAAGTTAGATTTAGAAGTGAAACCTATTACCCAATATAATACCTGCTTTGCTTGTTCTAAATCCAATTATGAAAATATAAAAAATAAAATTTAAAGTTTAAAAGATTTAACTAATTATGATTTAGTTAAAATTGAATTAAAAGAAAAAATGCCTATAAATGCTATTGGTATTATTTATCTTAAAAAAACAATTAATCATGTAGCAAAAGATTTTGTTAATATTGTTTTAAGATAGACATAAATTATTGATAAAATTATAACAAATACGTAAATTTTTAGACTAAATGCAGCTTTAAAAAAAGTTATTTGATTTATTAGACTTATTTCAGGTTTTGAAGATAGAAACTGCAATAAGTCTTTTAATTTATTCATATAATACTTAAATTATTGCACGCCAAAATTACGGAGGTTATTTCCGTTTTTCAAACTTATTTCCGCTTTTTGTTTCTTTGCCATATTTGGTAACAAATAAAGCCAAGCTTTATTTGAATAAATATTATAATTTTGTTATATTGTCAATGGTTAAAATGAACTCGTTATACTCGCCATTGACAATAACTAGAATAATTTATTATACAAGTCTTCATCAATTACATTTGTAAAGGCTTGTTTAGGTGTATAAGAATCTAATGACTTTAATGGTCTATTTAAAAGAGTTTTATTAACGTTTTTGATATCTTGTTTGTTATACGTATCTAAAGTTTTACCTTTTGGGAAAAATAATCGTAATTGTTTATTAATGTTTTCAACATTAGGCTTTTGATTTGATTTATAACCATCACAAAAGAATAATTTACATCTTTCTTCACCAGTTATTTTTGAAAAACATATTCCTTCTATATCTGTAAAAGTAGGATCTCTATCAGTTAAAATAACTGGTATTAAATCAATAAAAGCATTAGTTCCAATTCTTTCTTCTAACTCATCAAAATATTCAACGACTTTTTGTTGATTTGGATTTTTAATTAAATTTAACAAAACAAATTGTAAATCGGGTAGAATAAATGATACAATATTATTGTTATCTGTCTTAATTGTTCCAAGAAAATCTAGTTGCCAGATATAGATTCCTAGATGTTTATGCATATAGGCAAGATAATCAATATAAGTATGACCAGTTCTGTCAATTTTATTATTTTCAGAATATTCATACTTTTTATTATATTTTCTTTTCTTGTAAGTAACAGCATAAGGTAAATCAATTCTTTTAGTTGTTAAATAACCATTATTAACATATCTATAAAGAGTAGTAACAGATTTATCTATTTCTTCTTTGTTTTCAATAGTTATTTGATAAATAGATTTTTTATTATCAATTCCATTCTTAATAATTTTATCGAGTCTTTGAAACTCATCTAAATCAATATCAATGCCTCTTCTTGAATTAATCAAATTAACATCTGCTTTATTTTGTGCTTTTTGTGCATCATACTTGTATTTAGTAAAACAACATTGATTATTATATCTTTTACTGCATCCCGTGCATACATAAGGCCATCTAGTTACTTTTTTACAATTTGTTACATTACTTCCAATTGTAATACTTTCTCAATTTCTTTTAACTTCTTTTGAAATACTTGTTGGATCAAATCCTAAAGCTTCAGCAATCTCTTTTAATTTATAATTATGAGATATCCCATTTGAAATAACTTTTCTATGTTCCATAGTTAAATGTTTCCAATCTTTCATTTGCAATACCTCCTTAAATGACAAATAAATTGCTTGTTAGATATTATATCAGTTTATAAATTTTATTGCACACTTTTTGTGCATTTCATATTTTAAATTACAAAATTAACAAAAAGGATTAACAACAATAAAAAAATATTGACATAATTGGCAAAAAATGGTAAAATATACCTCGATTAAATTTAATTAGTGTTTTATTATTAATATTTTGGAGGAGGAGGACTTTGTTTTGTGCCCCCCTTTTTTATTAAAATAATGAAACACTAAAAAATGAGGAGGAAAAAATGAATATTAGTGTAGAAAAAATAGAATCTAGTGAAAGGACCAATTTAGAAAAATTATTACAATTGTATTTACATGATTTAAGTTTATATTTTCCAATTACTTTTGACTCAAAAGTATGTGAATATGAATATGATTTGAATAAATATTTTGATAATAATTATGCATATTTTATTAAGTCAGACAATGATATTTTAGGCTTTGTATTAGTAGATGATAATTCAGAAAATAATTACGAAATAAGTGAAATGTTTGTTTTAAATAATTATAAAGGAAAAAAAGTTGGTGAAGAAGCAGTAAAGAAAATTTTTGACATATATAAAGGCAATTGGACTATAAGAGCTGTTCCATTATCACCAAAAGCAGAGTCTTTTTGGAAAAAAACAGTGAACAACTATACAAATGGAAACTTTAAATTAGAACATACTGGCAAATACAATAGAGCAGAGTTATATTTCAAAAATAATTAAGACATGAGTTTATAGGGATCTCATATAAAAAAACTAAATATAAGGAGGTAGTTTAGATGAAAAAAGAAACTACAAAAGCTGCTAAGCCAACAATTTCAGTTGTAAAAGCAAATTCTAGTTCATTTGCTTGTGCTTCTGGAACTTGTCATTGTAGTGCTTAACTTGAGAAACAGGTTATCCTGTTTCTCCAATTATTGTTATTAAGGAGGTACCTATGCCACTATATATAAATCAAGATGTTATTATTGTAAACAATCAAAAAGAAAATATTATATTTCTTTTTGATAGAAAAAGTAGAACAAAAAGTATTATAAATGAAGATATGTTCGAAATATTAAATTTTATTTATGAACATGAAGGTATAACTATTAAAGAATTTTCCAATTATTATTGTGATTTAGAAGATGTGTTAAATCAGTTGCTGGATTTAGGAACATTAAAACAAGCAAAACAAAAGAGATGCAATAATATTAAAAAGATTACTAATTTAGATACGGCAAGACTTTTTGTTGAACTTACTGATAAATGTAATTTAAGATGTAAACATTGTTATGGTGATTTCAAACTCGAAAATCAACACACATTAAGTTTAGAAGCGTTAGATAATTTGATAGAACAAGCTGTTAAATTGAATGTTTATCAATTTGATTTAACGGGTGGAGAACCACTGCTATATAAAGATTTAGAATACTTATTAAGCAAATTATATGATGCAGGAATGCTAGTTACAATTTTTAGTAATTTAACAATTCAAAGCAACAAAGTTTTAGATTTATTTGAAAAATATTGTGTTAAAAAAATTATTACTTCAGTAGATTCAAATATTGCTAAAAATCATGATGAATTTAGAGGAATGATTGGAGCTTTAGATAAAACAATTAGCAATATAAATAAATTAAAACAAACTAGTATCGAATTATCTGTTAATACTATGGTTGGAACTCATAATGAAAAAAATATTGATGATACAATAATGTTTTTAAAAGATTTGAATGTTCCCTGTGTATTAGATGCTATTATCCCAAATGGTAGAGCTAATAAATTAGATGAAAATACTTTTAGAAGTGTTCAAATAATACATGATTTATATAAGAATAAAGAATTAAATGTTGAATTAAAAATAACAAATTGTGGTGTTGGTAAGAGATTTTTATACATTAAATCAAATGGAAATGTTTGCTTGTGTCCAAGTCTTATTACAAATCGCTTTATATTTGGTAATATAAATGATAATGAATTTAATTTATCTTTATGTTGGAACAAAATGGTGGATGAATATGGTGATTTAAAATGCAAAGAAAAATGTTCAAAAAGAGAATTGTGTAACGGTGGTTGTAGAGCAAGAGCATTGCTATTTCAAGAAAGTTTATATGGTAGAGATTTAAATTCTTGTATTTTATGTGGGGAGTGTAATTTTAATGAAAATAAATAAAAACATAATATATTATGTTACTGATGATTTAGATGAAAAAACTGGTTTTGTTTTAAACTGTAAAACCAATGTAATATTAAAACTAGATTCTGTTGCGGTAGATTATTTTAATAAAATAATTAATGCTAAAGCAAAGAATGAAATAGAAGAATATTTACCATATTTTGAAGGATATGATATTTTTGAGTAAGTTATATGATTTATTTAAAAAGTATAATGAATTATGTGAGAATAATAAGTTAGAGTATCAGCCAGATGGCTTTTTGGTTCTAATACATGAACATTATATTAATAATGGAAAGATTAGATTACCATATCCGTTATATGCAACATGGGATATAACAAATTATTGTAATTTGCATTGTATATTTTGTAGTGCTTCAGCATTAGGAAATAAAGAAAAGATAGATGATAATAATGTTATTAAAATTGCAAAGAAATTAATATCAAGTGGTATAAAATACGTTTCAATAAGAGGCGGAGAACCAACTTTAGTTAATCAATTACCAGAATGCGTAAAATTATTTAATGAAAATGGAGTATTTGTCGAATTAGTATCAAATGGTACTGGAATAACAGAAGAATTATTATCTAAGTTTGAACAATTAAATAAAAATTTAATAAGAATTAAAATAAGCTTGGACTCTACAAATAAAGAATTGAATGATCGATTAAGAGGTAGAGGTAGTTATGAAGGTGCAGTATCTGCAATTAATGTTTGCAAAAAAATGAAATGGGCTTTTAGAACTCAAATGGTTATAACCAATCAAAACAAAGATGGCATAATTGATATGTATAATTATGTTTCTTCAAAAGGTGCAGCTTCCTTTGGAACTATTTTAGTTTTACCAATGGGTAGAGGTAAGAAAACTGAATTAGTTACAATAGATGAAAATTTATTAAAAGATTTAATATATATTAAAGAACATGAAAATGGAACTAAATTTGAAAAGCTAGGAATGGGTATAGATGGTTATAAATTTTATAATGATTTGTATAAAAATAGTAAATTTACTGAAGAAGATAGTTATAAATTTAGTTTATTAAAATGTAATTGTGGTAAAACAAGAATAAATATTGATTCTAACGGAGATGTATATCCTTGTGATATGATGAAATATCCTGAATTTAAAATGGGAAATATTTTAAATGATGATATGTCAACAATATGGAATAGCGAAAATGTTAAGAAATTTAATAATATTACAAGAAGAACAAAAAAAGGTTGTAAGGATTGCAAAATTAGAGGATGTAATACTGGCTGTTTTGGTATTAGCTATGGAATTTATAAAAGCATAGAAAAATCATTGCCAAATTGTAGGTTGTATGATGAATAAATATCTTAAAACTGAAAATGCTTCTATAACTGTGGAATATTCGAATGATATATTGGTTACATTATTTAAAGATTCTATGGTATGTAATCGAGGTTTTCAAAGATTATTTATCGAATGCAAAGCAAGTAACCTAGTAGATGTTTATAAAGAATTAAAAAAATTAATCTTTAATGATATAACGGTTTTTATTAAAATTAGCGATTACAATGATAAGTATTCAAATATCATGAATGAAGTGAATAAAGATTTTTATACAATTATTTACTGTGATGTTAAAACATTTTTAAAGATCAAAAATAATAAAGATTATTTTTATGAACTAAATTTTAAATACACTGAAAAGGATAAAATAATAAATATTGTTAATAAGCATGACAACATTTTATTACATATAGATTATAATTTGAGCAAGTTGACTAATATAAATGTTGCACTCGATAAGATAGTTGCTGGTGTAAAATCAAAAGAACTTAACTTCTCTAATTTATTTATGGAAAAAGAATTGATATATGATTGTCCGTACAATATTTATTTGAATAATGAAAATAGTAATAGAAACTATGGAAATAACATTCCTAGAAACATTTTTATAGATTCTTTTGGGTTTGTATATTGTATGAGTATAAAAAACAAAAAAATTGTTATTGGAAATATAAATAATAATACTATAAGTTATATTCTTGATAATTGTAAGAGTCAAGATGGATATAAAAAGTTCATTTACTATAATGAAAGATTATTTATTAATATACTTAATCAATGTCCATATTCAATAATTGATTACACTGCATTTTTAATAGAGGTGATGAAAAATTATGAATAAGGTGAATATAATTATAACCCATAAATGTAATTTAATGTGTAAACATTGCTATATGAATGCTGGAAATAAAGAATTTGAAGATTGTGATATTATATTTGATAAATTTAAAAATACAATTCAAAAAATAAAAGCAATGAATATTAATGAGGTTATGCTAACTGGCGGTGAATGTACAATTTATCCTTTATTTTTGAAAATGCTACAATATTGTAAAGAAAATGAAGTAAAGCCGTCAATATTTACAAATGGATTTGCATTTAATCATGAAATACTTAATTATGTAGATAGTTATTGTTTAAGTTTAGATGGGTTGGAAAGCAATCATAATTATTTGCGTGGAAATTCTATGGGATTTAGAAAAACAATTGATACAATTAAATATTTACAACTTAACAAAAAAAGCGTTACTATTCAAGTAACTGTCACAAAAAATAATTTAAATGAAATATCCGATGTGATTGATTTGCTAAATTCCTTAAAAGTTAAGAATATTAATTTATGTTGTTTATTAGATGAGGGAAGAAGCATAAGGAATAATTTAGATTCTAGCATAGATTTAAAATTACTCAATAGTATAATTGAAGATTGCTATAGAAAAACAGGTTATAATATAAAAATACATTCAAATGTTTTTAATAAAATAGACACAAAAATATTTTTAAGGACAAAATCAATAATATTTCCTTTATGGATAGATTTGATTAATGATAGTTTTTATTTAATTAAAGATTACAGTATATTTAGTAGACCTTTAAATCAATTATCAATTAAAAATGTAAGAGATTTAAACGAATTAGTAAATAATTATATTTTAAGTGATTTTTCTAAATATTCAACTAAAAAATATTATATATTAGAAAATGAAATATTAAGTCAGTTATTAGGGGGAGATGATAAAAATGAATAATGACATAATGACACTCGGTGTATTTGCTCATGCAAATGCTGGTAAAACAACTATAACAGAGCAATTGTTAGTACACACAAAAGTAAAAAAACAGACAGGTAGAGTTGATCATGGTAATACGACGACAGATAATATGAAAATAGAGCAAAGTAGGGGTATATCTGTAAGAGCTTCCTTGGTTACTATTCCATTACAAAATAAAACAATTCAACTCATAGATACCCCAGGTCATGTTGATTTTTCAGCAGAAGTAGAAAGAGCAATTAATGTTTTAGATGGAGCGATTTTAGTTATATCAGGAGTTGAAGGTATAGAGCCTCAAACTCAAGTTATTTGGAATATGTTGAAAGAAAAACAAGTTCCAACGGTTATATTTATAAATAAAATGGATAGAATGGGTGCTGATTATAAGAGAACATTGAATGAAATTCATACTAAATTAGATAGTAGAATATTACCCAAAATAATAGTAGAAAAGGATGATACTTCAAAAGATGGACTATCTTATATAGAACCTAGCCAAGAGGATGTTAAAGAAAAACTTGCTGATATTGATTCCAAAATAATGGAAAAATATATCAATGATGAAGCAATAGATAAAGATTTGCTTGAAAGAAAAATTCGAGAACTATCTATGAAAGGCGAATTATTTTGCGTCTATGGTGGAAGTGCATTATTAGATAAAGGAATGAAATTGTTAATTGATGCAATAGATCAATATTTGCCAACTTATAAAGAAAGAAAATCAGATAAATTTTCTGGATATGTCTATACCGTTAAGAGAGAAAATGAAGTTCGAGAATTATATGTTAAAACTTTGGCAGGTCAATTAGAAAATAGGGAAGAAATTCATACAAAAGATGGTAAAACAGAAAGAATACGAACTATGAGTGTTATAGATGGTTTTACTAAGAAAAAAGTAGATCGTTTAGAGAGTGGTCAAATTGGAATTATTACTGGTTTATCAGCAAAATGTGGAGATATAATAGGTAAGGAAATTGATGAATATAAAAGAGTATCCTTCATAAATCCATTATTTCAAACAACCATAGAAGCAGTAGATAATTCTCAAGAAATGGCGCTTATTAAAGCTTTAGAAATAATAAATGATGAAAATCCAGATTTACAAGCTATGTTTAACAAGCAAACAGGACAAATCGTTATAAAATTGATGGGAGCATTACAGGCTGAAGTTATTGACAATATTTTATCTGAAAGGTTTGGGATAAAGACTAAATTCTCAAATCCTATTATTGTTCATAAAGAAACACCAATTAAGACAGGTTACGGAGAGGCAAATTATACAAGAGTATCTGGTGTTGCTTTAGAAGTAAAGCCATTGCCAAGAGGAAGTGGGTTAAAATATCAATCTAAATTCTCAACAGATTATTTATTCCCTAAATATCAAAAACAAGTGGAAAGATTGGTTAAATCTTATTGTCAACAAGGTTTGTTTGGTTGGGAAGTAACTGATGCTGAAATATCCTTGATTAATGGTAAATGTGATAATGTTGGATCAAATCCAGCAGACTTTAATATAGCAGTTCCTATTGCCCTTATGAGAGCGTTTAAAGATGCAGGAATGAAAATATTAGAACCAAATATGTATTATACAATAAATAGTAGTAAATATAATTACAAAAGTATTTTGAGTTTAGTATCAAATTACGGAGTATTATATGATTCAATTGATTACGATGGAATGAATGTTAAATTCTCTGGTATTGCACCATTAAGAGAAATTGTTGATTTGCCAACATCAATTATGAGATTAAGCGGTGGACACGCTTCAATGATACAAAAACCTTATGGATACACTGAATATGTTGGTGAAAATATTATAAGTAAAGAATACATAGGCAATGACCCTAGAAATGAAGAAGAATTTATTATGAATATGGGAGCAAGTTTTGATAATTTAGATGCAAAAAGTAGAAGGAGGTAGTAGTTGTAAATGAGAGATCCAAGATTAGAAAAATTAGGAGATTTAATAGTAAATCACTCTTGTGAAGTAAAGCGAGGGGAGAGAGTTCTTATTGAATCAAGCAGAAGCTGTGCACCGTTGATAAACTATATTATCAGTAAATGCTATGAAAGAGGAGCATTACCATTTGTATTATTAAAAGAAAGTGATATACAAAGAGAACTATTAAGGAATATTAGTGCCGAACAAATAAACATTCAAAGTGCATTTGAATCAGTAATGATGTCAGAAATGGATGTTTATATAGAAATAAAAGATGATGACAATTTATTTGAATTAAGTGATATTCCACCAGAAAAATGGAATTTATATCATAATTTATATTATAAACCAGTTCATTGGGATATACGTTTGCCAAAGACAAAATGGGTAACAGTTCGATACCCCTCAAAAGTTTTTGCACAAAAATTTGGTATGAGTACAGAAAAATTTGAAAATTTTTATTTCGATACTGTTTTGGCGGATTATGGAGAAATGGGTAAACTTATGTTGCCTTTAAAAGAAAGAATGGATAAGACTAATAGAGTAAAAATACTGACTCCTACAACAGATTTAGACTTTAATATTGGAAAATATAAAGCAGTTATTTGTAATGGTAAAATCAACTTGCCTGATGGAGAAGTATTTATTGCACCTGAACTTGAAAGTGTAAATGGTTCAATAACTTATAATGCAGATGTTTTATATCAAGATATTACTTTTTCTAACATAAAGTTAGAATTTAAAGATGGTAAAGTTATTAAGGCGGAATCTGGTAGTACTACTAGAGACTTGAACAGAATATTAGATACAGATGCTGGAGCAAGATATGTAGGTGAGTTTGCTTTCGGCACTAATCCAAAAATTGATAGAATTGTAAAAAATATAATTTACGATGAAAAAATGTTAGGTTCTATTCATTTGGCTTTAGGTGCGAGTCATCCAACTAGCAACAATGGTAATGAATCTGGTATTCATTGGGATATGGTACAAATTCATAAAAAAGAAAATGGAGGTGGACAAATATTTTTTGATGATGAATTAATCATGCAGGATGGAATATTTGTTCCTTCAGATTTACAAAAGCTAAATCAAAATAAAACTTTAAAACTTACAAAAAAATAAAAAACAAGAAATAGTTTTTATTTTTTTGTAATTATATAATCAATTGAGCAATTAAATTTTTTTACAATCTTATATATAAATTTCGTAGGTATTAATATTTTCCCTAATTCATAAAGTGTATAAGAAGATACAGATATTTTCAAAAAATCTGCCATTTCTTTTTGTGTTAGATTATTTTTAACTCTTAATGCTTTTAATCTTTTAATTTTCATTTTATTCTATCTTAAAACTTTTAGAAATTTGTTATTATTTCTTCCTACGAGCTAATCCATAGATACATTATACTTTTCGCAAATAGTATAGATCGTAGTTGTATTAATTAAATAACGTCCAGTTTCATACCCACTGTAAGATGTTTGCGATATTCCACATTCATCAGATAAATTCTGTTGTGAGAGATTTAAAATGTTTCTCATTCATTAAAAAATTAAAAGAATGCAATGAGTTAAAATGAATTTAAAAGACTATGTTACAACACTGATATGAACCTCGTTTCCATGTCTAAGAAACGAGGTTCATATCAATTGTGATAGTCTTTTATTATGAATTTATAATTACATTACATAGGCATTTATTAAAATATTTAAAATTCATATTTTTTAAAAGATTTAACAGTTGACTTATTTAGAATAGAAGATTATTCATATACAAAGAAACAATTTCATACAATTAAATGTGATAATATGAAAAAGATAATATTAATTATAATTAGTTTAATTCTCTTTACACCAAGTAAAACTTATGCCCTAAATATTTCAGCATCTTCCTATATTTTATATGATATGGACAGTGGTAGAATCATTTTAGGAAAAAACGTTCATGACAGCAGATTAATCGCATCCATTACCAAAATAATGACCTCCATCATTGCCATTGAATCTAATAAACTAGAAGATATAGTAACCGTAGACGATAGCATTGCCTCTGCATATGGCTCTGGTATCTATATACAAGTAGGAGAGAAACTAACCTTAAAAGACTTACTTTACGGTTTAATGTTAAGAAGTGGTAATGATGCGGCCTTAATGATAAGCAATTACTTATGTGGCAGTGAAGAAGAGTTTGTTAAAAAAATGAACGAAAAAGCAAGTAGTCTCGGCATGAAAGATACCACCTTCGTTAATTCCTCAGGACTAGATGAAAAAGGAGGAAACTATTCATCATCCTATGATATGGCGTTGCTAACTAGCTATGCTAACAACAACCCAGTCTACAGAGAAATAGTAAAAACTAAAAAGTACACCCTAAAAACAAATTATAAAACCTATATTTGGCACAATAAAAACAAATTACTATCACTAGATTACATCACCGGAGGCAAAACCGGTTTTACTGAAAAAGCCAGAAGAACCTTAGTAAGCACAGCAACAAAAGACAACATCAATTTAGTCGTTGTAACCCTAAATGATGGCAATGACTGGGAAGACCACAAAAAACTATATGAATATGCTTTTAATAATTACAAATCATATAAAATACTAGATAAAAACACCTATAAAGTAAGCGAAGATACCTATTACCAAGGAAAACTCTATATAAAAAAAGACGTATACCTCGCCCTAAAAGAAGAAGAAACAAAAAAACTCATTAACAACATTAAACTAGAGAAAAAAAGAAAATATAAAAATGGCGATGTAGTTGGGGAAAATCAAATATATTTAGATAATAAATTGATTTTAACAGAAAATATTTATGTAAAAAAAGAAAATAAATATCAACCAAAACTAAGTTTTTGGCAAAAAATACTTAACTTTTTCAAATAAAAAATAATTATACAACAAAATAGTAAATAGCAAGATACTACACCCTTGACAACTTAATAAATCTTGTGTATAGTGTTTATACGAAGAAAAGAAAAAAATATTGACAAAAATACAAATATAAATTATAAATGTGAAAGGAATGATAACTATGTCAAAAAACTTAGTAATCGTAGAATCACCAAATAAAACCAAAACTATTAGCAAATATTTAGGCAATGATTATAAAGTAGTCTCTTCAGTAGGACATATAAGAGATTTATCCACTTCAGGAAAATATGGTTTTGGTGTTGATATTGAAAACGGTTTTAAACCCAATTATGTCCCTATCAAAGGCAAGAAAAAAATAATAAATGAATTAAAAAAAGACGTAAATGACGCCGATTTTGTTTACCTAGCAACCGATCCCGATCGTGAAGGAGAAGCTATATCATGGCATTTATATGATGCCTTAAATCTAAAAGAAAACAAATATAAAAGAATTGTTTTCAACGAAATAACAAAAAACGTAATATTAGACTCATTCAAACATGCTAGAGATATTAACATAGACCTAGTACACTCACAAGAAACAAGAAGAATATTAGATAGGATTATCGGTTTTAGATTAAGTAAACTTATGCAAAGCAAAACAGGGGGCAAAAGTGCTGGTCGTGTCCAAAGTGTTGCCTTAAAATTAATCGTCGATAAAGAAAGAGAAATCAATGCTTTCGTTCCTGAAAACTATTATGAAATAGATGCCTACTTCAATGAATTTGATGCCAAATTAGATAGTTATAATCACAAAAAAATAGAAATCAAAACTGAAAGTGATGCCAAAGAAATCGTATCAAAATTGTCAAATACATTTAAAATAGAAGAAGTAACTAAAAAAGAAAAGAAACAAAATTCCAAATTTCCATTTATTACTTCAACCATGCAACAACTAGCATCAATTAAACTAAATTTTTCATCTAAAAAAACAATGAGCGTCGCTCAAAAACTATATGAAGGAATAACCCTAAAAGATGAAACAGTCGGTTTAATTACCTACATGAGAACAGATTCAACAAGACTATCAAATGAATTTATTGCAAGCACATACAAATTTATTGAAGACAAATATGGCTCTAACTATGTTGGACATGTTAAAGTAAACAAAAATAAAGAAAATGTTCAAGATGCCCACGAAGCCATACGTCCAACAAGTATTAACAGAACCCCTGAATCAGTAAAAGAATATTTAAGCAATGATGAGTACAAATTATATTCACTCATTTATTACCGAGCACTTGCATCATTAATGGCAGATGCTAAAGTCCTAGGGACCACAGTTATTTTAGATAATAATAATTACCAATTCAAAGCAACAGGTCACATCTTAACTTTTGATGGCTACTTAAAAGTTTATGCACCATATGAAGACAATACTGATAAGATTTTACCTGATTTAGAAAATTATAAAACAGGAGTTGTTATTTCAAATAAAATAGAATACACTATGCATTCAACTAAACCTCCAGCAAGATATACCGAAGCCTCACTTATTAAAGAATTAGAAAGCCTAGGAATTGGTAGACCATCCACATATGCAACAATAATAGACAGAATCAAAGAAAGAGATTATGTAAATATTGTTGATAAGAAGTTTGTTCCAACCGAAATGGGTATCGTTACAACTGACAAATTACAAGAATTTTTTAAAGACATCATCAACGTCGAATATACCAAAGAAATGGAAGATGACCTTGATAAAATTGCCGATGGTGATATGGTTTGGAATAAATTACTTGAAAAATTTTACACGGACTTTGAACCTAAAGTAAAAAATGCATTTGACAACATGGAGAAGAAGGAGGCTGAAAAAACAGGGGAAACATGTCCTCAATGTGGCAGTGATTTAGTAGTAAAACAAAGTAAATATGGTAAGTTTATCGCATGTTCCAATTACCCTGAATGCAAGTATATCAAACAAAAAGAAAAAAAAGAAGACGTAATAGTCATGAACTGTCCTCATTGTGATGGAAACATTATTGAAAGAAAAACAAAAAGAGGTAAAGTATTCTACGGATGTTCCAATTATCCAAAATGTAAGTTTGCATCATGGGATAAGCCAATTACAGAAAAATGCCCTTCTTGTGGCGATGTCTTAGTCGAACATAAAGATAAAATTAAATGTATGAAATGTGATTATGAGAAAGATATGTAAATATTTTTCTCTTTTTTAACATTTATATTAGTTATAAACAATATTTAAATAATCATAATAATAAAAAAACTTATAAAGCCTTGATTTATTTACTATCTTTGTTGAATTGTTTCTATACAATTATATGTTGTTTTTTAAAATGTGTACCTAAAATGTACCTAATTTTATTAATTTTCAATTAATTTAATTATCTCTAATAAACTCTTCTGGGAAATACGATTTGGAAAGAAAATATTCCTATGCATGATAGATTGGAAAAAGGAAGAACCTATTTTACCTAGTGAAGAACCTATAAAAGAAGAGGACACCCCTGCCAGCTCAAATGAGCCCACTACAAAGCAAAAAGAAGAAGATAACATAAATATACCAAACGAAGATAAAATAGAAGCAAATAATCCACTTTTATATTTCTTTGATTGGTTATTCAATTTAATTAGACTTGTTTTTATTTAGTCCTTGACAAAAGGTTCATTTTATAATAATGTTAGTCTTTTTTATGTATATTTTTTTGTTAATAAAGCATAATATATATTAGATTTATATAAAGTATAATATATTAAGCATATAATCACTTGACATTTTATATAAACTGTGATATTATTTTAACTATGAAAGAGGTGTTATTATGGAAAGTTTAACAACAGCTATAAGCGTACAAGTAGATAGAAAAGACAAAGAACTAGCAACTGGTATTTTAAGTAATTTAGGGTTAAATATGAGTACATACGTCAATATGGCAATAAAACAATTAATTAATAAAGATGGTGTACCTTTTGAGGTAGTAAATCCTAGACCAAGTAAAGAATTATTAGAGGCTTTACAAGAGGGCGAAGATATACTAAATGGAAAAGTAAAAGCAAAAAGTTATACTAATATGTATGAAATGTTAAAGGATTTAA
>OIZL01001145.1_pt1 | contig 15539 bp, 14 predicted proteins | sample 1588541 | NCBI WGS metagenome assembly OIZL01 (sample SAMN03283285) | human gut metagenome | biome: human-associated habitat; material: feces | host: Homo sapiens | place: Peru | collected 2012 | reverse complement strand
TCTAAAAAAGAATTATCTGCTATCGCTATAATGGAATTAGAAAAATTAGGGTATAAACTTAATTAAAAAAAGTCTAATAAGTACATAATCTTGCTTATTAGACTTTTTAAATTCAACTACCCATTCAACTACCCAAAGGATAATTTTTAGATAAATTTAGATAAATTTTAATAAATTATATATTGTGTTTTTTCTTAAAAAATAAAGAAAAATTTAAAAATTAAATTTAGGAGTACGTGATTTGAGTTTGCCCCCTGAAATCCCGTCAGAAATGGCGGGATACTTTGTTTATAAGGGCTTTATGCCATTTGATATATGTATTAGGTACCCAAATAGGTACCCATTTTAATTTAGTTTGTCTATAATATTAATTATTTCATTTAATTGATTCTTAAATAGGTGAGAGTAAGTATTTAATGTCTCATCTATTTTTGTGTGTCCTAAATACTTTGCTACAACATTTATAGTAGCACCACTATTAATTAAAAGTGATGCACAACTATGTCTAAAATCGTGTATTCTAATTTGTTTAACATCTGCTAACTTACAATCCTTGTTTTTTCTATGCCTTAACTTTCCATTTGTAATTGGATCAGTATCTCCAAACAAATACCAGTCATCATTAAATCCATAATGTCTTTTAGAAACTTCATATAATACTTTCATATCTTCCATTAATACTTTTGGTATAGGAATATTTCTTATACTAGATTTTGTTTTAGGTGTAGTTACCATATATGGTTTCTTTTCATCACCTTGAGTTGCTACAATATTTTTGTTAACACTTAAATATTGATTTTTAAAATCTATATCTTTCCATGTTAGTCCTCTAAGTTCACCTCTACGAAGTCCACAATAATATAATGTCTCAAAAAGTGTCTTATACAATATATCATCTTCTACAGATATAAATTTTTTGAATTCTTCATAAGTAAAAAATAACATTTCTTTTGGTATTTCGTTTGGGTCAGTAAAATTAGTCATTTTATTATAAGTTGCTGTAAAATTAAAGTTGTACCACTTAGTAGCAAAGTTTAATAATTCTTTAAAGAATTTAAATAAATGATTTTTATGATTTGTTGTATATCCATAAGAATTTATTTGCTTTTTCCATTTTTCAAAATGTTCAATATTAAAATCTTTTAATTTAACATTGTCTAAGTCTTTGAAAAATTTTTCTCTATCACGATAAGTCTTTAAGGTAGTATATTTTACTTTATCTTCTTTGTATGCATAGAAGAGTGTATATAAATCTTTAAAAGTCATATTGCGGTCTTTATCACTTCTATCAGCGTTAATTGTTAAAAATTCTCTTTCAGCTTTTAATGCCTCTGTTTTAGTAAAAAACTTCTTTGATTTATACTTTCTTCTAGAACCATCTAAATTCTTAACATAGTCATAAAAAATCCACTTACGACCATCTTTTGTCCATTCTTTTTTATCTAATAGTTTAACTGCCATAATTATTCCTCCTTTGAATTTAAATTATTACTATTACTTTCTGAAAAAATATTATCAGCAAGTATTTCCAAAGGTTCCCTATATTTAGCAGTATATAGTCTTTCTGTTTGTGTTCTTTTACATTCTATAAATAATCCTAGTTTTTCGAGTTCATCTTTATTACTTGATATTAATTTACCTAAGACGGGTGGAGTAATAAATAAATTTAATTTACTAACCATTTCTGAAATAGTAAAAGTAAACTCTTTTTTACTAATTGCATATTTTAAAAATTGAATTAAATTTGGATTAAGTGTTTCTTCTGTTTTTTCATCAATACTTAGGATTAAATTATCATTTCTTTTTAGTACATAATTAAGTGCTTGGTAATCTCTGCTTTCATAATTTAAGTAGAAAGTTGATTTGATGTTTTCATCTTGTTTTAATGCAATTTTACCATCCACACAAGTATCAATAGCAGTACTTCCTAAAGATTTACCTTTACGATTTAAATGATGAACTATGATGATAGTAACATTATAGTTATTACATAATCTACGCAATTGTGGAAATATATTTTGACTCATATCTTGGTAATTATTTAAATCATAATAACTTCCAAAATTTATGCCATTAAACATATCAATAAATACTAATTTGCCGTTATATTTTTCTTTAAATTCACTTATTTCTTTTTCAACTTTTAATATGCTTAGTTGCGTCATGTTATCTTCTGGGAAAGTATATAGAAAATCATTTTCCTTTAAATTACAATTCATAAAATTAATACGACTTATAGTTTCAGATGGATTCATTTCTGTACTTAAATATAAAACTGGTGTTTTGTGAGTCTTTAAATTCAAAAAAGGAATACCATTACAAACAGAATTTGCTATTTGAAGAGCTAGAGCAGATTTTCCTACTTTAGCTTCTCCAAGTAAGCAATATAAACCATTTTCTCTAATCATATTTTCAATAATATAATTAATATCAACAATACTATTTTTTAATTCTTCAATTGTTTTCATATAATTCCTTTCTATAAATTTTCCTTAGCCATTTTTTCTAAATAATTAATATTAATTTTTAGCTTATTAACGACTTCAATCATTGGTAATCTGTTATTAGGAAGAGTATAACCTCTATTTATTAGGTCATTTTTTATTTCTCTTCTAAGTTTAACGGCATTGTTTTTACCTATTTCAGCAAGTTTCATTAAATCATCAAGATTACACCATTGCTTTGAAATAAGTTTTAAAGTTTCTCTAGCATACATATAAACTAATCCTCCTTTCATTTAGACTCTAGATATAAATATATCTATGTAAGGATTACCAACTAAAGAAAGAAATTATATTGTGAGTTATGCTCACAATATAATAATACCATTTAATAATAATTAATGTCAATAAAATTTGTGAGTTTTAATCACAAATTTTATTGTTGAATAATCTGTTTTGTGGTAAAATGGTATTAGTAAGTTATGAAGAGGTGTAATTTAATGAATAATAAAACTTTAGCTAGTGTAGTAAAAGAAGCTAGAGAGAAAATTAATATATCCCAAAGAGAATTATCAAGAATAACTGGTATAGATAATAATACAATTGCTAAAATTGAAAAAGGTGAAAGAAAGAAACCAAATGTATTATCTTTAAAGAAGTTAAGTTCAGTATTAAATCTATCTTTAGAGATGTTAATGGAACTATGTGAGTATAGTAGGGAAGAAATAGATTCAACAGTAAATAATTCTTATAGTAGTATGGTTATTAAACCTGAAAATGCTCCAATTCTTGTACTTGATGATATAGTTAATCAAATGCAAGATGAACTATATATCAAAATGGTTATTAAAGAATTATTAGATAATTGTGATTTAGAAAAGTTAAATACTATTTATGAATTAAATAAGAAAGATAAAAATAGAGTTATCAAAGTAATGAAAAATTATATTAAAGATAATGAAAAAGAAATAAAAAAGCAAAAACAATCTCTTGATGATTTAAAAAAATTACTTACTGAAGAAGAATGATTTTTTAGTTAGTAATGACAATATGACAAGAAATAGAGATATATGGGTATGGTGTAATAAAGGCGTCATTGCTGTCATTGGGAATATAATGTTTGTCTAGCAAGCAATGAATTTGTACTCCCGTACGAAATTCGTATGTGGGAATGCCCAAGCCCTTTGGAGAGATTATATAAAAAAAATAGTAGGAACTTTACTAGGAAAATAGTATGAAAATACTATGATTAATTCAATTATAATTAGAGGTGATAAAAATGATAGATATTCCAACCCCATGCAAAAATGAAGTAGAAAAATATTTGAAAAAGTGGGATTCATTAGAAAACTATGTACTACAAGAAAAAAGTTTAGATAAATTGTTTTTTATAACCTATCCAAACAATAATGAAATAGAAGATATATTAATAAAAGTTAGTTCATTAAATGACTTTTATAGTACTAATATATTTTCTGTATTTCCTGTGGCAAAACATATATTAAATTTAGGTATTGATAACAGGTTAAAAAGTAATGATGAAACTCTTGTTAATGATATTGCTAATTTAAGTATTAATGGTAAAAAGAAATGTTTTTATTCTTTTGCAACAAAATATTGTTCTCATCACAATCCTATTAATTTTCCAATTTATGATAGTTATGTAGATAAAATTTTAAATTATTATAAAAGAAAAGATCATTTTTATGATTTTAAAAGGGAGGATTTAAAAAACTATATCGTTTTCAAGAAAGTTTTGATAGCATTCAAAAAATTTTATAGTATAGATGAGTATAATTTGAAAGATATTGATAGATATCTTTGGCAATTGGGAAAAGACTATTTTCCTAATAAGTATTAAAGTGTTGGTGGAAAAATGAAGATAACAAAATATTATTTAGATAAAGAATTAAAATTTATTTTATATAATGTTCATGAAATAAAATTGAAATATTCCATATTTAGACAGTTGTATCTAGATGAAAAATTTACCAATATTAATTTGCGATTGCGTAGTATCGCTGTAATTTTTTCTGAATTGTTATTAAAAAATATATTAATGGAATTAAGTAAATTAGTTGTGGATTCAGATAAAGAAGATATTTCAATAAAAAGATTTATAATAAATTATGATGCTTCAAAGTATAAATGTGTGACTTCAAAAAAGTATATTTATATAACTGACAAAAATACACATAAGAAAAAAAGATTTTATTTAAAAGGTATGAATGATGTTTCCAATGATATTAATAAACTTAAGCAAATGTTGATTGACAATGAAAATATAAGTATCTTTCTTCAATTTGTTAGGAATAAAAAAATTGCACATAATGATAAAACAATTTTTTTGGTAGGAAAAACTAAGAATAAAGGAATTAATTATAGTGAATTAGAAAATTATATTGATGATATATATTTTCTGTTTAATAAGATTTATACTGATATTTATGGAAAACAAATATATTTTTCAAATAATGTAATTTCAGAATTAGAATATCTAAATAAGGTATTAAAATAATTAAATAAAAATTAAAATGCTGATTGATTATTAAAATAAAAAACATCTAAATTTTATTAATACATAAGAAAAGTGGTGATACTTTTGGAAAAAAGTAAATATTTGAAAGATAATGTAAAATTAATGAAAGAATATAATTATGAAAAAAATAAAGATATAGATTTGAATAATTTGACATTAGGTCTAAATAAAAAAATATGGTGGATTTGTCCAAATGGTCACGAATATTATTCATTAATCGCTAATAGAGCTAAGGGTAACGGATGTCCTTATTGTAATGGTAAAAAAGTGTTAGAGGGGTATAATGATTTAAAAACATATTATCCACATTTGGTTAATGAATGGGATTATGAAAAAAATAAAGATATTAAACCTACAGATGTATTATGTGGTTCAAATAAAAAAGTATGGTGGAAATGTTCAAAGGGACATGAATGGGAATCTAGTATATATAGTAGAACTAGAGGAGATGGATGCCCATACTGCTCGAGTAGAAGACTTTTAAAAGGTTATAATGATTTTGAAACATTAAATCCAATAGCAGTTAAGGATTGGGATTATGAAAAGAACAATGGTTTATTACCGTCCGATGTAATGCCAAATTCAAGAGCAAAAGTATGGTGGAAGTGTTCTAGAGGCCATAGTTATGAAACCTCTATTGTTCAAAGAAATAAAAGCAAAGGTTGTCCAATTTGTCAAAGCGAAAGAAGAACATCTTTACCAGAGAAAATAGTTTTATTTTATATAAAAAAATATTTTAATAATGTAGTAGAAAACTATAAATTTAGTAATAAAACAAAAAAAGATTTAGATATTTACATTATTGATAATCTTGTTGCTATTGAATATGATGGAAGTCATTTTCATCAGAATATAAAGAGAGATATTGAAAAGGACAGAATATGTAGCGATGAAGGAATAATGTTATATAGAATAAGAGAAAAAGGCTGCCCCAAACTTACTAGTAGTAAATGTTATGAATTAAAAGATGATTCAAATGTCGAATTAGCCAACGCAATAAAATATATTTTGAATGATTTGGGTATTTATAATGTTGAGATAAATATTGATGCAGATTTAGAAAATATATATACTTTAATGGAATTTAGTGAAAAAAAACAGTCTTTGAATGCAGTTAATCCAAAAATTGCGAAAGAACTTCATCCTATTAAGAATGGAAATATACTGGCTACAAATTTATATGCTGGAAGTAATAAAAAGGTATGGTGGATTTGCCCAAATGGTCACGAATATCAAGCAACCGTAACATCTAGAATTGATAAAAATTCAGGATGTCCATATTGTGCTAATTACTTAGTTTTATCTGGTTATAATGATTTAGCAACAACAAATCCAAAACTAATTAAAGAATGGAATTATGAAAAAAATGGTGATTTAAAACCAACAGATGTAATTGCAGGATCACATAAGAAAGTATGGTGGATATGTCCAAAAGGACATGAATATCAAGCAAGTATATTGAATAGAAATAACGGCACAAATTGTCCATATTGTTCTGGAAGAAGTCGATTGAACAATAACAATTTAAAGGATAATAATCCCAAATTAATGTTGGAGTGGAATTATAAGAAGAATATACTTGATCCATCAACATTAGCATCATCTTCACGTGAAAAAGTATGGTGGGTTTGTGATAAAGGACACGAATGGGAAGCTGTAATTAGCAATAGAGTAAGAGGTACTAATTGTCCTTACTGCTCTGGTAGACTGGTATTGGTAGGTGTTAATGATTTAAAAACAAAAAATCCTAAATTGGCTTCAGAATGGAATTATGAAAAAAATGGCGATTTAAAACCTGATATGGTTAAGAGCAGTTCACATAAATTAGTGTGGTGGAAGTGTAGAAATGGTCACGAATGGGAATCTACGGTTAATAATCGTGCTAGAGGTAGAGGATGTCCTATATGTGCAGGTAAAAAGATTGAAAAAAGGTGATATTTATGAGTAATGTTAGTTTATTAGAAAATGGGTTCGATTATATTATTAATTCTTTAAATAAATTAAAAACTATTGAACTAAATATGGGAAATAAATACACAATCAAATATATTATTAGAGATCTTATATCTGGTATTGAAATAATATTAAAGTATAGACTTGAATGCGACAATTGGGCTTTTGTAATTAATGATTTAGATAAATTGGCTATTAATAATTATGAAAATGGTGATTTTGTTTCCGTAACTTTAGAACAATCAATTGATAGATTAAAAAAATTATGTAACGTTTCTATGGAAAAGGAAGATGAGTTAACACTAATTAATTTAAAATTGATAAGAAATAAGATAGAACATTTTAAGTTGAATTTAAATCAAGAAGAAACAATTTCATTAGTTTATAATAGCATAACTGTAATTTTAAATTTTATTGATAGAGAACCGAAATATTTTAAAAATAGATTTTCTAAAGAAGAAAAATCGCTATACTCATCAATTAAAGAAAAAATATTTAATTTAGATAAATATCTAAACAAGTTAGAGCAAGAAATCCATAATAGATTTCCTGATGTGCCATTCAAAACTTGCCCAAAATGTTATAAAAGATGTGTAAAAGTACAAGGAATTAAATGTAAGTGTTATTTATGCAAGTTTGATTATCAAGATACTTCATATGAAAGAAATAAATATATTGAAAAATATCAACCTTCCTATAGAGATATAAGTAAAGGTGCAGTTCCGATTGAAGAAATTGATTGTCCATATTGTGGAGACACTATGTTAATGGATTATGAAAATAATAAAGCTATATGTTTTATGTGTAAAAATGAAACAACTATCGATGATATAGATTGTTGTGAAAGGTGTGGAAGACCTGGTATAACTGGGATTTGTGATTATTGTTTAGAGGATATAGCTCTAATGCAATGGGAAATATCAAGGGGAAAATAATTAATAACAACTTATAAAGGGATTAGGATTATTCCCACATAAGAATTTTGTACGGGAGTACAAATTCAGTGCTGGCTAGACAATAATGTTAATCTCAATATAAATTTAAAACACTATCTAAATTTAGGTAGTGCTTTTCTTTATAGAACTTCTATTAATTTTAGTGGATTATTTTTTGCAATTTTAAGATTATATTTTATTTTTAAAACTAATTCTATTTCAGGCATTAATTCATCAACATTACAGCTAACATTAAATATATCTAGTGCTGAGTTAATATGATTGACTAGTGGACAATTTGATAAACAATTTCTACTATATCCATTTGCTAAATAAAATGCTATTGCATCAGGTATTACAAATTTAATAATATATTCACTATAGTTGTTATAAAATGGTAATAATATTTTTTCAAATTCTTTATCTGTAATATCTTCTTTACCTTTAATCATATTTTATCTCCGTAAATAATTTCCTTTAAAACAATTTCTTCAGCAGTATTTTTATAGTTATTCATTTTTTGAACCCATAGTAATTGATTTTCAGATTTCAATTTTTCCGTAATTGATGAATCTAATTCTATTAAGTTATTAACTATGTTATTAATTCTATCTTCAGCAATTATACTGACCGAAAAAAGATGTTCATTTAATTTATCTTTCATAAGTAATTCTTGATATAATGTTTTCTTCTTATTTTTTAAGTATTCTAATCTTAATAATCCATATTTATTTAAAGTTTTATTTTCTTTTTCAGTAAGTTTTAAATTTGGTAATAAATAATCACCACATTTTGTATAAGTTATATTCATAATATTTATCCTTTCATTTCTATGAAGAATTAATAATAGTATTATCAATTTAGGTACCCATTTAGGTACTCAAATTGTAAAATTTGATAATTATATTTAAAATTTTGTAATTAGTTATAATTTATAAATGCTTATAATATAAGGCTTTTAACTAGTAATGATTTATTTTATGTGCAATATATTTTTGCCCCCTGAAGAGAGCGAAAGCTCTCATTTTTGTTTGTATTAAAGGGTTTTAGGCCTATTAAGTAATTTTGGGTACTAAGCTAGGTACGCAAATTTAAAAAAATACTTATTTTTTATATAAATTATTAGTATTTTATTTTTATAATTATATTGACATTTGTACTGATAAAATATAAAATGATGGTGTAAAAGTCAAAAGGAGAATGTATATGAAAAGGATGACTATAAAAGAGTTTAAAGAACAAAGTAATATTGAAATAATACAAGGACTTATGAAGGTTAATAATGGATATATTACATCTAAACAATTAACCGAATTAGGCATTCATAGAATGTATCTTAATATTATGGTAGATAGAGGTATTATAGAAAAACTTGATAATGGAATATATCTTGATGTTAATAAATTTCCAGATTCTTATTATGTACTTAATTTGAATTTGCCAGGTATTATATATTCTCATATGACTGCATTATACTTTCATGGACTTTCTCAAAAAGCTCCTGATAGTAAATATGATGTAACTATTAAGAAAAATTATAATAGTGTTAAGTTGAAAAATCATAATGTGTTTTATGTTTCTGATGATATATATGAATTAGGATTAACAGAAGTCAAAACACCATTTGAAAATATTGTTAGAGTGTATGATATTGAAAGATGTATATGTGATATTATAAGGTCTAAAAAAAGAATGGATGATGAACATATTAAATATAGTTTAAGAGAATATATTAAGAGAAAAGATAAAGATCTTGTTAAACTTTCTAAGTATGCAGATAAAATGGGTATTAAAAAAGAAGTAATGGATTTATTGGAGTGGTTTTATGAATAAGATAATAGTTAATAAAATTAAATGTAAAAAATGTGGAGATGTTATTGAATCTACTTATAGACATGATTTTAAATTTTGCAAATGTGTTGCAGTTGCAGTTGATGGTGGAAAAGATTATTTAAGAAGATTAGGATATGAAGAAGATTATGAAGAATTATCTGAAGTAGAGAAGGAGGATAAAAAAGATGAATGATAAATACGTATTTGAAACTGAAAGTTCTAGAGAAATGGAAATAGTGGTTTCTAGACATAAAATACTATCAGTTTTAGATGATATAAAGAACTGGCGTAGAGAATTGTATAAAGGATATGATAATAATGTAAGAATCTTATGTAATGGTAAATTATATACTCACACTGAGTTTGAAGAAGCAAGAGATGAATTACCAAAAGACGAACATGGATTGATAAAAGATTGCAAACATGTTTATTTAAATAATGATTTAATAGATAAAATAGATGATTTACTTTCTGAAGTTAATTATTTATTAGATTACTAAATTCTATTTGAGTATTGACAAACTAAATAATAATTAGTAAAATATCAATTATTATTTATATTTTTGTGAAAAAATCACAAAAATAATAAAAATAAGTATACTTTTTTATAATTTGAGTATATAATATTAATAGGAGGAGATAAAAATGCTTATAGAATTTAGTGTTAAAAATTTTTTATCATTTAAAGATAAAGTTACATTATCAATGGAAAAAGGGAATGGTGATGAAAAACTAGAAAATGTATTTACTAAAAATGATGTTGATCTGTTAAGAACAACTGCTATTTATGGAGCAAATGCATCTGGTAAAACAAATATTTTAAAAGCTTTTACTTGTGCAATATTAATGATTAGAAATTCTAATTTTATGAATACTACTAATAAATGGTTTTCAATAAAACCTTTCTTATTTGATAAAAAAACAAGTAAGGAACCTAGTGAATTTGAATTTATTTTTATTGCTAATGATGTTAAATATAGATACTTCTTTAGTGCGGATGCAAATAAGATATATGATGAAATTTTAGATGCATATTATACACAGAAACCAACAAATATATTTACAAGAACAAATACAAATGATTATGAATTTAATAATGATAAATCTAAACTAGAATCAATAGCTGCAAAGAATACTGAAAATAAACTATTTTTAACAACAGCAACAACTTGGAATTATGATAAAACAAAAGATGCATTTTTATGGTTTAGTGAAAAAATTGATACATATGATTCATTCGATAAAATATCAGATCAGGACTTAATTGAATATAGTAAAAATGATGGAGAGTTAAAAGAATTTGCTCTAAAATTATTAAAAGAAGCAGATATATTTATTAAAGATATTCATGTTGATTATGAAGAAAAAGAAATGGATAATGCAATGATGGATATGTTAATTCCACCACTTGCTAGAACTAATGGAACATTTAAAATGTCTAATGTCAGAATAGAATTAGAACATGAAATAATTGATAAGGATAAAAATAAACATATTTATAGTTTAAATTTCAATGATGAATCATCAGGAACAAGAACTCTATTTGCTTTAGCTCCATTTTTAAAAAGGGCATTTGAAAGTACAAAAACAATTGTAGTAGATGAATTAGAAAAAAGTATGCATCCAGCATTAGTAGAATTTATTGTAAAACTATTTAATGATAAAACTATTAATAAAGCAAATAGTCAGTTAATATTTATAACTCATGCAACAATTCTATTAACAATAGAATTATTAAGAAGAGATCAGATATGGTTTACTGAAAAAAATCCAGATACTGGTGTTTCAGAATTATATCCACTTGATTCGTTTTCAGTTAGAAAAGATGAAAATATTCAGAAAGGTTACATAAATGGTAGATATGGAGCAGTTCCATTTATAAAAGATATTGATTCATGGCCAGAAGATATGTAGCACCTAAAAAAAATAAAAAGCCGATAATCATTATTGATTCTGAAGGTGAAGGTAGAAATACAGAAAAGTGTTATTTTGGAAACTTTTCAAAGAATGGTTTAAGAATTAAATTTTCTACTGGAGGAAGTACTGATCCAAAAGGAATGGTTGATGATTTAATAAACTATATGCATAATATAGATGCTAAATCAGAAGATTATATAAGAACATTCCTAGTACTAGATACAGATTTAAGTGAAAAACGAATAAGTGAAATAAAAGAAATAGAACAGAAATGCAAAGATAATAATATTGAAATCATAACTTCAGCTCCAACATTTGAAATATGGTTTTTAATGCATTTTAGAAACAACAAATTAAGATTTCAAACAAGTAAAGATGTAAAAAGGGAATTAGAAAAAGTTAATGGTACATATTCAGAAACCATGGATATCTATAACAGGATTAAAAATCAAACAGATGATGCAAGAAGTACTGCACAATCTATTGAACAACAAATTATTAAAGATGGTGATGATTTATTAAAATCTAATCCACACTCTAGTGTTTATAAGATATTAGATGCAATAGATGAGTTTAATAATTTGAAAGATTAAAATAATTCTCTATATATAACAAATATAGATATGTGTGTTATAATGTAGTAAAGAAAGCGCTAGTACAGGCTTGATTAATAAGTTTTTGTATAGGTGTTTTTTAGTAGTAAGGAAGTGGTAGTTAATGGAAAAGTTTGATAGAGGTTCATTATGGAGAAAATGGGATTTACACGTGCATTCAATAAAGTCCGTGTTTAATAATCAATTTGAAAAAACTGGAATTGAAACCGATGATGAAGAAAAATATGTTTATGAATTATTTACTAGAGCAATCAAAAATGATGTTCATGCAATTGGAATTACAGATTATTTTTCAATAGAAGGTTATTCCATGATTAATAAGTATATAAATGATGATGAAAAATTAAAAAAGATTTTTAAATCTGAGATTGAATTAGATGATGATTATTTGAATAAGATACATAATATAGTAATTTTTCCTAATATTGAATTACGTTTAGAAGAAATGGTTGTATATAAAAATAATAGTCAAGATAAAATAGAAATTCATGTTATTTTTGATAATGAAGTTGAAATTGATAGTATTGAAAATGATTTTTTTTCATTATTAACAATTCCAACAGAAATAACAATTGATGGATCAAATAAGGTCTCATTAACAAGAAGAAATCTTGAAAAACTTGGAAAAAAAATAAAAGAGGAGCAACCTGAATTTTCCTCAAAAAGTGATTATGAAGTAGGATGTACTGTCGCATATGTTAAATTTGATGATTTAAAAAAATTGCTAGATACTAATTTTAAAAATAAATATATTTTAATATTAGCTGAAGATAATATTACAGATATTAAATGGAATGATCAAGGACATTTAGTACGAAAGAATATATATACTCAATCAAATGGCTTATTCAGTTCAAACACAAATTCAATTAAGTGGGGATTATCTGATGAAACTAAAAAAGAATTTTCGACATATAAACCTTGCTTTTGGGGATCTGATGCCCATGATTATAATAAAATGTTTTTACCAGATATGGATAGATTTTGTTGGATAAAGGCAGATTTAACATTTCAAGGACTTAAACAGGTGTTAATATGTCCAGAAGATAGAATATATATTGGCCCAATTGCAATTCCATATGATAACTATTTAAAAAATAAACAAAACATTATTAGCGATGTTTCTATTCATAAAAGATCAGATGCAAAAAATAATCCAACATGGTTTGATAGTGATATTGAAATTAATCCATATATGACTACGATAATAGGTAATAAAGGTAGTGGTAAAAGTGCATTATCTGACATTATTTCACTTGTTTCATGTAGCAAAAATATAGAATATGCATCATTTATTGAACCAAAAAGATTTAAACTTAAACCAGAAAACTATGCTGGCGATTATACTGCAAGTGTTAAATGGGCTGATAAAAAGAGTAATAGTATAGATAGACTTTCTGACAATTTATTAGAATCATCGGTGGAATTAGTTCAATTTCTTCCACAAAGATATATAGAAAATGTGTGTAGTGGGATTGGACAAGAATTTAATAATGAAATTGAAAGAACAATTTTTTCATATATGGATATAGCTGAAAAAGAAGGATGTACTAACTTATCTCAATTAATAACAAATAAGACTACAGCTAATTATTCATTATATCAAAATCTGAAAAATGAACTTGAAAAGATTAATATAGATATTATAAGTCTTGAAAGTAAGAAGAAAAAAATTCATAGAGAAACAATTGAAGAAAAAATAAAAAGTCTGAATTTAACACTTGAACGACATAATCAATCAAAACCAGAAATTGTTGAAAAGCCAAAAGATGGTGATGATAAGCATGCAATATATATATCTACGATTGATGATATTAAAAATAAAATAAAGCAACAATATGATACGAATATTTTAGAATTAAAAAATATTAATTCTAAAATAACAGATATAGATAGTTTTAATACAATTAAAACTGTTGTTGTAAATGAAATTGATGAATTAAATAGTAAATATGATGAATTGGCAAATAAGATAGGAATTGAAAATAAAAAATTTCTTTCATACAAAATTTTCGAAGATGATATTAATGAAAAATTAAATAGTTTAACAAAAAGAAAAATTGAATTAGATCAGTTAGTATCTCAAACTGATGTCGAACTCGGAAAAATCGTATTGGAAGAATCCTTTGATATAGAAAAAGAAAATTTAAATGATTTTATTACATCATCTAAGTCTTTATTCTCTCAAATGTATTTATTAGATTTAATTAAAAATAAAATTGTTAATGATACATCTTTAGCAACACAAAAATACCAAAAATATCTAAAAGACTTAGAAATATGGGATAAAACGCGAAAACAAATTATTGGAGAAGAAGATGGATATCCTGATGGTTCTTTAAAATATTATAATGAACAAAAAGAATATTTACAAAAAGGATTAGAGTCTGATTTAAAAAATTTAATTTTAAAAAGGAAAGAAATAATAGAAAAAATATATGATTATCATAATAGTAATTGCGAAGTTTTAAAGAAAATATATTTACCAATTGAAGAAAGATTAAAGAATGTATTAGAACTAATGGAGGAAAAAATTAGTTTTAGTGTACAAGTAGTTGTTGATCCTAATTTAAATGATAAAATACTAAATCAAATTGATCAAAGATATAATGGCTTCTTTAGTTCAAAGCAATCTGGTGCTTTAAATCTAAATAGTTTAATTGAAGAAACAAAATTTAATGAAAAGAAAAGTGTAATAACATTTATAGAAGACATTTATAGTAAAGTTACAAATGATTATGATTCTATTGATGGACTATTACGTGCTAAAGTTTTAGAATTTTATAATTATATTGGATCAATGGATTATTTGAAAAGCCAATATACATTAAAACTTGGTGGAAAAGATTTAAAACAATTATCCCCTGGTGAAAGAGGAATTGTATTGTTGATATTCTATTTATCATTGTCAAAATCTAATATTCCTTTAATAATTGATCAACCTGAGGATAATTTAGACAATCAATCGGTATATAGTAAATTAGTGCCATGTATAAAGAGTGCAAAGAAAAATAGACAAATCATTATTGTGACACATAACCCTAATATTGCTATAGCTTGTGATTCAGAACAAATAATTTATTGTGAAATAAATAAAAAAACGAATGCTATTTCTTATTTATCAGGAAGTATAGAAAACAATGTTATAAGAAAAAAAGTTGTAGATATTTTAGAGGGAACTATGCCTGCATTTGATCTTAGAAGACAAAAATATAATTAAAAAATGACCAAGTCCATTATAGGGAGAGTGTGAAAAACTTTGTGTAAAGTTACCAATCCATGGTAATAAAGATATTTGAGATTGATT
>OIZL01001144.1_pt1 | contig 15579 bp, 10 predicted proteins | sample 1588541 | NCBI WGS metagenome assembly OIZL01 (sample SAMN03283285) | human gut metagenome | biome: human-associated habitat; material: feces | host: Homo sapiens | place: Peru | collected 2012 | reverse complement strand
TACTGCCGGTGTGGTGGGTTGTCAATATATTTTTTTCTCTTTTCAAATACAGCCCTATCGTGTACAATGACAAAGGTTAAATACAAAGACAATTGTGAAAATACAGGGTTATGAGTTTCACAATTGTTTAATTATAATAAAATAAAGAGGAGAATTCATATGAGCAAAAAGAAAAAAATCATACTGGTAGCTGTGTTTGTGGTGGTACTTGCGGCAGCAGCGATCGCAGCCGTTCTTCTGAACAGAAAGACGACAGTGGCAGGCGGCAAGGAATTTCAGGTTGAAATTATTTCGGACAGAGACAGTTACAATGAGATAGCAACCTATTCTTCGGAGGAGGAATATCTGGGACAGTTCCTGAGAACAATGGAAAAGTGTGAGTGGCAGGAGTCTGATTACGGCATTTACATCACCGGTTTCGACGGGATGGAAGAGGATATGGACAACCAGTACTGGTGGTGTATCAGCGTCAACGGCGAGACGGCTACGACAGGTGCTGATGAGATTCCGATTGTAGATGGAGATGTCTATACATTTACCCTGACACAGGGATGGTAAACGGATGAATATAAAGAAACTTACAAGGATAGCCATGCTCAGCGCTATCCTTTATCTATCTAAGGTGGCGTTCGAGTTTATACCGAATGTGGAGCTTGTCACGATGCTGACGATGATTTATGCAATGGTTTTCGGGGCGGAGACTTATCTGGTTGTCACGGTGTTTAATTTTTTTGAATTGATCCAGTGGGGCTTCGGAACCTGGTGGTTCAGCTATCTGTATGTCTGGCCTCTGCTTTGCCTGATCACGATCCTGCTCAAGCGTTTTATCAGGGAAGAATTTCTGATATGGGCGGTGGTGTCGGGCGGCTATGGACTGATCTTCGGGGCATTGTTTGCATTGTTTTATCTCCCGATGGACCCGCATTATGCACTCAGCTACTGGATCAGCGGTCTGCCTTGGGATGTGGCACACAGTGTGGCGAATTTTATTGTAATGCTGGTGCTGGGGAAGCCGCTTTACCGGCTGCTGAAGCAGCTAAAAGCGAAGTTCTGAGTAATTAAAGAAACTGCGAATCGGAGAGGGATTTGCAGTTTTTTTATTTTTGTGGTTGACAACAGCAGCATGTTGCGGTATCATCAATTCATACAAAACATACAAGGTTACTAGGAAATGTAACGGAGGCAAAAGAAAGGAGTGGCACAGGTGAGAAAAAGAGTGGGCAGCAGGGATTACTGTTGCAGTGGTCGAATGAAAAAGACAGATGAAATGAGGATGACCGCGATGTGCCGCTTTTGGGAAGACGCACACGCATGATACTGCATAGGCAGACAGAGTAGAGAATAGAAAACAAAGAAAAGAAATCGGAGGATTATGATCATGGCAAACATTAAAAAGAGCGCAACAGAGTTAATTGGAAACACTCCTTTACTGGAGCTTACCCACTATGAAGAAAAGAACGATATCAAGGATGCAACCATTCTTGCAAAACTGGAATATCTGAATCCGGCAGGATCTGTAAAGGATCGAATCGCCCTGAATATGATCGAGGTGGCAGAGAAGGAAGGAAAACTGAAACCCGGCGCGACCATCATCGAGCCGACTTCCGGAAATACCGGCATCGGTTTGGCGGCAGTCGCAGCGGCAAAGGGATATAAAGCGATCCTGACACTGCCGGAGACGATGAGCGTTGAGAGAAGAAAACTTCTGCAGGCATACGGAGCAGAGCTTGTGCTGACGGATGGCGCCAAGGGAATGAAAGGCGCGATCGCCAAGGCGGAGGAGCTGAAAGAGTCTATTCCGGGCTCCATCATCTTAGGGCAGTTTGTGAACCCGGCGAACCCGGCGGTACACAAGGCGACGACCGGTCCGGAGATCTGGAAGGATACGGACGGAAAAGTGGATATCTTCGTTGCCGGCGTGGGTACTGGCGGAACGATCACAGGCGTTGGCGAATATCTGAAAGAACAGAATCCGAATGTGAAGGTCGTAGCGGTAGAACCGGAGAGCAGCCCGGTACTGTCCGGTGGGGCAGCAGGACCGCACAAGATCCAGGGAATCGGAGCAGGATTTGTGCCGGAGGTTCTCAACACCGCAGTGTATGATGAGATCATCCCGGTTTCCAACGAGGATTCCTTTGCGGCAGGAAAGGCCATCGCCGTAGAGGAGGGCGTGCTGGTTGGTATCTCTTCCGGTGCAGCGCTTCACGCAGCGACAGTGCTTGCAAAGCGTCCTGAGAACAAGGGCAAGGTGATCGTGGTACTGCTTCCGGATTCCGGAGACAGATACCTGTCGACTCCGCTTTTCTCCGCAGAGTAAGCGTAGGCAGAAAAAGAAAATACAATAGATTCAGACGAGGGACAGCTTCCGAGAGGGAACTGTCCCTTTGCTGTGTGTGGAGGCGCGGAAAGATCTTCCGCGCGGAAAGATCTTCATAGGAAGAGTGGGCGGTTTGTGTTATACTGAAAAAGACAGTTGCAGAGGCAGTCTCTTTGCAGCGCAAATTACAGTAGCTTGCCCAATCCAGACAAAGGAGAACAACCCGTGTCCCTTCAATTTTACTTAGGAGCCTCCGGCTCCGGCAAAAGCAGAAAACTCCATGAGGATATCATCCGGGAATCAAGGCAGAACCGGGAGAAGAATTACCTTCTGATCGTCCCGGATCAGTTTACGATGCAGACACAGATGGATCTGGTGGTGGAGCATCCGGACCATGCGATTATGAATATCGATGTGCTCAGCTTCGGCAGGCTGACGCACCGGATCCTGGAGGAGACGGGCGGTGAAAATATGCCGATCCTCGACGACACCGGAAAGTCGCTTGTCCTGCGTAAGGTGGCGCAGCAGGAGCTTGGAAACCTGAAGGTGATGGGAAAGCATCTGCACAAGATCGGCTATATCCATGAGGTGAAGTCTGCCATTTCCGAGTTCATGCAGTACGGTATCGGAGAGGAGGAGCTGCGGGAGCTGACGGCGTATGCGAAAAGCCACGGGGCGCTCTATTACAAACTGCAGGATCTCGGCGTGCTTTACCATGCGTTTCAGGAATATATCCGGGAAAAGTACATCACCACGGAGGAGACGCTGGACCGGCTGCGGGAAAATCTGCCAAAGTCGGAGATCGTGCGGGGGAGCGTGATCGCTTTCGATGGATTTACGGGCTTTACGCCGGTTCAGTACCGCGTGATCCAGGAATTACTACGTCTGACGGACAAGGTGATCCTGACGATCACGATTGACGAGCGGGAGGATCCCTATCAGCAGGACGGCGAGCAGAAACTGTTTCATCTGAGCAAAAAGACGGTGGCGGATATAAGGAGGCTTTCGCAGGAGATCGGCGTGCCGGAAGAAAAGCCGGTCTTTTGCCGGGAGAAGGTCAACGGGCGTCTGGCGCGCTTTGGGGAAAATGAGGAGCTTGCGCACCTGGAGCGGGAGCTGTTCCGTTACCCTGCGGCGGCCTACGAAAAGGAGATAAAGAACCTTCATCTGTTTGAGGCGACCACGCCCGGGGAGGAGGTCCGCCAGACCTGTATTGCCATCTGCAAGCTGCTGGAAAGATCGCAGAAGGAGGATGGTGGCAGCCTGCAGTACCGGGATATCGCGGTCGTGACCGGAAGTATGGAGGTCTACGGCAAGCTGCTGGAGGAGGAGTTCCAGAAATTCGGGATTCCTGTCTATCTGGATCACACCAGAGGAATTCTGGGAACGGCGTTTGCGGAATATGTGAGGAGTGCGCTTCAGATACCGCTGCAGGATTTCAGCTATGAGTCCGTCTTTCACTATCTGCGGACCGGATTGACCGGATTTTTGCCGGAGGAGATCGACCGGCTGGAAAACTATGTGAGGCGGTTTGGGATCCGGGGCAAAAAGAGATGGAGCAGCATGTTCGTCAACCGGGAGGAGAGCCGCGCGGGAGAGGAGGCAGACACCGGGAATCTGATGGCCTGTAACGAAATGCGGGAGCGGATCATGGAACAGCTTGCACCGCTTCTTTCCGTCGGAAAGACTGTGGGAGAGCGCGTGAGGGCGCTGTATGATTTCCTGGTACAGAACGGGCTGCAGCAGAAGCTGGCAGACTGGCAGGCGCGTTTTGAGGCAGAGGGGGATCTGCCGAGGGCAAAGGAATACGGGCAGCTCTATGCGCTCTTGATCGATCTGCTCGATCAGATCAACAGCCTGCTCTCCGACGAGGAAATAGATGCCAGAGAGTTTGCGGATATTCTGGATTCCGGGCTTTCGGAGATCACGGTGGGAACCATCCCGCAGAACGTAGACCGGATCGTCGCGGGGGACATCGAGAGGACCAGACTCAAGCAGGTGCGGGTTCTGTTTTTCCTGGGGGTCAACGACGGCAACATCCCGAAGGGGATCGGCGGCGGTGGGATCATTTCGGATATTGACCGGGAATTTTTGCAGCAGTCTTCGTGGGAGCTTGCGCCTACGCCGCGTCAGCAGATGTACATTCAAAGGCTGTATCTGTATCTGAATATGACGAAGCCCTCGGAGCAGCTTTATCTGTCCTATGCGCTGGTCGGGAGCGACGGGCGTTCGCTGCGCCCGGCCTATCTGATCCGGCTTGTGCAAAAGCTCTTTCCGAAGCTGGAGGTGGAATACCCGGAGAGGGAGCCGGTTGCAAGGCAGCTCGCAGGCAGCCGGGACGGGATGCGCTTTCTGGTCGATTATCTGCGGGAGTATGCGGCGCGCAGGCTGGATGAGGCAGATACCCGGACTTTGTATACGTTCTACCACTGTTACCGGAGGGAAGAGTCCTGCCGCGAGGAGGTGGAGCGCCTTGCACAGACGGCGTTTTTCCGGTATGAGGGAGAGCGGCTTTCAGCGCTGGTCACAAGGGCGCTCTATGGAAGCGTGCTGCAGAACAGCGTGAGCCGGCTGGAGCGCTATGCGGCGTGCGCCTACGCGCACTTTTTGCAGTATGGGCTTGCGCTGAAGGAGCGGGGCGAATTTACCTTTGAAGATGTGGATATGGGAAATGTTTTTCACGGCGTGCTGGAGATCTTTTCCCGCAGGCTGGGTGAGCGGGGGTATACCTGGTTTGATTTCCCGGAGCAGGACGCGGCAGCGATGATCGACGAGGCGCTGGAAGAGTATGCGGTCAGCTACGGTCATACGATCCTGTACAGCAGCGCGCGAAACCAGCATCTGCTGAAGCGGATCGTGCGGATCCTGAACCGGACGGTGCGGACGCTCCAGAAACAGCTTCAGAAAGGCGCTTTCGTGCCGGAGCAGTTCGAGATGTCCTTCTCCGTGCTGGAGGATCTGGATTCGCTGAACATTGCGCTGAGCGAGCAGGAAAAGATGCACCTGCGCGGCAGGATCGACCGGATCGACACCTGTGAGAGCGGGGACAAGGTCTACGTGAAGGTGATCGACTACAAATCCGGCAGCCGGAAGTTTGATCTGGCGGCGCTCTATTATGGTCTGCAGCTTCAACTGGTGGTCTATATGAACGCAGCGGTCGAAGCAGAGCAGAAAAAGCACCCGGATAAGGAGATCGTCCCGGCGGCGATGTTGTACTATCATGTGGCGGATCCGATGATCGAGGACGGAGAGCGGCTGACGGAGGAAGAGCTGAACCGTCAGATCCTGCGGGAATTAAAGATGACCGGTGTAGTCAATGAAGATGAGAGGGCGGTCGGACTTCTGGACCGGGAATTTACGGACAAATCGGAGATCCTTCCGCTGGAGCGGAAGAAGGACGGCTCTTACAGCTCGTATTCCAGCGTTATTTCAGACGGCGATATGAAGACCGTGTCGGCTTATGTGGATCACAAGATACGGGAGATCGGCAGGGGGATCCTGGGCGGCAATATCGCGACGGATCCCTGCGAGCAGGGCGGCAGCCTTTCGTGTACCTACTGCGCCTACCGGAACGTCTGCGTCTACGACGAGCGCATCGAAGGCTACCGGACGCGGAAGCTGCCAAAGCTCAGCTGGGACGAGGCGCTGGAGAAAATGCAGGAGACACTGGAGAAAGAAAAGTAAGCGGACGACAGGGAGGAAAACATGGCAATCGCTTTTACGGAAAAACAGCAGCAGGTGATCGACGAGAGAAACTGCAACCTGCTGGTTTCAGCAGCCGCCGGTTCGGGCAAGACGGCGGTTCTGGTAGAACGGATCGTAAAAATGATCTGTGATAAGGAGCATCCGGTCGACATTGACCGGCTTCTGGTCGTGACCTTCACAAGCGCGGCGGCGGCTGAGATGCGCGAGCGTGTCAGCAATGCGATCAATGACCGGCTGGCGTCTGATCCCGAAAACGAGCATCTGCAAAGGCAGGCAACGCTGCTCCACAACGCGCAGATCACGACGATCGACAGCTTCTGCCTGTCTGTCCTGCGCAATCAGTTTCACACGATCGGACTGGATCCGGGCTTCCGGATCGGGGACGAGGGAGAGGTGAAGCTGCTACAGGCGGATGTGCTCGCGGAGGTGTTGGAGCAGCAGTACGCCTCGGAGGATCCGGAATTTCTGTTTGCCATGGAGTACTTCAGCACGGGCAGCCGGGATGACGCGGTGGAGGACATCGTGAGCAGGCTCTACGACTTTGCCATGAGTAACCCGTTCCCGGAGGAGTGGCTGGAGCAGAGAAGGGGCGATTACAGCACGCCGGCGGCAGAAGAGGGTGCGCGTTTTGAAGAGCTGCCCTGGGTGCGGGAACTTCTGGAAGAGACGGCGCGGCTTGTGCGGGACTGTGCAGAAAAGCTGCGGGGAGCGCAGCGGATCTGTGAGGAGCCGGACGGACCGTACTTTTACGGAGAGCTTCTGGAGCGCGAGGAGGAGATGCTCGAAAAGCTGCTTGCCGGATACGAGAGGCAGGAGGTGGCTTTTGACGAGATCGCAGCGGGCTTCGACGCTCTGAAATTTGACCGCCTGCCATCGAAAAAGGACGATTCGGTAAATGCGCTCAAGCGGGAGATGGCAAAGACGCTCAGGACGGAGGTAAAGGAAACCCTGAACGGCCTTCGGGAGGCATATTTTTTCCAGACGAAGGAGCAGATCCTGTCCCATATGAAGGTCTGCGAGAGGGCGACCTGCGCGCTGATCGATCTGGTGCTTGCCTTTAAGGAGGCGTATGATGCGAAGAAGAGGGAGAAGAATCTGCTGGACTTCGACGACGTGGAGCATCTTGCGCTTTCAGTGCTGGTGCGAAGGACGGAGGATGGAAAGACCGGGCCGACGGAGACGGCGCTTGAGTACCGTTCCTTTTTCCACGAGATCATGATCGACGAGTACCAGGACAGCAATCTGGTGCAGGAGTATCTTCTGTCCGCCATCTCCGGCGAGAGCGAGGGCAGATACAACCGGTTTATGGTCGGCGATGTGAAGCAGAGTATCTATAAGTTCCGTCTGGCGCGGCCGGAGCTGTTTCTGGAAAAATACCAGCAGTACGCGGAGGCGGAGAGACAGGGTGAAAAGACGGCGAAAAAGATCGATCTGCACCAGAATTTCCGCAGCAGGCGGGAGGTGCTTGAGAGCACCAACGGCGTATTTGTCCACCTGATGGGAGAAGCGGTGGGCGGCATCGTGTACGACGATCAGGCGGCGCTGCATCTGGGCGCGGACTACCCGGAGCCGGAGAGCGAGGGGGAGAACGACACGGAGCTGCTGCTGTTTCAGACCGGTGACAAGCCGGATGAGCTTTCGGTCAAGGAGCAGGAGGCCTATGGCGTTGCGGCGAAGATCAAGGAACTGCTGCGCACCTTCCGGGTTACGCAGCGGGGGCCGGAGGGCGTATCCCTGCGCAAGGTCAGCTACCGCGATATCGTGATCCTGCTGCGGACAACCTCTGGCTGGGATGAGGTTTTTAAACGGGTGCTGGAGGAGCAGGGAATTCCGGTGCACATGACCTCAAGAACCGGTTATTTTGCGGCGGCTGAGGTGCAGGAGCTGCTGCATTTTCTGCGCGTGCTGGACAATCCTTTGCAGGATATCCCGCTCTACGGGGCGATGCACTCCTGGCTGGGCGGCTTTTCTGACGAGGAGATCGCGCTGATCCGCGCGGATGGAAAAAGGGAGGCGTATCTCTACGATGCGCTGTGCAGATTCCCGCAGGGAGATGCGGTGCAGGAGAATGTGCGCCGCGCGCTTCAGAAAAAAGCGCAGGGCTTTTGTGAGATGGTGAGCCGGTACCGCCGGCTGGCGGCTTACCTGTCGGTGCAGGAGCTTTTGCAGACGATCCTGCGGGAGACGGACTATCTGCACTATGTGGCGGTGAAGCCGGACGGGAGCAAGCGGCGCGCCAACGTGGAGATGCTTCTGGTGCGCGCAGCGGCGTATGAAAAGAGCAGCTATTTCGGTCTGTACCATTTCCTGCGTTACATGGAACAGCTGGAAAAATACGAGGTCGATTACGGAGAGGCTGGCCTTCTGGATGAAAATGCGGATGTTGTCCGGCTGATGAGTATCCATAAGAGCAAGGGACTGGAATTCCCGGTATGCTTTGTCTGCGGGCTGTCCAAGCATTTTCAGACAAGGGATTCCTCGGCGCATCTGGTGGTGGATATGGACGCCGGGATCGGCGTGGACTACGTGGATCCGGGGCTTCGTGTGCGCGGGAGGGATGTCCGCCGGAAGGTGGTCGCAGACAAGATCCGGAGGGATAATCTGGCAGAGGAGCTGCGGATCCTCTATGTGGCGATGACGAGGGCGAAGGAGAAGCTGATCCTTACAGGGACGCTGAAATCGGCGGAAAAGACGGCAATGTCCCTGCTCCCGCTGCGGGCGAGGGAGGAGCTTCTGCTGCCCTATGAGCGGTTCCTTTCGGCTTCCAGCTTCCTGGACCTGGTGCTGGCGGCGCTCGCACAGAATCAGTGCATGGACGAATTCTACGAGGGCGGCGCGGTGCCGGTGGAGTCTGGCAATCCGCACTATTTGGACCAGCTGTTTTTTAATGTCCGGCTGCTGCCGTGGGAGGAGTCTGTGGAGGAAGCGCTGGAGGAGAGGCTTGCCCGCGATGTACTGAACCGCAGACTGCTTTTGTCTGATGAAAAGAGGGATACGGACGCTGAACTTATGACATATATGTCAGAATGCTTTTCCTACCGCTATCCGCATGAAAATCTTGCGACGCTGTACACAAAGACAACTGTGTCAGAATTGAAGAAGGCCGGGATGCAGGAGACGGAGGAGGCAGCGGCAGTTCTTTTTGAGGAGGAGCCGGTTGTGCCCTATCTCCCGCAGTTTATGAAAAATGACGAGAGTGTCAGTGGGACGCAGAGAGGTACAGCGTTCCACAAGGTCATGGAGCTTTTGGATTTTGCGGTCTTTTACAAGATGACAGAAGTGTCAGAAAAAGACGGGCTTTCCCGGGAACAGGCAGAAGGATTTCTGAAGAAGGAGCTTGAACGGATGCTCGCAGCCGGAAAGCTGCCGGAGGAATACCGTGCGGCGGTTTCGACAGAAAAGCTGGCGGCCTTTTTGCAGAGCGGCGCGGCGGCGCGGATGGCGCGGGCGGCGTTAAGCGGAAAGCTGTACAAGGAGCAGCCGTTTGTGCTCGGGATTCCGGCGAACCGTCTGAAAGAGGAATTTCCGGAAAGCGAGACGGTGTTAGTGCAGGGAATCATCGACGTGTTCTTCGAGGAGGAGGATGGACTGGTCGTGCTGGATTACAAGACTGACACCGTAAAAACAGCCGGAGAACTGATACAGCGCTACCGTGTACAGCTTGATTACTATGCACAGGCGCTGGAACAGATCTACGGCCGTCCGGTGAAAGAGAAGATCATCTATTCCTTTAAGCTGGGAAAGGAGATCTCCTTCTGAGTGGTTATGCGTAATACTGATCGTAGTTGACCAGTTCGTCCAGAAGCTTCGGAAGCTGCTCATCCATCGTTTCGTTGGAGAACTGGCAGGTTCCGACCGCCTTATGGCCGCCACCGCCATATTTGAGCATCAGGCTTCCGACGTTTACGCGGGAGGTACGGTTTAAGATGCTGTAGCCGACGGCTGCCGAACAGCCCTGTCCGCCGCGCCCATTGACGATCCAGGCGGAGATGTTCTGATCCGGGTACATGCTGTAGATCAGAAAACGGTTGCCGGAATAGATCGGATCCACGCCGCGCAGATCGGAGATGATGACGTCCTTTTCCACCCGGGTGTGTGCCTTCACCATCTCGCGGAATTTTTCGTCCTGCTCGCGATAGACGGTGATACGCTCCTGTACGTCAGGAAGGGCAAGGATCTCTTCGGTATTCATGGTACGGCAGCATTCCATCAGCTTTTCCATCAACTGATAGTTGGAGATGGTGAAGTTGCGCCAGCGACCAAGCCCGGTTCGGGGATCCATCAGAAAGCCGATCAGGATCCATCCGGTCGGGTTCTGGATCTCGTCGATGGTCAGGTTGCCGGAATCCACCTTGTCTACGGCGACCATCATGTCGTCAAAGTGGGAGAAACGCTCTTCGCCACCATAGTATTCATAGATGATCCGGGCGCAGGAAGGCGTGATGCGGCTTTCACCCTTGTATTTGCCGGCGAGCTGGTTGCGTTCGTGCTCGCTGGAGTGATGGTCGAACCAAAGACCGCAGCCTTCCACGAAGGGTACATTGGCAAGCACATCGTTTTCTGTGATCTCTACAAGGCCGTCCTGCAGATCCTTGGGATGGGCGAACTTCCAGCTGTCGATCAGACCGACTTCTTTCAGAAGGGCGCCGCAGGCAAGACCGTCAAAATCGGAACGGGTAACTAATCTCATAGGTAAGTCTCCTTTGTCATACGAAGTGGTAATGTCGTTTGTTTTCTATGAGAAAATTATAGCGGAATATCCCCTTTTTTTCAAGGAAAAGCGGCGGAAAATAGGGAACTGTTTCCAGAAAAGGGCGGGCGTTTGCGCTCGCAGGGGCAATGTGTTATCATGGGAAATATCTTGGGAAACACAGGGGAGAGTCCGGCGGAGAAAACAGGATGGAACAGAGCAAGAGAGCAAAAGAGAAAAAAAGAAATCCATATACGGTGACACTGCTGCTGACGCTGTTCTGCATTGCGGTCACGATCCTGATCGGTGTTGTCGTGCTTCGCTTTTACAAGAAGGGATTTTTGGAAGAGTCGGAGAAGGAGCAGTACGACCGGTATTACATTATGATCACCGAGGACAACAAATCCTCGTTCTGGAATTCCGTCTACGAGGGAGCGAAGGAGCAGGCGCTGCAGGACAATGTCTATGTGGACTGGCTGGGACAGAACCTGTTCGAGGAATACAGCAGAGAGGATCTGATGCGGATCGCGATCGCGTCCGGCTGCGACGGGATCATCGTGACTGCCGATGAGAGCGACGAGATGACCGGGCTGATCGACGAGGCGGTGGATGAAAAAATCCCGGTCGTCACGCTGTATGGTGACAGTACGCACAGCCGGCGGTGCAGCTTCGTGGGGATCGGAAGCTATAATCTGGGGCGCGAGTACGGCAGACAGGCGGTGGAGATTACGATGAACCGACGGCATACGCAGGAGACGGCGGGAACGAAGGAAAACCCGGTGCAGATTGCCGTGCTGGTAAACGCCTATGCGCAGGATCTGGATCAGAACATTCTTTGCAGCGGAATCCAGGAGACGATCGAGCAGGAGCGGGACAAGGATTTCTATGCGGAGCTTTCGCTGTTTTCGATCGATGATACGAACGCGTTTTCCGTGGAAGAGTCGATCCGGGATATCTTTATGGGACAGGAGATTCCTGACATCATCGTCTGCCTGAACGAGCTGACGACCAACTGCGTCTACCAGGCGGTGGTAGATTACAATAAGGTAGGACAGACGAGTATCCTTGGCTACTATGATTCCGATACGATCATCAACGGAATTGACAGGAATGTCATATATGCGACGGTTTCCATTGACACGGCGCAGATGGGGCAGTTTTGCATCGACGCCCTCCAGGAATACCATGAACTGGGTTACACCAGCCAGTATTTTACCACGGATATCACGCTGATCACCAAAGAGAATGTGGCGCAGTATCTGGAGAAGGAGGCGGCCGATGAACCTGAATAAGATGCGAAAAGCCTCCCTTCAATTTAAGATCAGCAGCATCTATATCGTCACGAATCTTCTGATCCTCGTGATGAACATGGTGCTGCTCGGCGGGATCAACAGCATGTCGACGAGTCTGGACATGGTATACCAGGACAACCTGCATCTGAACGAGCTGACGGATGCGCTGGGCGCTGTGCAGGACGATATGACGGACTATCTGAATTCCAAGACCAGCGATTCGCTGGAGGACTATTACCGGAGCGAGCAGAACTACCGCACGTTGATCCAGGATCTGAACGAGGAGATCACAGGCAGCTCTTTTGACCGGATGGAACGGAACATCCGCCGGATGTCGGAGAACTATCTGGACTCGGTAGGGCAGACGATCGAGGCAAAGCGCGGAAGAAACGTGGAGAAATATCGTTTCCACTATGAGAATGCGACGCAGATGTACGGGTATATCAACACCTGCATCTCCAGTCTGAATATGGAAAAATTTAAGAGCAATTCGGAACAGTACAGTCAACTGCTCGGACAGTTCCGGCTGTTTGAGACGGTGTCGGTGGCTGCCATGCTGCTTGTCATGGGCTGCAACGTGGGGATCATCATCAGCTTTGTGGGGACGCTGATCCGGCCTCTCAAGAAGCTTGCCGGTTCCGCGGACGAGGTGGCGAAGGGAAATTTCGACATTGAGCTGCTGCCGGTGGAGACAGAGGACGAGGTAGGCGTAGTGACCGGAGCCTTCAACCAGATGGTGCGCAGCATCGGCAGGTATATCGAGCGGCTTCGCGAGAGTATGAAGGCGGAGCGTGAACTCAAGGAACGCGAGCTGATGATGGAAACGCATCTGAAGGACGCCAGACTGAAGTATCTGCAGGCGCAGATCAATCCGCATTTCCTGTTCAACACGCTCAATGCCGGAGCGCAGCTTGCGATGATGGAAGGAGCCGACCGGACATACGATTACGTGCAGAAGGTGGCGCAGTTCTATCGTTATAATATGAAAAAAAGTCAGGAGACAGTCACGATCGGAGAAGAGATCGAGATGGTGGACTCCTATATCTATATTCTGAACGTGCGGTTTGCGGGGGATATCCACTATGAAAAGAAGGTCGATGAAAGCCTGCTCTCCGTGGAGATGCCCGGTATGATCCTGCAGCCGATCGTGGAGAACTGTGTCAATCACGGGATCCGGGAAATGGGAGACCGGGGAAAGATCCTGCTCTCGGTTTACAGCGTGGAGGACAGCGTGTGCATCAGTGTGAAGGACAACGGAATCGGTATGAGCCAGGAGACGATCGACAAGGTGATGAGCGGAACGTTCCGGGAAGAAGGAATGGCGGCCGGGTCGAACGGGATCGGAATGGATAACGTGATCTCCCGGATGCGGCTCTATACCGGAAACGAAAACGTGATGGATATTTCCAGCGAGGGGGAGGGAAAAGGAACGGAGGTATTTTTGTATGTATAAAATCATGCTTGCGGATGATGAAGGCATCGTGATTGATTCCCTGAAGTTCATCATAGAAAAGGAATTCGGAAACAGCTGTACGGTAGAGTTTGCCAAGACGGGAAGAAGCGTGATCGAGCTGGCAGAGAATTTCCGGCCGGATATCGCCATCATGGATATCCAGATGCCGGGCATCAACGGGATCGAGGCGATGAAGGAGATCCGCGAGAACAACAGCAGCGTGATCTTCATCGTGATGTCGGCGTATGACAAGTTCGACTACGCCAAGGAGGCGATCCGGCTGGGCGTACTGGAATATATCACGAAGCCCATGGAAAAGACGAAGATCATTGCCGCGATCCGTGCGGCGATGGCGCAGATCGACCGTGAGCGCAAAAAGAGGAGCAATGATCTGCTGATCCGGGAAAAGCTGGAGACGGTCGTACCGATCCTGGAGAGCGGACTGATCTACAATATCCTTTTACAGGAGCATTTCAACGAGGATGTGGAAAATTACAAGGCGCTGCTGGAGATCTCGCAGGACCGCGCCTATATGCTGGCGGTGGTCTGCGGGGACGACCAGGTGGGCAACCATATGACGAACGCGGTCGGGAGCAGCGTCCGCGTGCAGCAGTATGCCAGAGAACTGCGCGAAGCGCTCAAGGAAGGCTTCCCCGGCTGTATCGTCGGGCCTTCGATGGCAAATAAGATGGCGGTGCTGGTGCCCTACGACGGGGAGGAGATCGGCTACAACGAGAGGATCGCGCTGATCGAGAAATCCCGCGAGCTGGTGAGAAATCTGCGAAAACGGACGGACATCACGTTCCGGATCGGGATCGGCTCGCTCAAAGGGCTGGGCGAGGTGCGGGAGTCCTATCAGGAAGGACTTGACGCGCTGATCCGCACGACGGGAAGCGTGGCGCACGCCGATGATATCCCGATGGGCTGCCAGTATGAGGAGGACTACCCGATCCATCTGGAAAAGCGGCTTTTTGCAGAGGTGGAGAACGGAGAGGTCAGCCAGTCGATGGCGACTGCCGGCGAGTTCTTTCAGTGGATGGCGGAGAGCGACGCGCACGGTCTGATGGATATCCGGTTGAAGATCCTGGAATTTGTCATGTGGTCAGAGCACCTGGCGTACGAGGCGGGCGGCATGACTTACCGGTTCACTTCAAGGCGCGAGTATCTCCCGACTGTGATGAACACCGAGAATCTGGAGATGCTGAAGGAGTGGTTCGTCAGCAAGGTAGGTGAGGCGGCGCAGAACGTGCTCGGCAAAAGTGCGGAGAAGTCGGTATCGCTTGTGGATGCAGCAAGGGACTATATCAACAGCAATTACAGCAGGGATATTTCGCTGGACGATGTGTCAAGGACGGTGAATATCAGCCCCTACTATTTCAGCAAGATCTTTAAGGATGAGACGGGAGAGGGCTTCGTAGAGTACCTGACCCGCATAAGGATGGATAAGGCGAAGGAGCTTCTCACGACGAGCGAATATTCCATGAAGGAGATCTGCGCGATGGTCGGCTATGCGGATCCGAATTATTTCAGCCGATCCTTTAAGAAGAACGTGGGCGTGACGCCGACAGAGTACAAGGACAGAAAGCAGGAGATGGATCAGACAGGATGAAAACAGGGAAAAGAGCGGCTGCTGTCGCGCTGATGCTTGCATTGCTTATGGGAGTGACAGCCTGCGGGAGCGTGCAGACAGAGGATCAGACGAAGATAGAAAAAGAAAACAAGGTACAGATCGGGATGTCGCTTGGCTGAATTTGGCGGGAACCTGGCTGCTGGCAGCCTTTGACGGTCGGGCGGCAAGTCTGCGCAAGCAGGGCAGCGTAGCCTATTTGAAGGGAAAAGAAGCGTTTATCCTGGGTACCGGTGACAGGCGGGAATTCCTTGCGGAAGATCCAAATGCAACCGTTCTGGATGGGTGCAGCCCCTGGCGCAGCTGCGCCTCCAACTCGGCCTTGGGGATCAACTTTTTTACCGCCCACTTATCTGCCCGGCGTTCGTGCTTACTGCGCCGGTCAAACGGTGCGTATAGGTTGTAAAACGACCCGGTTATGCAATGCCCGGCTTCGTGGGCCAGGCGGCAGCGGGCCTCTGCGGTGCTCTCCAGGCTTTTCTCGTCCAACGCTAT
>OIZL01001141.1_pt1 | contig 15596 bp, 12 predicted proteins | sample 1588541 | NCBI WGS metagenome assembly OIZL01 (sample SAMN03283285) | human gut metagenome | biome: human-associated habitat; material: feces | host: Homo sapiens | place: Peru | collected 2012 | reverse complement strand
ATTTTCCCATTTACTATATTCTAGTAAAGGCATTAATTCTCTTGCTTCCCAAAACTCATCTCCGTATTCATCAATATGTTTTATACTTTCAAAAGTTTTTTCTGCATATTCTTCTATATTATTCATTTTTTACTCCTTCTCCTTTTTTATATTTTTATAAGTTATCTTTAATCATAAATTACTCTCATCTAATTTATAAAATTGTGGATATCTTACATGTTTATTATAATATATCCCCCCTGTCAATATTTTGTTTGTGGAAAACTTATGCTTTACAAATAATTTTACATCAAAAAAGTCATAGAATTTAACTTGTTCTATGACTTTTTAAATACCAAGAATTTACTTATAACGTAGTTTAACACAATCTGCATTATCTGACATATAAATGTAAAAATTACTACCCAAGTGTTAGTATTTAATTTTAAAAGGGTTACAAAAAACCACATAATAAACATTTGAATAATTTGTGTTGCAACTCTTCCCTTTACAAAATCAAATGCTTCTTTAAATACTTTACTACCTGTTGCATTTGATTTAAATACAAACTTTTTATTCGTAATATACGCAAATAATACTGCTAATGCCCATGATATAATTTCTGCTATTTGAAGCTCTAAACCATTTTTTTGATCTAAAACAGTTGCAAGTAGTGCTAATTTAGAACCCACTGCAACAACTGTAGTTAATCCGCCTACTACTAAATAATTTATAATTTCTTGATATTTTTTATATAAACTCCATATTTTCTTCATTTTTATTTCCTCAAAGAATTAAGATATAATTCGTATAATTGTTTATGCTTTTTTACAATTACTTGTAATATTATACCAGTAGTACATAAAAGAAGTGCAACCATAAGAGTAACCCCAGAAACTATTAATGTAGGAAATCTTGGAACTAATCCTGTTTTAAAATACTCTAAAACAACAGGAACTCCTAATATAAGTGATATTATCATGCACAATATACTAAGTATATTAAAAAATGTTGCTGGTTTATATTCTTTAAATAAAGTAGCAATTGTTTTTAGTACCTTAAATCCATCTGAATAAGTATTTAATTTAGATACAGAGCCTTCTGGTCTATCTTTATAATTAACCGGGATTTCTACTAGTTTAAAGTTCTTATCAACTGCATGAATAGTCATTTCAGTTTCTATTTCAAATCCTTTTGATAATACTGGAAAACCTTTAACAAATTCATAAGAAAATGCTCTATAACCAGTCATAATGTCTTTAACATTATTCTTAAATAATTTATTAATTAAGAATCTAACCATTTTATTTCCTAGATTATGAAATGGTCTTTTGTTTTCAGTAAAATAAGTACTAGATAATCTATCTCCTATTACCATATCAGCCTTTCCATTTAATACTATATCGCACATCTCTTTTGCATTTTCAGCTGGATATGTATCATCACCATCAATCATAAGGTAACAATCAGCATCTATATCCCTAAACATACTTCTTATTACGTTACCTTTTCCTTGACGATATTCATATTTTACAATAGCACCTGCTTTTTCTGCAATTTTATCTGTACCATCAGTAGAATTATTGTCATAAACATATATATCTGCTTCTGGTAAAACTTTTTTATAATCTTTTATTACTTTTGCAACTGTTTTAGATTCATTATAACAAGGAATTAAAACAGCTATATTTTTACTATCTTTTTTCAACAAAATCACCTCTTGACTAAATAATTATACCATTTATTAAAAATTATGCAAAATGAAACAACTGATTTTTTGCCAATCCTAATATAAATAATTTAAATCTACATATCCTCTTATTCCATCAATAGTTCCAGAAGATGTATATTGCCATAAAGAATGAGGTCCCTTATATCCACACTCTGATACATCGTAGTGAGCAATCCAATCAGATTCACCTCTAGCATAATTTCCAAATCTATTATTAACAAAGTTTAAATTTGCATAAATCTTAACTTTGTATTTACTACCTACATAAGAACTTACCGTATTTATATAAGTACTTGCTATATTATCATAATCAGTTTTTGATAACGTATTAGACGTATTATCAGCACTTAAATACCAATCTTCTAAATCATAATAAATTCCGAGTGTAGGATTTAAATTATATTTATTTATTATACTTTTCGTGAAGTTAGCTTCTATGTTTGCTCCACCTTTAGTATTTGCATAACTAAATATATAAATACCATATGGAATACCTAAATGCTTAACTTCTTTTATGTACTCATTTAACCTTTCATCTTCAGTATTCCAATATCCTATTCTTAGTATAACCCCATAAATGCCACTTTTTGCAACTTTATTCCAATCAATTTGACCTTGGTGATAGCTTACATCTATTACTTTTGTTTTTTCTTCGGTTTTAACAAACTTAAATTTCTGGGCCTTAGATTCATTTTTTTCATACATCCATACATTAGCACCATTAGAAGCAGAACCGTTAGCTACATCTAAATATAATCCATTACAATTTGAAATTATATAAAAGTAGCCATTCCCTGCATCTTTTATTACCCATTGCTGTGCTAAAGAATTATTATTATCATAAATTTGGACATTAGTTCCATTTGCTGTTCCAGCTGATGCAACATCAAAACTCTTAGTTAAATCTAACATACTACTTATTTTATAGTAGCCATTATCTAAATAAGTTACTTCAAATTTTTGAGCATTAGAACCATTAGATTTATATAATTGAACGTTAGTACCATTAGAACTAAATCCATTATATAAATCTAAAACCATATTATTATCTAATTCGCTCACAATTCTATAAAGGCCGTTTAAAATAACTTTAGATAAAGTACCTTGTGCAGTTTTTATAAAATTAAATTTTTGAGCTTTTGTTCCGTTTCCTTCAAAAGTTCCTATATTAGTACCATTAACTAAAGAAGCTAAATATAAATCTAAATAAAAACCATTTTGATTAATTATATAATAATTATTATCATAAGTTTTTTTGATAATCCAATTTTGATTATTATTTCCATTACAAGTTGCTATTTGCACATTTGTACCACTATTTTCCACTTCTAAACAATAATTTTCATTTTTATTACTAATTATTTTATAATATCCATTATTTTGATATTTTATATACCATTTTTGAGCTAATGATGAATTAATATCATATATTTGAACATTTGCATTTTGAGCAATCATACCATTTGCAATATCTAAAACTTTATTATTATTTAATGAAGAACCAATAAAATAATAACCATCATTAATAGTTTTACTGCCCACCTCTTTAACTTCATTAAATTTAAATTTTTGAGCTTTTGTTCCATTCGATTCATATAACTGAATTTTCGTACCATTAATAGTCGAAGCGTTATAAACATCTAAACTCAAATTATTACATAACGATATTATACTATAATAACCATTTCCTACATCTTTTATTATCCACTTTTGAGCATCTGATTTATTATAACTAAAGATTTGTAAATTAGTTCCATTTGTTTTACCAGCGTTGTATACATCTATAGAATAATTAATATCTAAATAAGCTTTTATAGAATAAGTTCCATCACCTAAATAATTTACAAACCACTTTTGAGCGTCAGTTAAATTTGTATCATATAGCTGTATACCATTGTAATTACTTATAATTCCATTTCTTATATCTAAAGATTTGTTTTCATTAAGAGCTGATGATATGGTATAAATTCCATCTTCTATTGATTTTTCGCCAATTGAAACTTGATCAAATCTAAATTTTTGGGCTAACGAACCATTATAAGAATATAATTGTACATTTGAACCATTTACTGCTACTCCATTTGAAACATCAATACAAAAATTTTCATCAGTTGAAAAAATAGTAAAATAACCATCTCCAGCATCTTTTATTATCCATTTTTGAGCATTCGAATTATTAGAACTATACAATTGAATATTAGATAAGTTTTTAAATATTCCACCACTTATATCTATTGAATAATTATTACTTGAAAAAGGAGAAATTTGATAAGTTCCATCTTCTAAATAAGTTATTTTAAATTTTTGCGCTTCTGAAAAATTAGATTTATACAATTGAATATTACTTCCATTTGAAACTATTTCTTGATTTATATCAAAAACATACTCTTTATTTATCGCACTAGATATAGTATATACCCCATCTTCTAGTGTTTTATTAGAAGCTGAAATTTTCGTTGCAAAAAGCAAAAAGCAAAAAATAAATATTAAAAATAATTTTAAATTTTTCATTTTTATCTCCCTATAATAGTATATCATTATAAAAAGAAATTTAAAAGTTATTTTTTTATATTAGTAGCTTTATGAAATTAAAAAAAAAGAATTTTGAATAAATTCTCCTTTTTTATTTTTTATTATAGTTATCTTTTTCTGTTTCTTTTACTATATAAATTGGTCTTCTTTTAGTTTCTAGATAATTTTTTGCTAAATATTCTCCCATTATTCCCATACATAATAATTGCACTCCACCAACAAACAATATAATACAAATTGTTGATGGCCATCCACTAACTGGATCTCCAAATATTAAAGCTCTTACAAATACAAATATTATTGCTAAAAATGAAATAGCACACATTATCAAGCCTAGCAAAGTGGCTAATGTTAAAGGAGCAGTAGTAAAAGCAACTATTCCTTCAATAGCGTATTTAAATAGCTTCCAAAATGACCATTTAGTTTCTCCTGCTACTCTTTCCACATTTTCATATTCTAACCATTTTGTTTCAAAGCCAACAAAACTAAATAACCCTTTAGAATATCTATTATATTCTTTTAATGAAATAATTGAATCAACAACTTGTCTAGTCATTAATCTATAATCACGAGCTCCATCAACCATTTCAACTTTAGACATTTTATTTATAATTTTATAAAAACATCTTGCGAAAAAACTTCTAATAGGAGGCTCTCCTTTTCTAGTTACTCTTCTTGTTCCAACAGAATCATATCCATCATTTTTTATTAAATCAAACATCTCTGGGAGTAAAGTTGGGGGATCCTGCAAATCAGCGTCCATTAAAGTAACATAGTCGCCTGTGGAATTTTTAAGTCCAGCATACATAGCTGCCTCTTTTCCAAAATTTCTAGAAAAAGATATATATCTTACTCTTTTATCCTTTTTTGCTAATGATCTTAAAATTTCTAGAGTTTTATCCTTTGAACCATCATTAACAAACAAAAATTCAAAATCTACCTTTTTATTCATTTTTTTTGCAACTTTTACTATTTCTTCATAAAATAGTGGTAATGCTTCTTCTTCGTTATAACATGATACTATTACTGAAATCTTCTCCATACTTTCTCCTATAATTCTTTAGATAATCTTATAATTATTTTATCATCAATATTAATTATACTATCACTAGATGGCATAGGTTCTATGTCATTATCTAATACATACTTCTTAGCCCAATCAAATTCTTTTGTTGTTGGTTTATCATAATAATACCCTAAAGTAGCAAATAAAGCTTTTGCCCTTTGGGTTACACCATAATCATATTCATAGTCAAATTCAAAGAATGACTTACCTATAACTTCTCCTTTTAGGTAATTATTAACAGCTTTTGCTTCATTTTTTCCAACAAATATTAATTTATATTTTTTGTTACTATCATACCATTCTTTTTGTTCTATCATACTTTGTATTTTATTAGCATATAAAACATCATTTTGATATCTTACATTATCAGAATAAAATAGTTTAGAAGTGATAATAGATTGATTATAAGCCACACCTAAAGATAATACTATTATAAATATTGATAGAATTTTACGAGTTTTTTTATTATTAAGAACTATAGCAAATACTAAAAATATAAAACCAATTGCAAATGAATAATTAAATTGTGTCCTTTTTAATTGATCAACCCCAGTTATCATCATTATGAAAAATGGAGATAACAATAGACCTATACTACTTATTATAATACCTGCATTATTTTTCTTCTTAAAGAATAAATAAACATTAACAATAATAATCATTGCTATAGCAATTAAATAACTTACATTATAAAAAACTGTTTCACATTTTAAAACACTAACTATAACATAATATATATTTCTAAAACAAATTAAACCACTATCTTGCCATCCAGAATTAAGATATGTGTTTCCATCACTCAATATCTTTGAAATTAATAAATATAATACAGCATTTATTCCAAAAATTATTATCCTTTTAATCAAATACTTCCATGATGAGTCCTCATCACTAATACATTTTAAAATATAGCATGCAACAACGCTTAAAATATATAATGGAATTATTGATTGATAAGTACCAAATGCAATGGTAGATAAAATTAAACTTGATATTATCAATATATACTTATTTTTTATATTACTTTCATTATCAGATTTAAATAATAATATTAATGAAGTAGCAACAAAACAAATGGCTAGTGAAACCGATGCATTTTGATTAATAAAATTATATTGCTCTGCAAAAATAGGACTTGTTATAAATATTATAGGAAATATAAATTGATATTTTAAATATTTTTCCTTATATTTATTACCTATACTTAAGTAAAATAAATAACAATATAAAATAGAATATACAAATATAAATAGTACAGTTAAAAAATTAGCATGAGGAATAATAAGAGGTCCAATTTTTAATATCTTATTCAAGAGTACTAATCCCCATCTTTCAAGATTTAACCACCAATCAAAAGAATGAGTATATTCTTGTATATATAATTCTGTATCAATAGAGAAACTATCACTAATTAATCTTGCCCAATAAGTTAATAACAAAAATACAGCAACGATTATTATAGTCTTATATGATTTTTTTAAATAATATTTAAAACTGTTTTTATTATCATCTTTCATTTTTTTCACTCCTTTTTTTATTTTTTACTTAGCCATTTTAATTTTATCATATTTTTATATTAAAGTAAATTTATTTGGTATTGAAATATTATAAATTAGCAATTTCAAATATATCTATTCACCAATAAATATTTTTAATTTTATTTTTCTTAATAACTCAGTTATCAAAAATGCTAAGCTTCCAAATATAACAAAATTTATAAATACAACTATTAATGGATTAGCATTCGCAAAATAACTATATGTAATATAGACAAGGGGTGAATGAAACAAATATATTCCAAAACTATTCTTAGAAATACTTGATATATACTTGTTTGTTTTATTTGGAACTATTATATACAATGATAAAATAATTATCATAGTTATAATATAATTCAAATATAAATTATTTATAAATATAGGAATAAACATTAAAAATACCAACAATAAAGAAATTATTTTTTTATTTATATTCATTATATAATCTTCATATTTAAATAAACAAAAACCAAAATAAAAATATATAGAATAAAAAAGCGCACTTGAAATGTAAATATTAGTATTTAAATTATTACTTATTATTGAAATAAGTAATAATAAAATAAAAATCAATAAATCTTCAAAAAAACTTCTTTTCTTTAAAAATAAACATAAAAAATACATAATTAAAAAAATCAAAAATAAAGTAGGCAAATACCATAAATGTCCAGCATCTTTACCAGTTAAAACTAATTTTAAAATTTCAAACATACCAATATCATTATAATTTGAATAATTAATTATTTTTTTCATAGGAATCATCCAAAATATAGCAGTAAAGATAAAAGGTAAAATCAGTCGATTAAATTTCAACTTTAAAAAGTTTAAAAAATTATTATCTTTACTTATTGTTTTATAAAATAAATATCCAGATAAAGAAAAGAAAATTGGCATCTGAACAACATTAATAATTTGTTTTAAAATTTCAAACAAATAAACTTTATTAACAGTGTTATACATTCCCCATGAAGGAGAATATAAAATAATACTATGTCCAAAAACTACAATAATAATTGCTATGGCTCTTATGTTTACAATTTTTAAATTTTTCATACCCTTAATTTCCCTCCACTTTATTTAATTATAATAAAATTATATAATAAATAACTTCTTTCAACAAGTTATTTATTATTCTTACTTTCACTTATAAAAGGAAGTGCTAATAAAAAAGGAAGTGTTGTAAATAAACAAAATATATATCTTGTCTCATTATAAACTGGAGTGGCTATCATTATCGTAAACCAAACACCTAAAACTGGAATATAACTATAAATAGATTTTAGATCTCTTCTTTTATACATTATATATAAACAAGTTATTAAAACCCATAAATATGTTCCTATACTCCAAGTCAATGAAATTATTGGAATATTTTCATCTACCATTTTTGATACATAATTTTGAATTAATTCACTTGATTGCGGTTTAGTTTTTAATCCTAAATCATTCTCTATTATAGTATTTTCATAAGCTCTATCAATAATATTAGGATACCAATACCCTAATGTACTTATAGAATAAGATTCAATTGCTATAGTAGGATACTTAGAAACCAATTTTACCCATAATTTTAAATAACTAAACTTATTTTCATCAAAATACTCTGAATTATAGTTTTCATTAAACTTTATATCATCAAAAGCTTTTGGATTATATATTTCTTTCATTATATTAACATCTAATAAATTATTAATAGTATTTCTTTCTTCATTTGTAAATATAACATCTTTATAAGCCATGCGACCAATTTGTTGCATGGGAATAGCTATATACTCAGCTGAAGCACTCTTTCTTATAGAAAAATAATTGAATATAGGACCCTTAACAACATAATAAGTTCCAATAACAATTATAAACATTACAATCAATTTTTTATAATTACCTTTTAAAAATAATAAAGAGAAAAATATTAATATAAAATACATATAAATAGCATTATTCCTAAAGAACACTGTTAATAGAGAGGCTATTACGAATCTTATGCATGTTTTTATTGAAATTTTGTTTCTTTCTTCATACATTCTATAACATTCAATAGTTAACCATAATGCAAATGCACCAAATAAAACATCTTTCCACATGACAACACTATAATAACCAAAAATAGGTATAATCATATAAAATAAAAGTATTCCAAATAATAATTTTAAATTGATATTTTTCTTATATAAAAATGTAATAGAGTAAGAAAATAAAAGGGATAATACCAACATCTGAAGAATGCTATATGTAGCAACAACAACTGTTAAATTATGAAACAAGGAGTTCCCAATAAGATAACTTAATCTTATAAATAATATATGAAAGACAGGATGATGATCAGATGTTATTACACCCTCTATAGCTCTATTAAGTTCTCCTATTGAATCACTTGATAATGTCCCAGGAAATAGAGAAAGAAAATAAGATAAATAAGAAATAAATATTAATATAGTGCATAAACAAAAAATTAATTTTGGGTTAATTTTTTTATTAATTTTGCTATCTGCATTAACTTCACAGATCCTAGGAACTATCATGTTAAGAACAGTATATATAAGTAAAAAATTGCCAATTAAAGAAAATAAAGATTTAAATTTAATTAGTTCTAATACAATACTTATATTTTTAGAATCAATATATTTAAAAGATAAATCACCTAAAATCAATAAAAAGCTAAATAATAACGAAATAAAAACAATACCAATATATTGCTTATTAAATTTACAAAATTTTCTATAAAGCATTATAAAAATTATTAATATAAACAATGATATTATATTATAGCTTGGTAATATATCTTGATTATGTAATGCTATAAAACTTATTAAAGAAAAAACAAATGACATAAAATCACTGTTTAAAATTTTATATATAGTTTCTTTTTTAGTTTCTTTCATTACTAACCACCCCCAATTAAATATGATTCATATAATTGTCTATGTTTTTTCATTATGACTTGAAGTATAATTCCTGTAATACAAAACAATAGCGCCATTAGTAATATTATTCCAGAAACTATTAAGGTAGGAAATCTAGGAACTAATCCAGTTTCAAAATATTCTCCAACTACAGGCACACCTAATATAAACGATAACGCTAAACATATAACACTTATAATATTAAAGAAAGCTGATGGTTTGTATTCTTTAAATAACATTGCAATAGTTTTAAGTACTCTAAATCCATCCTTATATGTGTTAAGTTTAGACACACTTCCGGTTGGTCTATCTCTATAAGTTACTGGTATTTCTTTTAGTTTAAAATTTTTATCTACAGCATGAATTGTCATCTCAGTTTCAATTTCAAATCCCTTAGATAATACAGGGAACGATTTTACAAACTCATAAGAAAACACCATATATCCTGTCATAATATCCTTTATATTATTATTGAATAACTTATTTATTAAAAATCTTACAATTCTATTTCCTAAATTATGAAATAATCTTTTATTCTCGGTAAAATAAGTACTAGATAGTCTATCACCTATTACCATATCAGCTTTTTCGCTTAAAACTAAATCACACATTTCTTTAGGATAAGTATCATCTCCATCTATCATTAAATAACAATCAGCATCAATTTCTTTAAACATCGTTCTTATTACATTTCCTTTACCTTGACGATACTCTTATCTTACTATTGCTCCAGCTTTTTTTTGCAATTTCATCAGTTTTATCATTTGAATTATTATCATATACATATATATCAGCTTCTGGCAATACACTTTTGTAATCTTTAATAACTTTTTTAATTGTTTTAGATTCATTATAACATGGTATCAAAACTGCTGTTTTTTTATTTTTTCTCATAATACCACTCTTTCTACTTTTAATTTTTAAATTTTCTAACTTTTTCTAAAATTTTATAACCTTTGCTATTTTTTATTGTGTCCAATTGTTTTTGTAATTCAATCAATTTCAAATGTAAAGTTTTATTTTCTTCTAAACATTCGTCTTTCTTTAAAACTGCATAATTAAACTCTTTTTTCCAATAATCTCGTTCATATTGTAAATTAATATATTCCCTTTTTCGTGTATCCATGTCCAAAACCGCAACATTATAAAGAAAATCAATATTTTCTTTGGGTTCAATATATAATTCTTTATATTCCTTGATACTTGGTAAATCTTTATTTTCCACTTTACAATTTTCTAATTTATCTTTAACTATAGATTCAACTCGTTTTCTAATTTTTAGATAATCCTTAGGATTAATTACTCCTTTTTTTATTATTTCTTCACCATGTAACAAAAATTCTTTGGTACTCATGTGAGTTAAAATTTCAGCATAATCTTTTAATCTATCTTTAGTATATAATTTATTTTCATCATAAAGAAGTATGACAGGAGTCCCTAATGCTAAACACGGTAAAGCACAATGCAATCTACTTGTAATAACTAATTTTGATTCTTGATATACTTCTAATAATTTTTTTACATTATCAAATCTTTCTTCATAGCTTAATTTACTATTTTCTTCTTTGCCTAAAACATGTGTTTTTTTTATAATTTTGATATCTTTAAATTTCTCTTTTAAATACATTTCAGCAGACTCTTCAATATCAACAATACAAATATGATCCTTCTTTTTAATTTTTTTATCCTTTTGTATAGTGAGAGTCAGGCAACCCGAAAAATAATTATCAATATTATTTTCATTTAACAAATTAACAGTTGATAAATCTCTGCACCCTATTGGTCCATATTTCATTAAAGATTTCTTTGTATAAGAATTAATATATTCTGTTTTTATTCCTCCAGAATTATAAGCAGAAAAATGCGTAGAAACAAAAATAGGATATATATAAGGAGAAATAGGAAAATTAATTTTAGAATGTAAAAACCAACCATTCATTATAGTAATAACTTGTTCTTTTTTGCTTGGTAAAAACAAATCCAACTTTTCTCTTTCTATATAATAATCTATCTTTGGTAAAAATCTTATTGCAGCATAGCTTTGTATATCATCACCTATATTTTCCGTATCTTTAAAAGTTATTAAGCCGTATTTCATAATTTCATCACTTTCCAATAATTTTTCTATATATTTTATATACACCTGGCATTTTGTTTCTTAAAAAATCACCAATTTTTTTTCTCATAGATATTGTTTTTGTCTCATACTTAACATAAACATCAAAGAAAAATTTTGATCTATTTTCAATAGTTTGTTGAGTAACAGAATCTAACTTATTAAGTTTTTTTACAGTGTCATAAAATTTCTTAGAAGACTCTTCCCAAGAAACCCATTCAGAAGCTGTTTTAATAGCTCCCTTTTTTAATTTATTTAAAAACTTTTTGTCTTTTAATTTATTTATATATTCTACAACTTGATTTTCATTATCAGTTTTCACTACTAATCCATTTTTATTATGTACTATATATTCATCATGACCTGTAACATCATAAACTATAGATGTTCCTCCACAATGAAACATTTCTAAAGGTGGTCCAAACATTCCCTCTACATAGCTTAATTTAACTAAAACGTCACAAGATCTATAAATTTTTGAACATTCTGATGGGGGCACATTTGAAAATACTTTATCTACTCCTTCATAGGATTCTATTTTTGAAGAAGTCAAAAGCCAAATTTCATCTGCTTGACTTTTTTTTACTAGTTCAATGGTTTTTGGAACATTTTTAAAACCAACATCTACAGGTCCTTCAACTAAAACTCTTAACCCCTTACATTTATCATATGTATCACCTTTTAACATAAAAGTATCTTTTCTTATTCCATTATGAACCAAATATGCATCTATACCATATTTTTCTAAATACTTTTTAATCCATGTAGCCTCAGTGATAACTTTCATGTCAAGCATATATGTCATTTCAGCTAACATTTTTAAACCTTGCTCATCATCAGAATAAAATTTTGATTCAATAGACTGAACAAAATAAATATATTTTTTTGATTTTATTCTATACAATTCATAAACAGTTCTCCACCATGTGGCAATTACCATGTCAAATTCAATATTTTTAATTTCATCATAAGTAACCCATTTTAAAGTATGAGCCAGTGGATGCCATGAATATTCTTCTTTAGAAATTTTTCTATCTGTTACAATATAAACATCTTCACCCGCTGCTTTCATTCTAGTAGCATGTTCAAATATAACTATTGTTCCTCCACCAATTGCAGGAGAGCCAAGTGTAAAAATACATTTCATCATATCAAATCCTTCTTTTTAAATTTTATTTTTTTTGCTGTAACATATATAAAATATGGAATATATAGTTTTAGATTTTTTAACTTAAGAACCGGCCAAAATGAATCATCAAAGAAATGACTATATCTTAAAACAAATTTTAAATTTTCTTTAATATAACGTTTTATTCCAATTTTATTTTTTATATTAAATTCAGTAAATTCGAAAACGCCAAAATTTTCATAATGATAGATTTTATTAAAAAATTGTAATTGGTCTTTATTTGGATGAAATAACATTTCATATTGAATTTTATTAAATAATTTATATACTTTATAATTATCATAATAACCATTAGTTAATAAATCTACTAACTGCTTATATACTTCAAACATCCTATCTTGTAATGGTTTTATTACTTTTTCAAAAATATTTTTTTCTTCTTTTAGTGAAAATAAAGAAACTTCTGCTTTCTTTCCATTTTTTACATATTTGTTAGCACTTCCATGCGATGCTCCTAATATTATTTCATATAACGACCTGTTTTGATTATATAAATCAAACTCCTTGTTTTTTGGTTCAGTTGTAAACATTAATCCGTATTTTTTTATTTTCTCTTGTTTATTTCTTCTGTTCATTCCAAAATAAAAACCTTCAATCGTATATGAATTACCTAAAATATTTTGAATATTGTTTTGAATTGATCCATTCCATCCAATGTCAACAACACATATATGTTTACTTTTAGTTTTTTGATTTATGTACTCAACAAAATTATTTCTTTGCTCAACTCTGTTTTTTTCATATATTTTCTTAAAAACATCATTATTTTTAAGCACTTTTAATGACCCTGATTTAATAAAATTAGGAATCTTTTTGTTAACATCATCTGTAATTATAAATTCTATTTGCTCTTTATGATCTCCATCAACTATAATTTTATCCAATAATATTTTTGCATCCTTTTTATAAGAATTAATAATTTTATTTATTTCTTCTTTTTCAAAATTTAAACTTTTTAAAAATTCCATAATTGTTATATATGAATATTGATTTAATAAAGAAGAAAAATCTTCATCTTCTATTTTTTTCAATGATGGTAAGTATGTAGCTTTTCTAGAAACATATAGGTAATGAGAATCTATTTTACTTCCAAATATATTATCACAATAGTAATCAAAAAGTTTTTTTAAATATTCTCCCTCCCTAGAAAGAAAAAATACTTCTTTTTCGTTTCTTATTAATAATTCATAATATAGTTTTTCTATAAAACTATACAAGGAAAAAATTGAATGTTCAAAATCACAATTATTAGTTTTTGATAAATTAACAACTTCACTATAAATAATTTTAGGGGAATGTGAATTTAGATATCGTTCATAAAATTCATAATTTTCATTCCTTTTTAAATGAACTGCATTCATACCTAGCTGTTTTGGTATTTCACAATCCGAATGATAATTATCTCCTATCATTATACAATTATCAGGGTTTGCATTCAACTTTTTTAACACAATATCATATAATTTTCCAGTCTTTTTGTTTTTTAAATATTCAGATGAAACAAAAATATTATCAAATAATTTTCTTATTTTTAAATTCTCAAAAATATTTTCTATCATTTTCTTTGATAAGTACATATCAGATACACAATTTATTTTCTTTCCCTCTTTTTTTAACTTTTTTATTTCTTTAATTATGTTTTGATCTGGAGTAAGTACTTTTGATTCTATGTTAATTTCTATTTTTTTACAACCGTCCAAAAATTTCTTATATGGAATTTTTATTTTTAATTCTTTGTATAATTTTTCAATGATTGAATCATACGTAATTTCGCAATCATTTCCCAATGTTAAATTTTCATTACCCAGGTTTTCTTCTATTCTATTTCTTAACAAATATAAATCAGTCGCTATCAATTCTAATTTAAAATATTTAATAAGCTGATTAGCCCATATTTTCTTAACATACTCTGGCTGTATTTTTCTAGAAACTAATGTATCAAAAATATCAAATAAAACAAATTTTATTTTTTTATCATGTAATTCTTCTAACATATTTCCTCCTACCCCATTTGTTCTTTATAATAATCATCACAAATTTTATTAGTATCACCCATTTTTACTACTTTTCCATGTTCTAACCAAACTACCTTAGTACATAATTCTTTAATAGACTGAAGTGAGTGTGAAACATATAAAACAGTTGTTCCACCCTTTATCATTTCCATCATTTTCTTCTTACTTTTCTCTTGGAATTTAATATCTCCTACTGATAGTATTTCATCTACTATTAGTATTTCAGGATTAACTATAGTTGCAATAGAAAATGCAAGTTTAGCTGTCATACCTGAAGAAAAGTTTTTAACTGGAACTTCAAGAAAATCCTTAAGTTCAGAAAATTCCACTATCTCATCAAATTTTGAATCAAGAAACTTTTTGGAATATCCCAATATTGCACCATTTAGATATATATTTTCTCTAGCAGTTAAATTGCCATCAAAGCCCGCTCCAAGCTCTATCATTGGTGAAATAACTCCATGAACCGTAACCTTTCCTTTAGTAGGTTTCATAACACCACTTACAACTTTTAATAAAGTTGATTTAC
>OIZL01001140.1_pt1 | contig 15629 bp, 15 predicted proteins | sample 1588541 | NCBI WGS metagenome assembly OIZL01 (sample SAMN03283285) | human gut metagenome | biome: human-associated habitat; material: feces | host: Homo sapiens | place: Peru | collected 2012 | reverse complement strand
CAGTGCATATTTGCGAAGCAAAATGCACATATGGCGAAGCCACTTTTCTTATTATATAGGAAAAATCGAAGATTTTTACATATATATCAAGGTTAAGTTACCTTAGACAGTGCATATTTGCGAAGCAAAATGCACATATGGCTAAGCCACTTTTCTTATTATATAAGAAAAAATCGAAGATTTTTACGTATATATCAAGGTTAAGTTACCTTAGGCAGTGCATATTTGCGAAGCAAAATGCACATATGGCGAAGCCACTTTTCTTATTATTCTCAAAATTCTTGCTTTTTATCTTTTTTTAATGTAAAATAAATGCATAAATTCCTTACGGGAGGTTGATTTTACTTATGAAAAAAACTAATAAAAATTATAGAAAAAAATCTAATAAAGATCCTATTTCTATTGATAGATCACTACCTATTAAAAGGCTTAGAGTTATCTTGTTTTGTGGAGTTCTTATACTTGCTTTGTTAATTCTTAGAGTTTTTTGGATTCAATTTATTAATGGCTCATGGCTTAAAGAAAAAGCTTATAGGCAACAAACTGCAAGTAAAATTATAAGTCCTGAAAGGGGTAAAATTTTTGATGTTAACGGAAAAGTTCTAGCTACCAGTGAAAAAGTAGATACGATTTCAATTAATCCTACAAAAATTAAAGCAGATAAAAAAGAATTATATGCTAGAGGACTATCTAAAATATTTGAACTTGATTATGAAGAAACTTTAACAAAAGTTAATAGTACATCTGCTGTTGAAACTATTGCTAAAAAAGTTGAAAAAGACAAAGTTAAAAAGCTTGAAGCATGGATGAAAGAAAATAAAATATCTGCAGGTATAAATATAGATGAAGATAATAAAAGATATTACCCATACAATGAACTAGCATCTCAAGTTATTGGCTTTTGTGGAACCGATAACAGTATTGCTGGTATTGAGCTTTCATATGATAGTGTTTTGAAAGGTCGTTCTGGTAAAATTATTACCACAACAGATCTAAACAGTAGTGAAATATCTGATAATCATGCAACATATGTTGAGGTTGAAAATGGAAGCGACGTTTATTTAACATTAGATGTTAATATTCAGTCTATTGTAGAAAAGTATATTAAACAACCCGTCGAAGATGGAAAATGTGAGGCAAGTAGTGCAATTATAATGGAACCATCTACAGGAAACATATTATCTATGGCATCTTATCCTAACTTTAATTTAAATACTCCATTTGTTCCAAATTCTGAAGAAGTTCAAGAAAAATGGGCAGATATGTCTGTTAAAGAAAAAAATGATTATTTAAGTAAAATGTGGAGAAACAAAAATGTTTCTGATGGTTATGAGCCTGGTTCTCCATTTAAAACTATTATTGCATCTATTGCATTAGAGGAAAACATTACGGAAATAGACGTTAAGAACGATTTTTACTGTAAAGCTTATGAAGAGATTTCTGGCACTAAAATTAGATGTTGGACAACTAATGCTCATGGCTATCAAACTTTAAAACAGGCTTTAGCTAATTCATGTAACCCTGCATTTATGCAATTAGGTAAAAGGATCGGCGTAGAAACTTTATATAAATATTTTGAAGCTTTTGGTTTATTTAATAAAACTGGAATATCACTTCCTGCAGAACCTTCAAAAGGCATATTCCATGATGAAAGTCGTGTTGGTCCTGTTGAACTTGCTACCATGTCATTTGGTCAGAGATTTGAAATAACTCCTATACAATTAATTACTGCTGCTTCTTCTATTGCTAATAATGGCGTACTTGTAAAACCCCAAATAGTTAGTAAAGTAGTAAACACAGATTCTGGCTCTACAACAAGTACTCAAACTGAAGAGGTTAGAAAAGTAATTTCAAAAGAAACTGCAGACAATGTTATAAAAATGATGGAATACGTTGTAACAGATGGTACTGGTAAGCCTGGTGCTGTTAAAGGTTACACAATTGCTGGAAAAACTGGTACTTCCGAAGCAAAAGTTGGATCTAAAGATGGAAATACTTTATCTTATCTTGCTATTGCACCGGCTGAAAATCCAAAATTAGTTATTCTAGTTATTCTATATAATATGAATATTAAAAATGCTCATGGTGGTACAGTTGTTGGTCCTATAGTATCTAATATTCTTTCAGAAATATTGCCATATATGGGAATTACTTCTGATGATGCCAATATAAATTCTAGCAATAATTCAGTTACAATTCCTAATGTTGTAAATAAAACTGTAACTGAAGCAGAAAAAATTATCAAAAATGCTGGTCTTGATTGTGTAATCGCTTGTGACGGTGACAAAAATTCAACTTTAGTTGAAGCTCAAGTACCAGAAGCAAGAAAAATTGTATTAAAGGATTCTGTTGTTATGTTATATGGAACTGAAAATTCTACTAGAACTTCTGTAACAGTTCCAGACTTAAGTAAAATGACTTTAACTCAAGCAAAAAGTACTTTGAAACAAAAGAATTTAAATATTTCATATACGGGTACAGGGCTTGTTGTAAGCCAAGATATAAAAGCTGGCTCTTCTGTTGAAGAAGGTTCAATTATTGAAGTTAAGTTATCATACTAAATAAAGTAAAATACTGATTTTTCGGGCAGGCGGTGTAGGGGTAGGTCTTGTGCCTACCTTGTCTGCATCTACAATTTTTTATGTTATGCAAGAAAGGATTAGAATGGAAACAATTTTTTTAAAAAATGAAGACGTACTAGAAGCTACAAAAATTTTAAAATCTGGTGGAATTGGAATTTTTCCCACAGATACCGTTTATGGCATTGGGTGTGATTTTATAAATGCTACTAGTTTAAAAAGATTATTTAAAGCAAAGAAAAGAGATTTAAACAAGCCTATAAACATTCTAGTATCTAATATTAAAATGCTAGATGGCATTGTAACAAACATTAATGATATAGAAAAAACTTTAATGGAAAGTTTTTGGCCTGGTGCATTAACTATAATATTTGACAAAACAAATTTAGTTCCAGATCTTTTAACATCAGGTTTAGATACTGTTGGAATTCGCATGCCAGATAATACAGTTTGCCTAGATTTAATTAATAAATTTGGGAAACCAATTGCAACTTCAAGTGCAAATATTTCAAATGAACCAGCAACAAATTTTGTAGATGAAAATTTAATAAAAAAGTTTAATAATAATGTTGATTTTATATTAGATTCTGGTAAAATAGATGGTAATGTTCCATCTACCATTGTTAGAGTAGTTGGAAACAAAGTAAATATTTTAAGAGAAGGTCCAATTTCTTTTAATGATATAATGGAGGTTATAAAAAATGCTAGATAATATAATAGTAAAATATTTAATTACATTCTTTTTAGGAATGTGCCCAATAATAGAAATAAGAGGAGCAATTCCTGTTGGGGTTGGACTAGGTCTTAGTTACTTTGAATCTTTTGTTGTTGGTTTTATTGGAAATATAATTCCTATATACTTTATTGTTAAATATATTGGTCCTATTTTTGATTTTTTAAGTAGATTTAAAATATTTAAGAAAATAATAGATTGGGCAAGTAATAAAGCTACAAAACATATAGAAGAAAGTGAAAGATTACAAAATTTTACTGCTTTAGGATTATTTTTATTTGTTGCTATTCCACTTCCAGGTACAGGTGCATGGGTTGGATCTCTAATTGCTAATTTCCTACATGTACCACTAAAAAAGGCTTGGTTACCTTTAGCATTAGGTGTATTTGCAGCAGGATGTATTGTTCTTTTTGCAACTGGTAGTGTAGTAACAATATTTCAGCATATATGAGATTAAAAAAAAAAAGCCTTATAGGCTTTTTTTTATATAGTAGGAAATTTCTAATTTCCTACTATATAAAAATAGCTAAACGCATGCCCTTTAAGATTTTGTCCTTACAGTCGAAAACTCAAATCGGGCGAGAACAAAGGGCGATTAAAGTCGATTTGTTCTTGTAGGGGCAGGTCATGTGCCTACAAGAAAACTTAGTAATATCTAAAAATATTATACACATGTGGCAAAGACACTTTTCTTAAAACTATTGCAATAATTTAAAAAATATGTTAATATAATATACGTATAAAATATAAATCTAAAAATAAAGCAAAGTATGATAAATAACAGTATATTCAAAAGAGAAATAGATTATAGCTGAGAAATCTATTAATATATATTTATCAGAAATTTCACTTTATTAGACTTCTATTGAATAATAGTAGATAGAAGCGTTGGTTACGTTACAACTATAATGAGGTCAATAAAAATTGATGAAATTAGGTGGTACAGAGATATAAAGGGTCTCCCTATAATAATATAGGGGAGGCTCTTTTTGTATAAGGAGGTTATAAGTTATTATGAAAGAAAAACTAGAAGAAATTAGCATAAGAGCAAAAGAAAGAATTGCAAATATTAAAGACATGCAATCATTAAATGACTTAAGAGTTAAAGTGTTAGGAAAAAAAGGCGAACTTACAGAAATATTAAGAGGTATGAAAGATTTATCTGCAGAAGAAAGACCAGTGATTGGAAATTTGGTAAATAAAGTTAAGGAAGACATTGAAAGTTCAATAGAAAAAGCAGAAAAATTACTTAAACAAAAAGAGTTGGAGAAAAAATTAGAGGAAGAAAAAATAGATATTACACTACCAAGTTCTAAAATAAAAAGAGGAAGTAAACACCCAATAAATAGAACAATAGAACAAATACAAGACCTATTTGTATCTATGGGGTATGATGTTGTAGATGGTCCAGAACTTGAAACAGACGAATTTTGTTTTGAAAGATTAAATCTTCCTAAAGGACATCCAGCAAGAGATATGCAAGATAGTTTTTATATTACTCCAGAGTATTTGCTAAGAACACAAACATCTGCAGTTCAAGCACGAACAATGCTTGCTAATGAAGAAAAATCACCAATAAGAATAATTTGTACAGGAAAAACATATAGAAGAGAAGACGATGCAACACATTCACACCAATTTAATCAAGTTGAAGGTTTAGTAATAGATAAAAAAGAAAGAAATGTATCTTTAGCAGATTTAAAAGGAACTTTAGAAGTATTTGTTAAAAAAATGTTAGGAGATAATTTAAGTTTGCGTTTTAGACCAAGCTACTTCCCATTTACAGAACCATCATATGAGGTAGATGTAACATGTTTTAAATGCGGAGGAAAAGGTTGTAACCTATGTAAACAAACAGGATGGATAGAAATACTAGGAGCAGGAATTGTACATCCAAATGTATTAAAAATGAATGGATATGACCCAGAACAATATGGAGGATTTGCATTTGGAACAGGAATAGACCGTTTAGCAATGTTTAAATACGGAATAACAGACATGAGATATTTGTATCAAAATGATGTGAGATTTCTTTCTCAATTTGATAGGAGGGATATTTAGTTATGAAATTAAGTACAAATTTTGTTAAAGATTACATAGATATAGATGTAGATGTTAAAACTTTGGCTGAAGATATGACTAGAGTTGGAAATGAATATGATTCTGCAGAAAATTTAATTAATGCAACAAATTTAGTTGTTGGTGAAGTTATAGAATGTGAAATGCACCCAGATTCAGACCACTTACATGTATGTAAAGTTAATGTTGGAAATGAAGTATTACAAATTGTATGTGGAGCACCTAATGTTAGAAAAGGTTTAAAAGTAATTGTTGCTTTAGATGGAGCAGTTCTTCCAGGTGATTTTAAAATAAAAAAGGCAATGAAAAGAGGAGTAGAGTCTAATGGAATGTTATGCTCACTTTTAGAACTTGGAATTGAACCTAAATTTTTAAACGAAGCTGAAAAGGCAGGAATACATGAATTACCAGCTGATAGTAAACCGGGTGATGACCCAATAAAAGCATTACAAATGGATGATTCTGTGATTGATTTTGAACTTACAACCAATAGGGGGGATTTACTTAGTATTCTAGGCATGGCTTATGAATTAGGAGCAATTTACAATAAGCCAGTTAAAGAGGTAGATTTATCTCATAATGAAACTGGAGAAGATTTAAACAAAAGCTTTAAACTAAATATAAATACTGAAAATTGCAGTGTATTTTTAGCAAAAAAGGTTGAAAATGTTGTAATAAAAGAAAGCCCTAAATTTATTCAAAATAGATTAATTGCATCTGGAATAAGACCAATAAATAATGTAGTAGATATAAGTAACTATGTAATGTTAGAATTAGGTCAACCATTACATTTTTACGATGCTGATAAATTAAATAATGAAATTGAAGTTAGAATGGCACAAGAAGGAGAAAAACTAACAACACTTGATAATATACAAAGAACTTTAACTTCTAATGACATTGTAATTTCAAATGGAAAAGAAGCAATTGGTCTAGCTGGTGTTATGGGTGGACTAGATACAGAAGTTACAGAAAATACTAAAAATGTAATAATAGAAGCTGCTGTTTTTGATAGTGTAAAAGTTAGAGTTACATCAAATAAAATATTAAGAAGTGAAGCAAGCAATAGATTTGAAAAAGGGCTAGACCCAAATAGAACATATATGGCAGCAGAAAGAGCAGCTAAACTATTGGCAGAATATGCAGAGGGAACAGTTGTAACAGGAACAGTAAAATATGATACAACAAACGTAAAACCAAAAATAATTGAAATTACTTTTGAAAATATAACAGATGTACTAGGAATGAAAATACCAAATGAAGACATATTAGAAGTTTTTAGAAAATTAGGATTTACATATGAAGTTAAAGACGAAAAAGTTTATGTAACAGTACCAACAAGAAGATTAGATATATCAATAAAAGAAGATTTAATTGAGGAAGTTGGAAGAATATACGGACTAGACAATATACAAGGTAAATTGCCAACAGTTCCTATGAAACAGGGAAGCTTAGATAAAACAGATAGAGAAATTAGAAATAAAATGATTTCTTTAGGATTAAATGAAACTTTATCATATGTATTAGTAAGAGAAGACGAAGCAGATGGCTTTACAACTGACGAATTCGAAAAAGTAAAATTATTAGATCCAATTACAGAAGAAAGAAGCACATTAAGATATAGTGTTTTAGCTTCACTTTTTAAAATATATGAATATAACAAAGCAAGAAATGTTAAAGATGTATCTATATTTGAAATTGGAAAAGGTTTTTACAAAAAAGAAAATTACGGTGAAGATAAAAAACTTGCAGTATTAATGTCTGGCAAATATTATTTAGGAATAGAAAACAAAAAAGATGTTGATTTTTACGTAATAAAAGGTGTAGCAGAAGAAGTGCTAGATTATTTAGGTTATAGCGGAAGATATAGCTTTGTATTACCAAATAAAATGCCTAAAGAAATGCATCCAGGGCAAACAGCAGCAATATCTGTAAATAATGATGTAGTTGGAATAGTAGGAAAACTACACCCATCAGTTGAAAAAGATGATGTATATGTATTAGAAATTAATTTAGATAAACTACTTAGCAAAAGAACAGGAAAAATGAAATTCAAAGAAATTTCTAAATATCCAGAAATATCAAAGGACTTAGCAATAGTAGTAGATAAAAACATTTCAGCAGATGAAATTGCAAAACTAATAAAAAAAGCAGCAGGAGCATTGCTAACTAAAATAGAAATATTTGACGTATACCAAGGAATAAATATACCAAAAAATAAAAGAAGTATAGCATATTCATTATCATTTGGAACAATGGATAGAACATTAACAGATGAAGAAATAAATACTATAATGAGCAAAGTAATAGAAACTCTACAAAATAGAATAGATGCAGAATTAAGAGGATAATATATGAGATTTTTAGTTCAAAGAGTAAAAGAAGCAAGTGTTGAAGTTAACCAGCAACTTGTTGGAAAAATTCAAAAAGGATATTTAGTATTAATTGGCATTACTCATACAGATACTGAAAAAGAGGCTGACTTTTTGGTAAACAAATTAATTAATTTGAGAATTTTTACAGATGAAAATAATAAAATTAACTTGAATTTAAAGCAGGTGAATGGAGAAATTTTACTTGTTTCACAATTTACCTTGTATGGAAATGCATCACATGGAAACAGACCGGATTTTATTGAAGCGGCTAGACCAGAATATGCAAAAAAATTGTATGAGTATATTATAGAAAAAGTTAAGGATAATGGAATAAACACTCAAACTGGAATATTTGGAGCAGATATGAAAGTACACTTAATAAATGATGGACCTGTTACAATAATGCTTGAAAAATAAAGAAAGTCAATTAAGACTTTCTTTATTTTCTAATCGTTCTATTTTCATCTGCACCAACACCAATATATTTTACAGGTATACCAGAATAATCTTCAATAAATTCTATATATCTTTTTGCTTTTTCTGGTAGTTCTTCATATGTTGAAGCATTACTTGTATCCCAATTTCCTTCGAAAGTTTTATAAATTGGAGTACAGTTTTTTCTATCTATTGGAACGTAATTTATTTCTTTGCCATTATACATATAACCAATACAAACTTTAATTTCAGGCAATTTACCAATTGTGTCCATATGATTTATACAAAGGCTTGTTAAACCATTTATATATTTTGCATTTTTAACCATAACTAAATCAAGCCAGCCACATCTTCTTGGTCTACCAGTAGTTGTTCCATATTCATGACCTAATTCTCTAATTGTATCTCCAGTTTCATCTAAAAGTTCTGTTGTAAAAGGCCCTTCACCAACTCTAGAACAATATGCTTTCATAACTCCAATTACTTCATCTACAAGAGTTGGACCTATTCCGGCACCAGAACATGTTCCACTTGCATTAGGATTAGATGAAGTAACAAAAGGATAGTCGCCATGATCTATATCTAAATATAAAGCTTGTGCTCCTTCTATAATAATATTTTCATTTTTCTCATATGCATTTATAATTGCCGCTTCTGAGTCTCCAATTAAGTTATAAAGTCTTTTACCAAACTCTAAACATAGTTTGTATTCTTCATCTTCAGAAATAATTGGGTAATCAAATTGTTTAAATAAAGCATTTGCTTTTTTTAAAGATTGATTAATTTTATTTTTTAATGTATCGGTATTCTTTAAATCTATCATTCTAATATTTGTTCTGTCGCATTTCTCAGAATAACTTGGACCTATACCACGTCCAGTTGTACCAACTTTATTGTCTTTTAACATTTCCATAAGTGAATCTAGAGCAATATGATGAGGTAAAATAATGTGAGCTCTGTCACTTATTAATAATCTTTTGTTATCTATAATAATTCCGTTTTTTGCCATTTCATCAATTTCAGTTATTAAAACTTTAGGATCAACAACAACCCCAGGTCCAATAATAGAAAGCACTCCATCACGTATAATTGAACTTGGAAGAAGATGCATTGCAAATTTTTTTCCATTAGCAACAACAGTGTGACCAGCATTATTTCCACCTGTTGAACGAATTACTATAGAAGCGTTTTTGGATTCAAAATGGGAAGCACGACCTTTTCCTTCATCGCCCCATTGTATTCCAACAATTACTTTAACCATATTTTTTACCTCCTAAATAAAATACAAATTTATTATAAGTAAAACACATAAAATTTACAATACAAAAAAGTAAAAAAATATTGAAAAAATAATTAAACTGAAATATAATAGAAAAAGCAAAGGAGGAATAAAAAATGGAACAATTTTTGAAAAAAATGGGATGGACATCTATAATTACTTCTTTAGCATTTGCAGTAATAGGTTTAATAATTGCATATAATCCAAATGCAACATTCACAATAATTTCATACTTAATAGGAATAGCTTTTATTTTATTTGGAATTATGAAAGTAATTGAATACTTTAAAATGAAAGGTTCATATGATTTATATAACTATGAATTAGTTTATGGAATAATTACAATTCTTCTTGGCGTTGTTGTTATAGTATGGAGCGGAATGATAGAAACATTACTTAGAATATTTGTGGGAATATGGATAATTTACAGTGGAGCAATGAGATTAGGACTAGCATTAAAAGTACAAAAATTGGACTCAGACAGTAGAGTTTGGGCTGTAATATTATTAATAGCTGTAGCAATGCTACTTTGTGGTATATATATAATAGCAAATCCAGGAACAGTAATAATGACAATAGGAATAATTATGGTTATATATGCAGTTATGGATATTATTGAGGAAGTAATATTTTTAAAAAAAGTAAAGAACATACAATAAAAGAATAATTAAATTACATAGAAGAAAATTGTAAGGCAGGTCGTATGACCTGCCTAATAACATTTTATAACAAATATTAAATTAAAAATATGTAAGGGCAGGTCTTGTGCCTGACCAATTTAATTATCTTAAACTATTTTCACTATATTTCAGAAATTAATTTGTTATAATCATTAGATAATTTTTCTGTACTGAAAACAATTTGGTCACCATCAATTTTCCAATTATTTTTATTTTTAACAAGAAAATCAATAACATCTTGCTCTTGACTTACAAGTTTTTTGAAATCTTCTAAAGAGGTTGACAAATCTTCTTTAGCTTGAGCAATTTCATTATTACCATCAGTATCATTTTCAGGTATAATTGTATACTTTTTATAGAAATCAAGATAATAGTTATCTAAATTTTTATCTGCTATAAATTCTAGAGCTTTTTCTTCGGTAAAGAAACTAGACAAATCATTAGAAATTCTCTCTAATTCAGTTTTAGCTATTGCTAAATTTTTTCTTGTTTCAATAAACTCTGGACCGTCATTTTTATAATTTTCAGCAGACAAAGCGCTAATTATGTCTTCACTATCAAATAGAGAATCTAAGTCTTTTACAGAGTTAACGAAAAAAGAAATATAGGCTTTTATAGAAACCTCAACATCTTTATAGTTGCCAGTAGTTACTGTTCTGTTTAGTTTTTCATCAAGTTCATTATATTTTAAAGGATATTTGTCAAGAGAACTATATACACTTTCTAACTCAGCATCTAAAGCCTTCTCTTGTTTTAAATCTAGTATAACTTTAACACCTATTGCAGCTAGAATGATTACAATTACTAATACTATTGCAATAACAATTTTAGTGCTTTTTTTCATATTTATTCCTCCTATATATAAATTTATACTTATTATAACATAAAAGAGGAATAATTCAATATTACAAAAACTTTTTTAAATCATCAATGTTTTTTTCTTGCAATCTAACAAAATCTGATAACAAATTCTTTATTTCAGGTGTAGTAAACGAACATTCATGCAACAATTTTGTACCTTTAATTACTCCCATATCGTTTCCTTGAATTAAAAGTTCTGAAAGCTTAGAGTTGCTTTTATCATTTAAAGTGTTCATCTGTATTCCAGTCCAAGCCATTACTTTTTGCATAGATGGAACATCTACCATTTCTTCTTTATTTTGTACAAGTAATTCTTGGGTTCTGTCAAAAATATTTTGATATTCATTATGTTGTTCATTTAAAAGTTTTTTAAATTTATCATCCTGAACTTTATCAGTTACCATATTAAGAGAGTCCATACCCATTTTTGCATCCTTATTAATTTCTTTTAAAATTTGCATTTCTTTCATATAATCACCTCATTATTAATTTGACTTAGTTTTCCTTTAAAAGAAAAAAATATGTATTGAAAATCAAAAAAATATTTAATATAATTTATTTGGTGATAATATAAAAATAAATGTTTTATTTGTGTGTTATGGAAATTTTGATAATACTTATTGGGATGTTGTTGAGGGATGCGAAGATTTCCTAAAAATGTTATTAAATAAACATATATTATAAAATTAATATTTTAATACCATTGTTTCTGTGATATAATAAGGATGCGGAGAAAAAGTATGAAAAAGGAAAATAAATTTTTATATAATTTTTTGAAATTAATTTACACATTTTTATTAAAGATATTATATAGACCTAAAATAATAGGAAAGGAAAATATTCCTAAAGATGGTGCGTTGATATTTGCAGGAAATCATAGAAGAGCATTTGACCCTGTTATGGTTATGATGTGCACAAATAGATATGTCCATTATATGGCAAAAGAAGAAGTGTATTTTGGATTACACGGAAAAATATTTAAAGCATTAGGAGTAATAAAAGTATATAAGAATAAATCAGGGAATGTAAAAGCTGTAATGGAAGCGGAAAAAATATTAAAAAATGGAGGAACAATAGGAATATTTCCAGAAGGAACCAGAAACAGAAGTAAAGAAGAACTACAAAGATTTAAACATGGAACTGTAGTTATGGCACAAAAAACTAATACACTTATAATGCCGTTTGCAATAAGAGGAAAATATAAAATATTCAATAAAGATTTAACTTTAGAGTTTGGAAAAACAATAGATGTTACAAATATGCAAACAGAAGAAGCAAATGATTATTTAAAAAATGAAGTATTAAATTTACTTAGAAAGTAGGTAGTTATGAAGTATATATTTGTTATTAATGCTATTGCAGGTAGAGGAAAATATAAAGAAATCTTGCCAAACATAAAAAAAGTATGTAAAAATAGAAATATAAAATATGAGATAAGATATATAACTGAAAAAGTAAGCGGAGTAGATATTGTAAAAGAATATAAGAATGAAGAAAACGTTATATATGTTGTCGGCGGAGATGGAACATTAACAAGAACAATACCAGGAATAATTGGAACAAAAAATAAACTTGCTATTATACCATCAGGCTCAGGAAATGATACTTATAAAGCCATAAAAACACTTCCTTATGGAGAAAATATAATTGACCTAGGAAAAATAAATAACACATATTTTATTAATGTTGCATGTGCTGGACTTGATGCTGAAGTAGCAAATAATATAGACAAACTTAGAAATACAAAAATACCTACAAAACACTTATATACAGCGAGTATAATATATACATTTTTAAATTATAAGTTTAACAAAGCTATATTTAAAACTAATATAAAAAATATTTCAGCTAAGTATTCTACAATAAGCATATGTAATGGAGCGTATTATGGTGGAGGATATAAAATAGCACCTAAATCACAATTGACAGATGGACTGCTAGATGTTTATTTTATTGATAAAATGTCTAGATTTAGAATAATAAAACTTTTGCTTAAACTAAAAAATGGAAAACATGAGGGTAAGAAAAAAGTACATAAGTTTAGAACAAATCATGTTGAAATAGAAATCGAAAAAGAAATAACATTTAATGTAGATGGAGAAAGATTAACAGATAAAAAATTTGTAATAGATATAATACCTAAAGCTATTACAGTATATAATGATAACGATTTTGTTAATGAACTATTAAATAAATAATGTTATTATAAAAAGATCACCTAAATATAATTAAATTAGGTGATCTTTTTTGAAAACGAGAGAATATAACAGAAACGAAGCAGTAAAATATGCAGAAAAATGGGCATATAGAAGAAATCCACGATATTATAATTTTAATGAACTTGGTGGAGATTGTACTTCGTTTGCATCACAATGTATTTATGCTGGAAGTAAAATTATGAATTACAAAAAATATATTGGGTGGTACTACAACAATTTAAATAATAGAGCACCATCATGGTCTGGAGTAGAGTTTTTACATGATTTTTTAATAAACAATAAAGGAGTTGGCCCCAGAGCTAGAGAAATAAAAGAAATAGGAGATTTACAAATAGGAGATTTAATTCAACTAAAATTTAATACTATGGAAAGATTTTCTCATAGCTTAATTGTTGTAGCTAAAAATGGAAATGAACTAAAAAAAGTCTTTGTTGCTACTCACACTGAAGATGCTTATCACAAAAGTGTGGCAGAATATAATTTTGAAAGTATTAGATTTTTACACATAATAGACATTGGAATATGGTAAATAACATTGACAAACAGAATTGATATATATAAAATATAAAAAGTATTAAAATATAGGAGATATTTATGAACAATAAACCAATAGGAGTATTTGATTCTGGAATAGGTGGACTTACAGTATTAAAAAAAATAATAAAAGTATTACCTAATGAAAAATACATATACTATGCTGATACAGACAACGTGCCATATGGAACAAAACCTAAAGAAGATGTAAAAAAACTAGAACAAAGAATAAATGAAATCAAAACAAGATTATCAGCCATTCAAAAACACTATAAAATAATAAGTGAATACTATGAGTTTAAAGGATACAATGAACTTCAAAACACCATACTAATCAATAGCATTGAAGACTATACATTTTATCAAAACTCAACAAACATTGATAAACTTGTAAACGAATGTAAACAAGAATGTAAAAAATTAGACACTATTATTGAAGCAACTGACAAGTGCATTAAAACTGACAAAAAAGTCTTAGAAGTAAGAAAATACACCGAAAAAAGAGATGAAGAATACACTCGCTCAAAAGAAGAAATAAAACTTATTGAAGAATTGAAACCAGATGTAGTGGTTACAGACTTAATGAGAAATCATGAATTTACGGGATTAGATATAATAAAAGATTATTTAATAGATGAATTTTTAATCGAAGATATTTTAAGTGATGCAGATAATAATGGAATAGTAAATGTAATATCTAATAAGGAAATTAAAATAGAATTAAAAGATTATCAAAGAGATTATTTAAATAAAATTATAGAAAATTATAATATAACAGAATTACAAATAATAGAAAATTCATATTATTATGAACTTGAAGAAAATGTAAAAACTAAATTATTTGAAAATAAATATGAAAGTTATAAAAATTATGTTAATCATCTTGAAGACTCTAATGAATTTGGTAGTAAATATTTTGATAATGTTTATATTTTTATAATCGAAGAATCTACTCCTACAGAAGGGCAATATATTTATGGGAGTATGGCACTTCAAGGAAATTATTAATACTAATTATTCAAATAAATATTTAGATTTAGTAGCTCTTGGATTAATCGGAGATATGGTGGATAGTAGACCTTATGAAACTCGTTATTTTATCAATCAAGGTTTAAAAAATCCTCAAAATCCTTATATTAAAGGTATGATGGAAAAAAATAAATTTAAGTTAAAAGAAACTTTAACTCCTATGGGTGTCGCTTTCTATATTGCTCCACTTATTAATGCAGTTACACGTGTTGGAGAAATTGATGAACGACAAGTTGTATTTTAGAGTATGTTAGATTTTCTTGCTTATGATTTAGTTCCATCAACCAAAAGAGGATGTAAAGGATAGGCAGAAACTATTGTAGAACAAGCATGCCGAGTAAGTGGTAATGTAAAAACGCGATAGACTAAGATTCGTGATACTAATGTTGAAATAATTGAGAAATTAATCGAAGAACAAGGTTTATTAAATGATTAGATTTTAGTTGTTTAGTTGGAGAAAAAATATGAGGTAAATAAAAATTTAACTGGATTAATTGCAAATGAATTTGCAAATAGATTTTAGAAACCAACTCTTATACTTAATGAAGTAATTGAAAATGGAATTAAATACTGGGAAGGATCAGGTCGTGGTTATGAGTTCTTTGAACCTATAAAAGACTTTAAGGCTTATCTTAACTCTACTGGATATTTTGAATTTGCAGAAGGTCATTAGGGAGCTTTTGGTGCAAAAATTGCAGATAGTAATATAAGAAAATTTATAACAGATACAAATAGTAGATTGTATGGCTATGATGGTTAGCCAGTTTATTTAGCTGATTATATTTTTGATAGTAATAATATTGATATAAATACTATATTAGAAATA
>OIZL01001139.1_pt1 | contig 15632 bp, 23 predicted proteins | sample 1588541 | NCBI WGS metagenome assembly OIZL01 (sample SAMN03283285) | human gut metagenome | biome: human-associated habitat; material: feces | host: Homo sapiens | place: Peru | collected 2012 | reverse complement strand
CTTAAATCTTTGAGGATGTTCAATTAAACATCCACGAGCATTATCAACATTTAAAGCATTTATATATCCTACGGTTACTCCGCTATCATATGTTGTCAAGCATTTTAATAAATTGAAATTTTTATCTAATATTCCTATAAATCCTTTTCTATCTGAACTAGTTCCCCAGGAACCATATATATAATATTTGTCAATATAATTACCTTTTGCATCTCTACCTTGAAAGGCTTTTCTTTCTCTTAAAGTATAAGATGTTAATTGAGCCTTTAATTGAATATCTAAATTAGTAGTATGTTCTTTTAACTCAAGAAATTGTGGCTCATTTTTCCCTTGTTCTGTTGTATATTTTCCACACATATAAGCAAGAAGTTTCTTTTTATAATCTTCTGTCATTTTTATACCTCCTAATTTATAAATGGACTATCTAAAGTACAATCTAATATATTATCATTTTCAAATATTATTTCTTCTGCTATAAAATTATTAAATATTATTTGTGCTGATGTTTCAATATCTATATTTCTTGTTATTGTTTCTCCTGCTGATATGTTCCCTTTTGCTTTATTTCTTTGATTATCAAACCAATTTATTTCTTTTTCACTATTAAACGAACTTGTTAATTGATAAGTATAAAATATTTTGTTAGTAGTTGCTATTATTTGAGTTGTTTTTTTCTTTACCATATAATCTTGTGCTAAATCATTAATAGGACTTTCAAAAAAAACTGTTTGCCCTACATTATATAAATCATTATCTTCTGTTATTAAATTTAATATTACTTCTGCATTCCCTTTATATTTAATATAAGATTGTCCTATTAATGATATCTAATTCATAACTAGAAATGGCATCATTTCTTGTTTCATATCTTGCAATAATTCCCTTTCTACCAATTTGTTTTGCTATTCTATCTACTTCATCATTATTATACACTATTTGCCTACCTTTTACAAGTGGAGTGTATACTACTCTTAAGAAATTACCTGCATCATATATTTTTGAAGTTTCTATTTGCGTTTTACCTGGTGTATAATAAGCATCTGCCTCTAATCCTATTTCTTTATTTGCTTGTGTTGTAAATGTTAAGTCTGCTGAACCATCAAATTTAATACTTTTTATAATTCCTATATTTGCAGAAACATCAAAGGTACTAGTAACACCATCACATCTTAAATCTTCTGTATAATCGATGTTTGCATAAACTTCATCAGATTGCATTATCTGTTTATTTCTATAATCTCTGCTTCCATAACTAAAAGTTAAATCTCTTATATTTTGATTTTCAAAAAAAGTTGTATTATATTCAAGATTATTTCCTCTAGGTAAAAGTGTAGGATCATAGAAATCAATTGCTAATGTGTTCTCATCTACTAATCTTGTATACCATCTAGAGCCTGTAATATCAGCAATGTATTGAAAAACATCATAAGCGGTCTTATCTTGAGTAGAATAAGCACCAATAATATCATCTGCTCCAAATATATTGATATTCCCAAGAACAAATCCATATTCTTTAATAGCATCAATTACCATTTCTATTGCTTCTGTTATTGTTTTGTCTGATATTACAAAATCAAGTGTTTCTCCCTCTGATAATAATGTTTTAAAATCTAATATTTGTAAATTACAATATTTTGGATATCTAGGGTTAAGACTTATTTCCCCACTATTTTTTACTACCCCGCAGAATATCAAAACATCATCTTTATAAATTTTACATTTTGAATAATCTTTTGGATAATAAAATCTACTAACATAATCTTTATTTTCTTCCCAACTTTTTGGATAACAATTGTTGAGAATGGTTGAAGAAGTAGTAAGCATTTCTTCATCTATTGAAAAATCTTTGTTGCAAACTACTTCCTCTTCATTTATAAACATTTTAATCATATTTACACTCCCATTCCATAATTATAATCATTTTTAGAGCCACCACTGAATGTTTTAATGTCATTTACCATTTGTCCCAATGGGTCTTGCTTCATATTGTTATTTACCACTACATTTACGTTAGGGCTAAAATTGTTGCTTGTACTTCCTTGTAAAGTAGGTGATAAATTAAACATATCATCAAACATTCCTCCAACTGTAGAATTAACTTGACTTTGCATATCTTCCATTCCTTGCTCTAAACCTAACATGTTCATCTTACCAACCCAAGCAAATTCTGTCGATGGACTATGCACTCCAAATATGCTTTTTATTTTTTTCATTATTGAATTTCCTATGCTAGCAACCTTGTCTAATACCCAATCTTTAGCAGATTTTATGCCATTCCAAAGCCCCTTTAACAAATTACTTCCTATATCATGCAAATTGATGTTTTTAAATGCTCCAATTATAGATAATGCTATATCTCCAACTCTTGCTAATATTGTAGGAATAGAATTTACTATACCTGCTAACAAACCGCCTATTAATTGCGCTCCTGCACTTAATAATTGAGGAATACAATCAATCAACAAAGGTACTATCTCCAATACTGCATCTATTATTTGAGGTAATAACACAGGCAATTGTTCTGCTAACACTTGTATAAGAGTTATTAGGCCTGTTATTAATCCTTGTGTTATTTCTGGCAACATACTTGCTAACATATTCATTATAGTAGGTAACATATCGCCTAATATTTGAATTATTTCAGGTAAAGCATTTACTAAAGATGTTAACAACTGACCTACACCTTGTAATAAAGGCGGTAACAATTGTTGCAATAAAGGACTTATCATAGGCACTAAATTTGATATTAATGTTATTAGTCCTTGAATTAATTGTGGTGCCATTTTTACTATAGCATTTGATATGTTTGTTCCTGCAGTAACAAAAGTGCTTATTACTTCTTCTATACCACCTGCACCACTTAAGAAATTACTGAATGCTGACTTAGCACTATTTATTGAACCACTTATAGTAGTAGAGGCTTCTTTTGCGGTTGTTCCTGTTACATCTAATTCTTCTTGAATTACATGAATAGCATTAAATACATCATTTAAATTAGAAATATCATAATGTACCCCTGATATCTTTTCGGCATCAGCAAGTAATCTTTCCATTTCAGTTTTTGTTCCACCATAACCAAGTTTCAAATTATCTAACATGGTATAATTTTGCTTAGCAAATCCTTGATAAGCATTTTGAATACTTTCTATTGAAGTACCGAACTTATTTGAATTCCTTTAATACCCTCGGTTTCCCGATATTTATTAGGGGAGTAGACTATCTCATATTAACTCAAATACATATCCATGATGTGTTCCACCATGATTGCAACATCTAGAAATTTCTGATGGTAGAAATCCATCTTTCTTCGCTTCTATCATTGCATCATAAGTTTTTATTTCTCCAGTTATTATATTTTTAGCAATTATTTTTTTTGCTTTTTTGCTTTTTCCACCACATAAACCATAATTTGGATGATTAATTCCTCTAACATGATTAATAAGTCCATTTTTATAAGCATGAATTATGTTATCTTGATTTGTAACCCACTCAAGATTTCTTATATCACAATTTAACTTATTTCCATCTATATGATTTACTTGTGGCAAATTGTTTGGATTAGGTATAAAATATTCAGCAATTAATCTATGCAAATATTTTTGTACCTTTTTACCATTTCTTGAAAAAGTAATTCTATAATAGCCATTTGAAGCGATATCTGGGCTTAATTTTATTCCTTTTCTAAATCTCTTGCGTCCTTTTTTATCAACACACCATCTATCTTTACTCCAGATTTCGCCTGTATCAGAAATTTTATATATTTCCTCATATCCTTTTATATTTTTCCACATCGGTATAATCCTCCTTTTATTTGGTAGTATTATACCATAAATTTGTATTTGCGTCAATCGCACCACTTCGAATTATGTATCAATAATAATTCTACTTCCTTACGGAATAGTCGTTACAGTTTCCTATTTTCATAAGCTTACCACGGTATTGTCCTCGACTTCACGTTAGGAGTTTCACCGTTAGCATAGTTTACACTACACACCCTTGATAAGGTTCAATGCGTTTAACTCGGACTATTTCGTTAATCCGCCATATCTTGAATAGCCATATCACCGACTTTGGCTGCCTCTGCAGTATCTCCACCTAGGCTTTGTAACAAACTAGCACTAAATGAAGTTATTTGCTCCATATACTTATTAGCATCTATTCCTGCTGTTGTATAAGCCTTTTTAGAATTTTCTATTACTGTATCCGCACTATCTTTGAAAAGTGTCTCAACACCGCCTATATTTTGCTCTAAATCAGCAACACCTTGCAAGGCATCTTTACCAAGTCCCAAAAGAGAATTACCAACTTTTTCAATAGCACTAGACATCAAATTACCAAGAGCGACAGTACTTGCTTTTAATTTGCCAGCGACACCATTAGTTGTTTTTTCTAAATCTTTATCATCTCCTTTAAACTTGAAGATGACTTCTCCTCCATTCATTATTCCACCTCCTTATTATAAAATAAAGGATTGGGCTTTAACCCAACCCTTATAGGTTTATCCTAATACAACTTCTCCTTTACCTGTTACGACAATAGTTAAAGCAAACTCGCCACTATCTTCAGCGGCACCACCTAAATCACTAAAATTCAACGTACAAGGTACTTTATACTTTGTATAAGTCAACGCTCCCTCTTGAACTCCTGTTAATAATTCAAATTGTACTAATTGGTTATTGAATTGAGCCACAGTACCATCTTTGATTAATGTATGAATATCGCCAAGTATCTTAACTATAGAAGCATTATTCATATCAATTTTAACAGTAGTATCAATAGAGATAGCAGCACCAGTGATTAAACTTCTTTGAATAGCATCACAGAACACATACCAGTCCTGTTGTTCGAAATCAGTTGTCAAACCGACTTCGGTAGTCGTACACATAGGCGTAAATTCAGGTGCTGAACTAGTACCAGTATTTAATCCTAAGTTCTTAATGACTTCTCTATTATTTACATAAAATTCATTCATATTTACACTTCCTTTCTATAAATCTTTTTCATAAATCTTACTTATAATACATTGTAGGGTAGAATTATACCCAACTCTTCTGATATCTATATACTCTATCGCTTGTGGATTAACATATTGAGTAAATATAATTTGCCACCTTTCCAATTTATTAGTTTCTTTATTTTCAACTTCTATTCTTTCTGATTTTCCTATTAGATTTCCTATTAATAAAGATAATTCTTTACACTCTTTAATAGTAAGTCCATATATATCAACCATATAATAATTATACATAGGCAATATATCACCATAGAACACTTGTTTTTGTCCGCTTTGTTCTTGCACTACTATTACCCTACTATCATTATCATTTGTTGAATATTCGGCTTTTATTTTCCATTTGTCAGTGGTATAGCCACTAACTATGTTTTGAAGATATTTAATTAAGATTAATTGTTTCTTTTCTAATAACTCTCTTGTCATTTCAATTCATTCTCCTTTATAGCAATGCCGACAATACTCTTTTTTTGCTTAGTATATATTTCTTGATACCATTTACCAAAAGTACCTGGCTCAGTCCAATTAGTAGTTCTAGGCATTACCCATACATATTTAGCATAGTTAGTATAAGAACCTATATAATAATTTCCATCACTTCCTCTAACTCCTGCCGACATAGAAGTTTGTCTCATATGTACTACTCCTTTTCTTTTCGACATAGGGATATGGGGAATTGTTCTATCAAGTGTTTGTCTTGCTATTGAATACATTATCTTATCAGAAGCCTCTAATACTTCCTTTTTCTTTCCTGGATACCAATTTACTTTAACATCAGCCATTATTTAACCACTATAATCTTATTCTCTACTCTATTAAATATCCAAGCGTCTTGAACCTTTAACACTGTATGGACTTTATTATCGGCATATTTGCCTAGATAAATAATTTGGTCTCCTACTTTTACATCAACAAGTCTTCCAACTTGATAATAACCAGTAGCCTCAGGCACTGTATAAATACCGAACCTTATAGCGCTTTCACAATCATAAGGGCAACATTTAATTGTGATTTCTTTATAATTAGTATCATCAAATATTTCATTATTTTCATCTCGATTAAATTGCCTTAATGTTGCTTGCATACCATTTACTAGAAACATTTTATTCTCCTCCAAACGGTATAGTAAGAGCCATATTACTAGACATTGGTGTACCTCTATATAGATAGCCATTATTAGCAAGTATTCTTAGTGCTAAAGTAGAATAATCAGTTTTTAATGGAGAACTCATGCTCCCTGCTTTGATATCTTTATCAAAATCAATAAATGGGATATCATGTTCTAACACGAACCTCATTTGTTCCATAGAAGCATTTTTAATAGGCAAAGGGACACTAATTGTATCCCAACTAGCATCCCTATATCTTAAGCCTACTTGTGAGAAAATCATCTCACTTACTGCTTCTATCTGCCAAGTTGAAATATCAGCATTTTGGTATTCGGGATATTTAGTTCCGAATTCCTCTTTTGTGAAAAATTGCATTTTCCCACCTCTTTTCTATTTAGGCAATTACTATATCGCCACTATAAGCATTAGAGTAGTTACCATATTTATCAACACCATATACAGAAACATGATAATCTCCTGCTTCAGTAGGTGTACCTGTGATGGCACCAGTTGTAGGGTTAAGAGTTAATCCTGCTGGTAAACCACCTGCTTCAAACTTCTCAACATCAGTACCACTGAATGCTGTAGTCTGAGCATATTCTTCACCATGAGTTCCTGCATCGAATGAACCTGCAGATACTATAGGTAGACTTTCAACTAATTTAATTAATGCTTCTGGTCTAACTACTTTTGCTCCGAACATTACATTTCCCTCAACAACGAAGTATCCTGGATAGCCAGGGAAGTTACCATTGTATTGAGCAAATGAACTCCAGAATGTATCTCCAACTGTACCAACCTCATTAGCAAAATATCCAACTACATTTGTAGCATTTCTGTCTTTATCTTTTTCAATTACATTGCTATTGATTTGGAATACATTAACACCATAAGCATTAGCAACTTGTCCCATATCAACACCCTCAACACCTGCTCTTGTTTCATATTTAAGAATAGATGTTAAACTTGAGATAAAGTAAGCATATGCATTTGAACTTAATCCTAATAAGTATCCATCATAGATATCTCTATCGAATAATTTTGATTTTAAATCATTTATTAATTCAATAGTTTCAGTTCCATTAGATGGAGCCCATTTAGTACATTGACCATCTGTATAAGCCATTGAACCATCTTGAGGTCCTGTAATATCAGCATTTAATTTATTAAAGCCATATACATCAATTTGTCTAGAGATTTGAGCCTCTTTTAATTCGATTTGTCCCTCAATTGCTCTTTCGATACCACTACCCATTACTATAGGGCTTACTCTAAATGAATAGTCCATAGGTAATTCAGTTAAGTCAACCTTTACTGAATTGTAAGTAGCAAGTTCGTTTGTAATTCCTCCTTGTGCGATTTCTACGTTATTTCTAACATTTAACTTAGTATCTAATTGCTTTACTACTTCAATTATTGGAGTTCCAGTTCTTCCAACTTCAAAGAATCTTCTGTTTAACATTTTATAGAATTGAGAATTGTAAAGTAAATTAGCATAAGTTCTTTTCATTAGACCTTGTAAGTCTAAATTTACTCCTGTAAAATTCATAATTTCTTCCTCCTTTTCTTTCCTCTATATTTAACTAAAATTATTTAGTTACAGGTATCATTAAATCTTTAATGCTAGTACCTCTTGTTATTTTTATATCTTTACCAGTATTAGCATTATTTCCATTTACTCCACCCTCATTAGGTGCTTGTGTAAATGGTATATTGTTTTTCTTTTCTGTTTCTGGGAAGTATGTATTTTTAAATCTAGTTACTATTCCTTCAATTGCCTTGTCATCATCTTTTTCATCTGCATAAAGGCTATTTCTTAATTTAACTACTTCATCAAAATTTTCTTCTTTAAATCCTTTTTTAACAAGTTTATTTTCTAAACTTAATCTAGTCATCTTGTCATTAGTTTCACTTAAAGTTTTAACAGTATTGTTGTAGTTAGTTTCTAGACTTGTATAGTCTCCTTGAAGTTTAGTATAATCTTCTTTTTTTACATATCCAGAATAATCAGGTTTCTTGATTTCACTATTTTTGGTATATCCTTGTGTGAAATCTTTTTCCATTGCAGAAACATCTAGGTCATCATTACTAATAGTAATCTCTTTGTTTTTTAGATATTTAGTAATATCAAAATTCATATTTATCATTCTCCTTTTTTAGAAGTGATAAAAGTGTGTCGCGACTGCTAATCTTTTATAGACTTAATAGCAATTGGTCTATTTATTTAATTCTTTTATAGTAGCATTTATCTTTTTTATTTTAGCATTTGTTTTATCTACCTCACTTCCATTCCCTAAATTTTCATATATCTTTTTATCATTTTTTAATTTAGTTCTTTTTAGTTGTAGGGCTTGTATCTTTTGCTTTTTCTCATAATCTTCTTGCCACTTATCAGAATTATAATCATTCTCTTGTATTTGGTCTTTATCCCAATATATAGTCCATTGGTGTCTACAATTAGGATGACCTACACCACCAGCAATTGCTTCTTCTTGTGGATAGTATCTAATTCCATCAGAAGTATATCCACTTCCTCCATTTTTGTCATATACCTTACCTTGATAAGGCATACACAAAGGACAAGCAAATGTATGGGCTGGTAAGTATAAAAGTTCTTTCTCTAATAAATTAGCATCATAAATTGTTCTATTCCATCCTGCATGATTGAGGTTAGTGTTATAAAGCATTGAATTATAATCTGCAATGTTGTGCCAACTTCTTACCGAACCATCTTTATTGTGGTATGGGATAGTTGCTTGCACTTCATCATATTTAGTTACTAGTTTAGATAAATAATTTTCTCTATCTATATAACTTTTGTTTGCTGTTTTTCTTCTGCTTTTATAATACTCATCGATGTTATATTTATATTTCTTCTCTACATTTTGGAATACTTTTTCACTTGCTAATTCATATATTTGTTTATATTCGGCATCGGGATTTAGTATTTTATTTCCCTCTAAATCTCTAGTCATTATCATATCTTCAAGTTCTTTTATTCTTTCAGCCATGTATTTATGGTCTACCTTTTCCCATATTTTTGCTGTTTCTTTTTTGAACTCTGCTAGTGTTTTATTCTTATATAGGTAATCGAAGAATACTCGTTTAGTTTCATACATTAGTTTATAATATTCATTTTTTGAATAGTAAGCACTATCTTCTATAAATAAACTAAATGGGTCTTTCATTATACTTCTCCAAACTTAACTTGTATTTCTTCTTCTTCCTCTTTATTAGCATTAATTAATTCTTCTATTAATTTACTATTCTTTCCTACATAGTCATCATCAATTAACTTATTAAGGATAGGTGTTATTATCTTAGCCTTTACACTATATGGAACACTGCCAACACTTTGAATTCTTCCTAATACTTGAAGTTTCTTCATATCATTGAATTTCTCATTTGCTCCATAATCCCAATTTAACTCGGTAGGTATTAGATTAACTTGTATATTATTTGCTTGTTGTGCTTTAACAACATTTTCAAGTAAATGATTTATTTGAGGTTCTATTTGTGTCTTAATTGCCTCAATAGTCATATCAGAATTATTTTTACTTAAATCTATACTATCGACATTCTGATAAGCATCTTTTTCATAACCAAATGTTGCAGGACTTAGTCCAGCCATTTGAATTACTTGATAATCACAGAATTTAAACGAACTAATATATTCATTAAATCTAATATTACCTTGTAAAAACTCGAATAATTGATGGTCTTTATCTCCAGGTAATAAAGTAAAGTAATCTGCTAATTTACCAACACTTAATGTATCTACCTTATAATGATTAGATGCAGGTTGCCAATTAGTTACTATGTCTCCACTTTGATAGTGTTGACTTGTTACTATTTTAGTTTTGGTCTTTTCTATTTCATCAACAAAGGTGTTGAATATTTCCATTTCTTCATTTAAAAACTTTTTACTATCTTTAAAGAAGTTTTGACCTATATCTATATTAATTAGATTTTCATAATTTAATATGTACTTAGCAATGTATTCATTACCAGTTCTTAAATTAAATGTACCTAAATCAACAGGTATTAATTTACCACCTTTATCTTCTTTATACACTTCCATAGTCATATAAGTAATACCATCCTCTAACTTAATATTTCTATGAAGTTCGTATATATCTTCTTTAGTAACAAACTCTTGTATGATAGTACCACTTATTACTTTATCATACTTTTGCACTAAATCATGTATGTCCGATTTCTTGATACACTCTAGATATATCTTATTGTCAAACTTATTTATTAATATGAAACTTTCTTCTTCATATACTGCTAATTCTAGGCTCTCTTTAAGTGTAGGCATTAACCAATTTATTGATAGTCCCTCTGTCTGTGTTACTAAATCTGAACCAAATATTTGATTAACTATATATGTAGCAACCTTTTTACCACTAGGAGCAATTATATAGTCATTTTTCTTATAAATATTAGGTTTCCCATTAGTTATACCAGGTTGAGTTACTGTTGCCTCTACTCTTATATATGGAGCCTCTAAATAGTTGTATGCTGATTTTAATCTCACTTGATTATTCATTTAATATCAACTCCCTCATATATTAGAGTTTCAATATGAGCCTCTCTTTTCTTTTCATCAGTCAATTTATATTTATAACTTTGAACTACTATTTGCACTTTTCTATTAGTTCCTAGTAAATGTTTCATACCTCTTACTTTTACTATATAGAACTTACCCATAGGGGCGAAGTCTTTATCTATCTTTCTTTTATCTATACATTGACCATTTAAATATAAATATAAAGTCCATTTCTTATTATTTATTAGATATTTTTTCAATTTTTGTGCTTTTTCCACAATTTTATCAAAAATATTCAATGAAATGTCACTTATTTTTTTTATTAGAGTTCTCATTTTTAACTCCTTTCTATGTGTATAAATAATAAAAAACATATAGTTATCTCTTTAACTATATGCTTCTTATGTTTCGACACACTTTTTCGCACTTTTCTATCTCTTAAATTATAGCATAATTATTTATTATTGTCAACATCTCTTTTATAACTTCTAATATGTATGTAATGAGTAGGGTATATTTCATATACTTCTATCATCTTACACTTAGGGCAAGGGTATTCTATTACCAAAGGAGTTTCTACTTCTATTCCCATTTTCTTTAGATTTTTATAATATTCTTCAATTTCTATTTTAAATAAATATCTTTTTGTAGATTTGCATCTAATTTCCATATATTCAACTCCTTTTATACCACTGGTGCTCTATCAGTTTCTTTAAACTCAATTATAATATACCTTAAAGCATCTATGTGGTCATCAAACTCTTTTACATAGGCTTCTTTACCACTTTTAGCACTTGCTTTTAAGTCATATCTATAACTTTCTAATTCAAGCATTCCATCATCTTTACCACTATAAACTAATTCACCACTATCAGTTATATGCTTAATTGCTTTTTGTTTGTATATAAGCAGATATTCTTTATAAAACAAAGACTGCATATATTGAACTCCCTCAACTACAGTGTCCTCACTTTTATTTATTAATGTATGTGGTATATTATCAGCAATTAATCTATTATGGAAGTGAGCAGCGGCACTATCTAACACCATAGTGGTAATAGGCACTTGTCCATACTCACTTTTTAGATACAATAAGAATAGTCTTAATTGCTTACTAAAGTATTCAGTTGTAGGCTTATCTTGTTCTTCTTTAGCATTATGGTAGTAATACTCTAACCTTATTAACACCCATTTCTTATTTATTTTATCATAAGCAAGGGCAATAGGCACAAAGGCTGTAGCATGGACTGAACCATAGTCTATTCCTATTCCTATTTCTCTAAAAGCATAATTATCAAGACTATCTATGGTGTTTATAGTATTGAACACTCTACCAGTAGCAAGAACCCATCTATTAAATATCTTTTGTTCTCTTAGATTTCCAGGTGGGAACATTTCTAATACCTTTCTCATTGCTTCTTCTGTTTTTATCTTAGGGTTGTCATAAGGAAAAAAAGAATAATGCTTAGCATAAGGCTTCTTATCTATGTAATCAATCTTGTATGGATGATTTTCCCCACCCTCAACATTGAATGAATGTATAGTTTTTAAATAAGGATGGTCTGCATAAGATACTTGTCTGCCTGGGAACTCATTAAATGGCTCTCTTAAATTATCTTGTGAGTATATTCTAGCACTTTCATCTATCCATTCAAATATTAAAGGCTTACCTAATATCTTGTTAAATGCAAGAACATTATTAAAACCAAAGAAATAATATCTAATATTGTATATTTCAAGATATTTATCATCGGTCTGCCACCTTAATATATAATCTCTTCCTTTTTCTAACTTCATATCATCTAGAAACTTTTTTAAAGGCTCTAGGATGTTACCTTTTAATGTCTCTAAACTCCAACCGGTTATAGAACCGAAATAAGTTTCATTCGGATTATAACGATATAAGGCTTGAGCATATAAGATACACCCTAAACATATATCAAAGGTCTTGCCACTCTGCGTGCTTCCTAATACATATATTTCAGTTAGATTAGGGCTAATTATATCATTTAGTAGTTGACTTTGCTTTTTTGATAGTGTTAGATTTAGACTTGTTTCCATTTTCCAACTCCCTATCTATTTCTTCAATTTTCTGAGTAGTCTTTCCTTGGCACTCATTACTTTCTATATCTTTAATAATTAATTCTTTCTTTTCTAATTTTAATTTCTCTTCGGTAGATACAATCAAACCATTACTATTTTTAATCAAATATCTATCTTCTCTTAATTTGATAAACTCCATATTTACCTCCTATTTAATTCTAAATACTTGTCCGTTATCAGAATACATACCATATCCATTGTCTAAATCTTTGTATACTCTTCCATTATTTAATTTGATTTTACTTTCTGCTGTTTTTGGAGTAGTAGAACCAACTTTAACGAACTTTGTAGGTACTTCTACTTTTTCTTTTTGTACTTCTGGATTAACTGGCTTGTTATCTAAACTAATAACATCAACCTTTTTCTTTCCAGTGTTACTTTTTTTTGCCATTTCTGACACCTCCTTTTTCTTTCCAGTGTTATTAAACACTACACCAATAATATGTCTAGTTTTCTAAAGTAGTTAGCCTGTTAGAAATTTAGTGCCACATTGGCGAACCTAACCTACACTTGCATATTATCAGTGTACTGCTTAATAGCAGTACTTATAAAGGGGTTTGGTTTAGTAGTGCTTTTCATAAGCACCATAGAATAGATAAGGACTATATTTTCCCAATGTTATACTGATTTATATAGCCAACCTTATATAACAGGTTATGATAATTATCTATTCTATGCTACCTATAAAATAGATAGCACTTTAATAAAATTAGGATGTCATAGTACTTATAATTGATATAAAGGGTCTGCATCCCTATGTCTTAGTTTTTATTTACACCTTATGTGTAAGAGGCTTTCTAAACCATAACTTAATATGTTAAAACTCGTAAGTTTCTTTATATATTTCTTATAAGTACTATATTGATGATATAACTAGTCGTTTATAAGCGGTTAAGTCCTCCTAATTAAATTAGCGGGCATATATCATCAATATACTACCTATAAGAGTAGTATTCACAAAATTTGTATTACTTGCCCCACCTCTCGCATTAATACTTGATATACTCATTCGCGGTTTGTATATCTCCCAACCTTTTATAATTCATCTATTGTTAAATTATATTTATATTCAAATAACTTCTTCTTTAATTTATAAACTTCTGTTCTAACTCCTTTGGTATCTTCTACTACCCATTTATTATCAATATAATCGTAATAGTAAAAGTCTGCTATGTAGTAAATAGGTCTTATCTTTTTACCTTTAGCATTTGTATATCCCTCTTGAAGTAAGAACTTTTTTTGTAGTTCTAGACTACAGATATAATCAGTACTCTCTAATAATTCAAGGTCTTTATATCTTTGCATTTCTTTTTTACTGTCAAACTTTATTCCTTTATAGGTAACTTTTTTGTTGTGGTATTTATTCTTTATTATCATTTAACTTTCTCCCACACATAGGACAATAATTTATTTCTATTCTTTCCATTTTATTTCTTTCTGAGATTAATTTTTTATCAGAAAATTCTGTTATGTTGTCAATATCAACTATTTTGTCCAGAATGTGCAGAAAGTAAATTGTCAAGACTATAATCATAATTAAAAGGACTATTCTTAATGCTGCCTTTTCTGTTGCAAGAAAAAACAGTATTAAGACTGCTAAGGGAATTGCTGTAATTATGAGTCTTTTTCTTTTTTCCGGTTGTTTCATTTTTTATTCTCCACTGTTTCAAGTTTTATATCTTCTGGCATATTCCAACATTCGTTTTCTTTATCGAGCACAAGCCTGTCCCCAATGTTGTACTTGTCGTAAATTTCTTTGGAAACTTTGTAATTTCTTTTTTGAATAATTTTATGGGAATAATTTCTGTTTCCGTTTTTGTCTATTTTGAATATTGAAATATTTCTGACAGTTTTTAGGTAGTAAAAAGTTTCCTCTGGAGATTCTGTAAAGTTGAGATAACTGATACCACCTAGAATTGCAAACGCCTCTTTTTCTGCTGGTTTTACTTTTGTATATTTGTTCTTGATGGTCATATAATTTGAATATACTGTTTCCGTCTTGTGTTCATTGCTAAGTAGAAAAAACATAAATGGACTCAAAATAAGCAATGAGATAAAGGCACATACAGCAATCAAAATGGCAGTTTCCTTTTCATTTTTCTTCATTCGTTATTCTCCTTGTTATAAACTATTCGCTGTCTTTCTCTGTATTCTTCGCAAGCGCATCAATGATTTTCTTTAAATCCTGCTCCATTTTTTCCTCGTGCCGTATTTTTGCTATGAAACAGAGACAGGCATAGGATTCTTTTGGGGAAAGAACTGCTGAAAAACAGGATTGCTGGTTCTCCTCTGATTCTTCCAGTGAAAAAGAAAAGTCTTTTGATTTGAGAATTTTCATTGCTTCTGCGGAGAATTTTCCATCCGAATAAAGACGGAATTTCGCTCCGCACGAGCTTTCAAAGGCGGTTCTGCATTTGCCGTAAAGTCTTCTTTCAATTTCTGTCATTCTGAATCCTCCTTGCTTAAAATCTCTTTAACGTCAAGAATTGTCGAATAGATTGTTATTCTTGTTGCTGTGCTGCATACGGCTGTAACGCTTTTCATGTCAGTAGGCTCGTCAACCTGTACGATAGTTATTTCCGTGTTTCCTTTCCTGAAAGAAACAGTATTTCTTTTTAGATAGTCCTGGCTTTTGTACAGGCAGTTTCTGACATTCCATGCTATGTATTCATCAGAATCAGTTTTTATGATATATCTGCTGTCCCAGTCCGTCGCTTTGAGCACTTTGACATTGTCGTAGTTTCCATATTGCACTGGCACTGAATCGCATGAGAAAAATGGCATTGAAATTATAAAAACCAAGAATGTTAGGGATGTGCTTTTCATTGCTTGCAACTCCTTATTTCTCTGATATGCT
>OIZL01001137.1_pt1 | contig 15655 bp, 16 predicted proteins | sample 1588541 | NCBI WGS metagenome assembly OIZL01 (sample SAMN03283285) | human gut metagenome | biome: human-associated habitat; material: feces | host: Homo sapiens | place: Peru | collected 2012 | reverse complement strand
AATATAAATTTATTTTATTTGCAATAGATATTTTAATTAATTTAAAATATTTAAAATTTCTTGGTAAGAATATTACCAAAACACTAAAATACATTTATTTTACATTAATTTATGTATTTTTTTCTTTACTATTGACAAACTTGATATATTGATGTATTATTAAATTGTATTAATACAAGTGATACAGTTATGGAGGAATTATGTTTAAGATAATATATATAATAATATCAATTTTATCTGGAGTGTATTTAACTTATTTTATAATATTAGCATTAGGAATATTTAAAAAGAATGATGATAAAATAATTAGTAAAAAGAAGAATAATTTTGCTATTTTAATTGCTGCTAGAAACGAGGAAGCAGTAATAGGTAATTTAATTAAAAGTTTAAAAAAGCAAAAATATCCAGATAATTTATATGAAATATTTGTTATAATAAATAATTGTACTGATAATACCGAAGAAGTTGCTAGAAAAGAAGGGGCAAAAATTATTAAATGTACTGAGACAGTAAAATCTAAAGGTGAAGTATTAAAATATACCTTTAACTACTTAAAAGATAATAATAATATAGATGCTTATGTTGTATTTGATGCAGATAATGTCGTTCACGAAAACTTTTTAAATAAAATGAACGATATGATAAATAAAGGATATTCTTTAGCACAAGGATTTAGAGATACTAAAAATATATCTGATAGTTGGTTAACTAGTAGTTATGCATTACTTTATTATATTCAAAGTATTTTTGTTAATAAAGCAAGATATAATTTAGGTAAATCATCATTTTTAAATGGTACAGGATTTATGGTTAAAAAAGAAGTTATTGATAAACACGGATATAATCCAGTAACTTTAACCGAAGATATTGAATTTACTGCGATATGTGCTGTTAATGATGAAAAAATAGGTTTTGCTGAAGAAGCGATAACTTATGACGAACAAGTAACAACTTTAAAAGAATCTCTTAAACAAAGAAAAAGATGGTCTTTTGGAACTTTTCAATGTTTAAAGAATTATGGTTGGACTTTAATTAAAAAGGGAATTAAAGAAAAAAAATTAGAATGTTTTGATGTAGTATTATTTTATTTAGCATTTATTATTCAAGTTATATCAACATTTACTTTTGTAATATCTACCTTTGGTATGTTAATAGTTTTAAAAAGATATGATTTAACTTTAATAACAAGTTTAGTATTACCAATAGTTAGTTATATTATTGGGGTGGTTTTTAGGACAATAATTATTAAGAAATTTAATAAAGATATTAAAGAAAATATTGGAGGTATCTTATTATTTGATTTATTCTTATTAACTTGGGTACCTGTTAATTTAGTTTGTTTATTTAAAAAAGAATGTAATTGGGACCAAATAAAACATAATAGAAATGTGGGGGATTTAAGTGTCTAATATTAATATTTTAAAATTAAAAAAAGATTTAATGGATTATTTTGGTACAGCAGTTTTTAATGGTATGCCAAATGCAGTGATAGAGTTATCAAAAATAAGTAATGCCAGTGATAGTCAAATAATTAATCTAGCATTAAATATAGGTTTTGATTTATCAGAATATGAAGAAGGTAAAAATAGAACTAGGTAATATAACCTAGTTCTCAATTACTATTGGATTAAAATTATCAATTGCTTCGATTAATTTAGGGTGTCTAATTACAAAATGTATTATTGGATTAGCACTTTTAGATAATAATACGTAATTATCTTTTAAGATAGTTATAGATATGTTTTTAAATGTTTTATCTTTTGCTTTTATTATTTTATAATTTTGATGCTTTTTAGAATAGCTTTTACTTGATGCTAAATGTTTTTTATACATATCATAAGTATATTTTATCTTTTTATCATAAAACATATTTTCTAATGATAAATAAAACTCTTCGTTTGCAAATTCATCTTTTTTAACTTCATATATAACGTTTTCTATAATACTATCTTTTAATATTTTGTTAATATTTTCTTCTTCTTCCATCTTATATTTTAAAATTAGTTTTGCATCTTTTTTACTAACTTTATTATATTTTAATATTTCTTCTAATAAACTATTATCTATAGTTTCAATAGGAAGAGTAGATATTATTCTTTTTCTGTTAACTTTTAATTTGGAATCGTTTAACATAAACACCTTAAAATCATTTTTATTTTCTTCCTTATATATGTCCATTAAACTATTAGCTTTTTTAAGTAATAAATTAGCTTTTTCTTTATAATATTCTATTTCTTTTTTATTATTTGTTAAGTAATATTTACCTTTATCATGATATCCTTTAATACATTCACCACATAAAGCAGCACTACCACATACATAATTTAAATGATTGTATACACTATTTTTAACTTCTTTTAAATAGTATGGTGATACTTGACCAGTCATATATATAGGAATCCAACTTTCAAGCCCTAACATCATTTCATCAAATGGTCTATCTAGATTATGTATTATATTTAAATTAAGTCCTTTTTTAAGACTTAGAGCTATCCCAAACATCCACTTTTTTCCAAACAAAACATCTTTTGCCATATCTTCCATAGGCATATCGCTATGCATAAATATATCTTCTTTATTCTTGGATAAAACGGCTATTTTAAAAAAGTCTAATTCTGCTTTTTTCATTTCTTCTAATCCGTAGTAATTTTTAGTTCTTCCTCTGTAAAAAGGTATATTAGGTACCTTTAGTTCATCAAACTTAATAGCTTTTATATAATCGTTTAAATTAAAGTCATTTAAATGATTTAGAAAGTTATCTATGTTGTTTTTATAATTATCTAAATCATTACTTATTAACCAATTATAAAGTGTATTAAATAAATCTTTTTCTATTTTTTCTTTTTTACAACCCATTAGTGTAGATAATATATTTAAACTATCACTATCATTATATTTTGATGTAACATAATTACAAATTTTAGTACTAAACTCTTTAGGATCTGATGGTTTTGATTTTGCATATCTTATTCTAGAAATATGTGATGCATCGAATACGATGTATTTCGACATGTCATTTGTGTTAATATTAAGTGCAGATATTAATTTATTAAAATTTAAACTAAAGGTATCATAGTTAAAGTCATCTTCTTTGGTAGAGTCCTTTAATTTTTTTAAGATATCTTCTTTTTTATAATTTAATTTATTATTTTCTAATGAAATAGTGTATATAGCATCAGATAGTTTTAATAAAACTTCATTTTTATTAGGTGTTCTATCTCCACTTCTATATCTACTTATAACTGATTCAGAGATGCCAGATACATCAGATAATTTTTTTGATGAAGAATTTATTTCTTTTAAATATGAGTTAAGTGCGTCTTTAAATGTCAAATTTATCACCTCGTATGTTTATTATACTATATAAATTGAAAATAGATAAAAAAAGTTGCCATTAAAAACAATGAATTAAATGGCAAGTTAATTGTTAATATAAATAATTTAAACTATAATTAAATAGGTATAAAAGGTAAGGTGTTTAATTAATGGAATTTATTAAAAAAAATAAAAACTTATTATTGGTAGCTATAGTAATAGTAGTAGCTCTAATATTTTTGATTAATCCTAATAAAAAAAGTGGGAATAAAGATAGAAAAATTGTAACTAAAAACGAAGCTAAGTTAAAAATTAGAAAAAGTGAGGTATCTACTTTAACATTAGAGGATTATGAAAGTTCAGTATTTACTATGAAAAAACCTAAAGGTTGGACAGTTAGTGGTGCTGGAGTTGGAATGTATTATGCAATAAAAGTGGCAGATCCTAATAATACTAATAATTCTATATTTTTAATGCTTAAAATTCAGCCACTACTTAAAAGTGAAGCATCCAAAAACTTTTGGAAGGATTATTCTAACTTATCCAAAGGACAGTACAAATTATTTGCTGATGCTGTTGTTTTGGATAATCCAACTGTTCAAGGGTTCTATGAAAAGTTTGGTGATATAGCAAATTATATAAAAAATGCAGAGTCTACTTTATCAAGCTTTGACTTTCCTACATATTCTAATTTTACAAAAATAGAAGAACAAGAAGGTAATGCTTCAATGAAAAGTGTAGCATTAGATAGTAAAGTATTAAGAGGTACATTTACTGGTTCTAATAATAAAAAAGGTGAAGGGCTATTTTTAGCTTCTATTGTTAACTTTGGTGATAATTATATTAACGGAATAGATACATTATATTATATGGTATACGATATAATGGCGATAACTGCAGATGAAAATGAATTTGTAAATTATAAAGACATATTATTAAATTCTATTAATTCTATTTCTTTTACAGATAGTTATGTTAAACAAACAATTGATGATGGAAATGCACAAACTAAAAAAGCTTTAGAACTTAGTGCTTCAATACAAAGAGCTTTTGATTCATATATGAGTGCATGGGAAAATAGAAATAAGACTTATGATATTATGAGTCAAAAGCAAAGTGATGCAACACTTGGCTATGAAAGGGTATATGATACTGAAACTAATGAAATTTATAAAGCTTACAATGGTTTTAATGATGATTATGATGGTCAAAGATATAAGTCTGTAACAGATGAGATGTACACACAAAAAACAAGTGGTTATATTGATAAATAAAGGAGGATGTAAATATGGCTTTAATTAAGTGCCCAGAATGTAATAATAAGATTAGTGATAAGGCAGAGGTTTGTCCAAAGTGTGGGTATGAGTTAAATAAGAATGCAAATAACTTAGGTAATAATAACAATAACACAAATAATAATGGAAGTAGATTTACTGGTAAATTTAAAAAAGATAGTTATAGATATTTATTTATATTTGCAGTAGTAATTATTTTATTTCTAATATATACACAAAATAAGGGTACTACAAACAATAATAAAACTAATAATCCAGATACACAAGGTACAACAGAACCTGCTAAAACAAGTGGATATATGACTTATACTGATTCGAAATTAGGTATATCTTTTGAATATCCTAGTTCATACAAAGTTGCAACTGATAAGGATGGTTTTATTTACGTAGCTAAAAATATTGATAATGAGGGAGCTTTAATACCATATATAATTGTTGGTAGATATACAGGTTACACAAATGAAGTACAGTTTTTAAATGCCTTTACTGATTACATGAGAAAAGAGTATAGTGATCTTACAATAACAATAGATTTAGTATCTGGTCAAATAGGTGGTAAAACAGTTTATGGATTAGCATATAACTATACATCTAGTGGGCATTTAGTAGTAGATAATAGATATGCTACTATTATGAATAACAATGTTTATATGATAGCTTCTAAGGAAGAAAATACTAATTCTTCTGAAATTAATAGTGTAGTAGAACATATAATTAGTACATTATCGCAAGGGAGGTAAAGAACATGGCGTTAATTAAATGTAGTGAATGTAAAAAAGAAATATCATCTAGTGCAAAGGTATGTCCACATTGTGGTATTAAGCAATCAAATGAGGTTTGTCCAGAGTGTGGTAAAAAAATAAATGGTGATGAACAAAATTGTCCTGAATGTGGGTTTCCACTAGTTAAGAAGAGTCAAACAAACATAATAACAGAAAATCTAGATAAGATAACAGGTGCTAAATCAGAAAACTATGTTACGTTTAAAGATTTGTTTAAAAATACCTTTAAAAAACACGATGATAAAGAGTTAGATGAAGTATTTATATGTGGTGATGAAAGAACTACACCTAAAGTTAGTGACATTGATCCTAAAAATGCAAGTGCATGGGTATATTTTAAGATACTGATATTTTTTATAATTGCATATATACCAACAAGAATGGGTTATATTACATATGGACAAGTAAATTTTTTACCTGCTATGATAATGCTTGGTGCATTTGCTATTCCAGTTACGGTATTAATGTTCTTTTATGAAATTAATTTGTTTAGAAATATTCCATTTTATAAGGTTGTTAAATATTTCGTACTTGGAGGAGCTTTAAGTTTAATTTTTACGATATTACTTTCAACTCTAGGATTTAATATGGATATATCAACATATACAGGTGCATTAACAGTTGGTTTTGTAGAAGAGGTTGCTAAGGCTATAGTAGTTGCATTATTCCTATTTAAAAGTAAGAAAAGTAATTACATTCTAGATGGTTTACTTATAGGAGCAGCAGTTGGAGCTGGGTTTGCAGCATTTGAAACAGCTGGATATATTTTAAGATTTGGTTTAAATAGTGGAAATGAAGCTATGCTTAGTATAATTAAATTACGCGGATTTTTAGCTCCAGGAGGACATGTTGCTTGGGCAGCTATTGAAGGAGCAGCATTAATGTATGTTAAGGGATTTGAAAAATTAGATAGAAAACATTTAAATGATAAGAGATTTTTACTTATATGTTTAATTCCGGCTGTGTTACATGGCATTTGGGATATGCCAATTAATTCTCCATACTATCTAGTTCAAATAACCATGACAATATTAGCTTGGCTTGTAATAATATATTTTATTAATTTAGGATTAAAACAAGTTGATGATGCTAAAAAGTTAGAAAAAAGTAAAACAAAAAAGAAAGAAATTGATTCATAAACTTGAGTCAATTTTTTTGATTTTTATAGTATAAAAATATCACTTTAATATTACCTTTTTTTTAATATAGTATGCTACAATGTAATTGGATAATTAACTGGTAGTATTATTAATTATCTTAAGTATAGTGTAGTATTTTTAGAAAGGAGAAGCCTAATGAGAAATTTTTTTAGAAGATTTTTATGGTTTTACTAGAATTACCGAAAGAACAAGAGTTCTTTCTTTTTTGAAGTATAGGCGTTAACTATTATGAATAACAAAGCATTAATAAAATCAGCAACAGTATTGTTAATATACTTTAGTTGGCTATTAATATTACAAAATATGAAAGCATTTCAATCATTATTTTTATCTATATTTAGTCTTTTATTAACTTTTATAACGTTAATAATTTTGTTTTTAATATATAAAGATGAGTTAATAGATGAATTTAAAAATTTAAGCAAAAAATATATTAAATATGTTGTTATAAATATATTTTCAATTATATTTATAATGAGTTTATCAAATGCAATATCTTATGCTTTTTTGAAAGATAAATTAATATTAAATTCTAATAATGATATTTTATCATTTGCATATAGTAAAGATGTATTTAATATGATTAGATTAATTATATTATCCCCTTTTATGGAAGAGGTAGTTTTTAGAAAAAATATTAGAGTTATTGTTAAAAATGATATATACTTTATTTTGTTTAGTGGCTTAATACTTGGAACTTTATATATAGTTTCCGAAGGATTTACTATAATCGGCATTATTTCCTCATTATCATATATATTGGTTGGATTTATGTTATCTTATTCTTATACTAAAACAAATAATATATATATAAACATAATATCTAGAATACTATACAATTTATTAGTGGTGGTGCTAGTTTTATGAAGTGGATTAAAATGATTAAAAAAATTGTGGCTAGTGTTGTAGGTGTTAGTGAATCTTCTGTGATAAATTTAGATAATATAGACGTATCTGATACAAGTTATATATTAGCACTTAATCCATTATCTAAAAACTTTAATAATACTGGTAGAATAATTATAATAATGATATTTGCTATATTAATTCTTGTAGGATATACATTATTTAATAATAAGAATAACTAACTATTTTGTGTCTTCATAACATTCAAGCAACTCTTTGCCTCATACCACCAGAAAGTTCTTTTGGAAAACTTTTTTCAAATGCAGAAAGACCATATTTTTCTAATAATCCTTTAACATAGGATATACTACTTTCATTTATCTCTTTTCTTATCTTAAGTCCTAATAGACAGTTATCTAAAACATTTAACCAAGGAAATAGTGTGTCCTCTTGAAACATATAGCCTATTTTTACATTATTATTTTTAAATTTAATATTACCAGAACTTTTTTTCTCTAAATTTCCAATTATTGATAAAATAGTTGATTTGCCACATCCAGATGGTCCAACTAATACTACAAACTCATTTTCATTAACTGTTAAATTAATATTCTTAAGAGCACATATGGCATTTTTCTTAGATAAGTAATTTTTTTCTAACTCTTCTATTTTTAAGAGTTCATTCATAACTTATCCTTCAAAAACTAATTTGTCATATGGTGCTTTTTTATCTAATTCTCCAGCACTAATAATTATATCTTGTAGATGTTCAAAGTCTTTTTTTGTTATATCTGATGAAGTAGGCCAAGCTTCATTTGTTTTATATCTTTCAATGATTGCGGTTAAATCATTTAATGATAATTCAGGGAAGAATTCATATATATCTTTTGCAACTATACTAGAATCTGTTTCATTTACATACTTTAACCCTTTATTAATAGCTTTTTTAAATCCATTAATTAAATCTTTATTATTTTCTATATAACTTTTTCTTGCATTATAAGCAGTATATGGAACTTCACCACCAAATTCACCAACATATGCAACAACGTATCCTAAACCTTGTTTTTCCACGCTTAGTGCATTAGGTTCAAATAGTGTTACAAAGTCGCCATTACCTCCTATAAATGCTCCTTCCATGGCTGAAAAGGCTATACTAGTATCAATACTTAAATCTTTTTTAGGATCTATTCCATTTTGTTTTAATCCCCATTCGAATGTCATTTCAGGCATTCCACCTTTTCTTCCACCAATTACTGTTTTTCCTTTCAAGTCTTCTAGTTTAAAGTTATCATACTTTTTCCTTGATACTAAAAATGAACCATCTCTTTTAGTTAATCTTGCAAAGTTTACAAGATAATCTTCTTCATCACTATTATATACGTATATAGTAGCTTCACTGCCACAAAAACCAATATCAACATCACCTGATAACACTGCTGCTGTAACTTTATCAGCACCTGCTGTTAGACTTAAATCTATTTTAATATTTTCATCTTTAAAATAGTCTTTACTTATAGCAGCATACATAGGTGCATAAAATATTGTGTGTGCAACTTCTGCTACTTTAACTTCTTTTAATCCATTATTATCTTTCTTTTCATTTTTTTGCATCTTTATAATTAGTAAAGTTCCTACTAACAATACTAAAAGACTGCAAATTGTTATAATAATTTTCTTTTTCACATTTATCCTCCTCACTTACAATAGTAGTATATTCTATAAATTATTAAGGGTTCTTATTTACTTTTAAAAGGTTTTAATTTATAATAATTTATATGATAGGGTGTTGATAGTATGGCAAATGGTAGTAGTAAAATAAATAATTTGGACGAAAATCAAAGAGTAAATTATGTTAAGAATTTACTTTTTAACCATGAATTAAATGAAGCTCTTGATATACTTTTAAAAGATGAAAATAAAAATTTATTAGCGATTAAAACTATTCTTAATGTATTAAAAGATGAATTAATCATAGAAAGAATAAAATCTCAGTGTAATATTAAAAAAGATGAAAGAACCGTATCTTTTGTATATTCTAAAATTATTAGCATTCTTGCATTTTATAATAAATCACTTATTATGATTAAGTTTTTTAAACTGCTATCTGAAGAAGAAAAAAAGAATTTAGCATATTATGAATATCAAAACAAAACAAACGTATCGTTTAGTAATAAAACTTTTAATAGATATTTTTCTAAGTACAAAGATGAAGCTATAAAACAAGGAGAATTATCTGATGAGGAAGTGCTTTTATTGGATGATGAAATAAAAAAATATAATTCTATATCAAGTGGCAATAACGTAAAAAGAAATGTTTTTATATGCCTTGGTATTTTAATTATCATTTTACTAAGTACAACTATTTATGAATTTACTCTAGTAAAAAGGTATAATGGTTTATTTTACCCAGGTATTTATTTTAATAATATTAATTTATCCGGTAAAAAAATAAGTCAGTTAGACGATATAATAAATAGTGAAAATGAAAAAATTACCGATGGTAAAATTACTATATCAAACGTTAATGGAGATTATGACTATACATATAAAGAACTTGGTATTAAAACTAATAAAGATGATGTTAAAAATAAGATAATAAATTATAATAAAAATTTATCTTTAATAGATAAATTAAAAATGATAAATTTAAAAAAGAAAAGAAAAGTATTTTACTTAAAAGGAACTTATGATAAAGAAAGTATTAATAAATTTGTTATATCTTTAAAGACACGTTTAGATGCTCAAGAAAGAGAAGATGGTCTTGTTGTTGATGATAAACATAATGTTTCATATGCATCTTCCGTAAATGGGTTTAGTCTTGATGTAGATAAAACAGCTAAAGAACTAGAAAAAAGTTTAAAGAATTTAACTGATCAAACTAAAGTAGAAGCTTATGGCACTGTTGTTAAAATGGAAGATAAAAACAAAGAATTAGCATCTATAAATACTAAAATTGCAAGCTATACAACTTCTTTTGAAAATGTTGGTAATAGAGGTCATAACATAGTTTTAGCAGCATCTAAATTAAATGGTACCCTGCTAATGAAAGGTGATGAGTTTTCATACTTAAAGGTAGTTGGTCCATATAGTGCTAAAAATGGTTATTTACCAGCTCCTGCATATGTTAATAAAGTTTTATCAACTGCTAATGGTGGAGGAGTTTGTCAATTAGCTACAACGCTTTATAATGCACAGTTAAGAGCAAATTTAGAGACTATTTATAGAATAAATCATTCTTATGCACCAGTTTATGTTCCAAAAGGACTAGATGCAACGGTATATTCTACAACTACAGATTATAAATTTAAGAATCAATATGACTATCCTGTATATATTACTTCATATGTTGTAGGAGGTAAACTAACAGTTGATATATGGTCTAGTGATAAAACATTAGGTAATAAGACATATGAGCCATATTCGTACTTTTCAAATGGGGGATATGTTAGTTACTTAAAAGAATTTGAAAATGGTAAGTATGTAAGTCAAAAGTATTTAAATACAAGTTATTACAAACAGTAAAAAAGAAAGATGTGATAAAATGCTACTTAAAAAAGAAAAAAATAAATTATTAAGTATTTTATTTATTATAATAATTATATTAGGTAGTTATTTAATAATAGATATGAGTCTATATTTATTTAATATAAATAGAAAAATAGAAGTATCTTATAACGTTATTAATAAGATAAATATTGATATGAAAAAGCTAGATGATAATATAATATTAATTAATAATATGCAAAGTAGTAATTATGATAATAAAGACTTAGAAGAATTAAAAAAGGCATTTAATGAAATAAATAATGAATTAAATAAAGAAGTATTAAGAATAAAAGATAAAAAATATACATTAATAGAATATTATGATACATTTTATAATAAAAATAAAACTGGTAGTGATGAATATAACTCTTTAATAAAAGCTAAAGAAAAGAAAATAAAAAGTATTTTAGGCAAATATTTAAAATATGATGATAATATGTATGATTTACTTAAAAATGATTCTTATATTAATCTATTAGAAGAAACCATTAATAAAAAAAGTGCATATTATTCTATTGTTAAAGCAGATTATAATTATTTTAAAGAATCAAATAAATATATTTTAAGTATATATGAAACTACAATAAAAAAATACATTAATTTAACTGATATAGCATTAAAGATTGGAAGGTAATGGTATGAATAAGATTCTAAAAATATTGAATAATATATTATTTATAGTACTACCATCATTAGTCATATTAGTAGTTAACAATTATAAATATGACATAACAAAGATATATAATAATTTATCTTATATAATATTATTTATAATTTATATACTGTTTATAGTATTTGAAGTTAAAGGTTTGTTTAATAAAAAAAGTATAAGTTATAATAAAAAATACAATATAGTAATATTTATTTTTAATGTAACTACTATTTTAATTAGCACAATATATTTAAATTTATCTTCTATTTATTTTGCTACTTTTTATTTTCCTTTGTTTAAACATGCTTTAATACTAGTAATTTGTCTTATGGTATTTATTATATTATATAAATCTTTAATTAATGATAAAGGTTTTGTATATAATAATTTATTTTTTATGTTATCATGGATATATTTTTTTAATAAAATAATTAATAATTTTAAATTTGGTTTATTTACTTTAATTATATTTCTTATTATATATTTAATTTTGCTTAAGAAAAAAGACGGTATATTATATTCTTTTGAGTATAATTCTTTAATAAAAAAGTATAACGTTATTTTTATTTTATATGTATTTATTTATAAAATATTAATAAGTTTGTTTTATAATGTAGAGGTTATCATAAATAAATTTTTTGTGGTAATAAGTACTATATTTATTTGTTTTATTGTGTTAGCTTTTATTAAAAACATCAAAAATAAATATCTAAGAAATATATTGTTCATTTTGTATTATTTAATTATAATTTTAACTATTATAACAGGAATATTCATGTATATAATTCTTTATGTACTTAGTTAAAAAATATGTGTATAATTTATTTAGTACATATATTTTTTCTTTGCAAGTAAAAAAACTATTTACAAACAATTGTATGTGTGATAACATATACTTACTTAATTAAATATATTTTTAAAATTAAATGAAAGATGGTGTATTATGAATATAGATTACTTAAATGACAAACAAAAAGAAGCTGTTTTAGCAGATGATGGACCAGTTCTTATATTAGCAGGTGCAGGTTCTGGTAAGACTAGTGTTTTAACAACTAAAATAGCTTATTTAATAGAAGAAAAGGGTGCAAATCCAAAGAATATACTTGCAATTACGTTTACTAATAAGGCAGCTCGTGAAATGAAAGAAAGAATAATTAAAATGGTAGGTAGTAAGGCTTATGATATGCAAATATCTACATTTCATTCTTTTGGTCTTAGGATAATAAAAGAAAATTATGAAAAATTAGGATATGAAAAAAACTTTACTATTATAGATAGTGATGATTCATTAACTTTAATAAAAAAGATAATGAAAGAATTAAATATAGATACTACAAGATGTAATCCTAAGTTTATTAAAAATAATATAAGTTCTTGTAAAAATGAGATGATGTCTCCTAGTCATTATAAATCTTTAGCAGTAGATGATGTAAGTGAAATAACTTATAAAGTATATGAAAAATATCAAGAAGCTTTAAAAAGAAATAATTCACTTGATTTTGATGATTTACTTACTATGCCAGTAATGCTTTTTAATAAGTATAAAGATGTATTAGATAGTTATCAAGAATTATTTAAGTATGTATTTATAGATGAGTATCAAGATACTAACGAGGCACAATATACATTATCAAAAATGATAAGTGCAAAATATAAAAATATATGTGTAGTAGGTGATGAAGCTCAGTCTATATATTCTTGGAGAGGTGCAAATTATAAAAATATATTAAACTTTGAAAAAGATTATAAAGATGCTAAAGTAATACTTTTAGAGCAAAATTATCGTTCTACTAAGATGATTTTAAATGCAGCTAATAGTGTTATTAAAAATAATATTAATAAGAAAGATAAAAATCTTTGGACCTTAAATGAAGAAGGGGAAAAGATTAAGTATATTAAAGCAAATGATGAAAAAGATGAGGCTTCATATGTTACAAAGGAAATAAAAGAACTTAAAAATAAAGGTGTTAACCTAGATGATATAGCAGTATTATATCGAACTAATGCACAGTCAAGAACGATAGAAGAAGGTTTTTTAAATAGTAATATTCCATATAGAATAGTTGGTGCATTCGCATTCTATTCAAGAAAAGAAATTAAAGATTTATTAGCATATTTAAAGTTAATATATAATACTAAAGATGATATATCACTTCTTAGAATAATTAATTATCCAAAAAGAGGTATTGGTTCTAAAACAGTGGATAATTTAAGTATGGAAAGTGTTCTTAATGGAACTTCCATTTTTGATACTATAAAAAGTGGTAAGGAATTAGAATTTAAAAAGCAAATAGAAGAAATGATTGATTTAAGTAATAATTTAAGTCTTACTGAAACCATTGATATGGTTTTAAACAAATCTGGAATAAAAAAAGAATTAGAAAGTGAACGCACGCTAGAAGCAGATATTAGATTAGAAAACTTAAATGAATTTAAATCTATATCTAAGACATTTGAAGAAGAAAGTGGTATAGCATCACTTGAGGAATTTTTAAATGAGGTGAGTTTAGTAAGTGATGTTAACGAACAGAAAAATGATGATACTAGTAAAGTTACTTTAATGACTATTCATGCTGTTAAGGGACTAGAGTTTGATTATGTATTTGTAATAGGTATGGAAGAAAATATTTTTCCACATGTTAACTCATCTTTTGAAGAAGAGGGATTAGAAGAAGAAAGAAGACTATGTTATGTTGCTATAACACGTGCAAAGAAAAAACTATATCTATTAAATGCTTTAAGAAGAACTTTATTTGGTAAAACAAGTGTTAATATGCCAAGTAGATTTATAAGCGAAATTGATGATGAATATATAGATAAACCAAGTATTAAAAAAGAGTTTGTAAGTAAATTAGATAAAACAAAGATGTTTAATCTAGATAATGGCTTGAATGTTGGTGATAATGTAGTTCATGACTCTTATGGACCAGGTGTTGTCGTTATGGTAGATAAGTCTATTGCAACAATTGCGTTTAAAGGGGTAGGCATTAAAAAATTAATGAAAAATCACAAAAGTATAAAGAAGGTGTAATAATGGATAGAGTGCAAAAACTAATAGCAAATTCTGGATATTGTTCTAGAAGGAAGGCAGAAGAATTAATTTTAAAAAAGAAAGTTTTAGTAAATGGAAAGGTAGCTAATTTAGGAGATAAGGCTTCACTTTCTGATGAAATATTAGTAGAGGGAAACCCAATAGGGTATGAATCAAAGGAATATTTCTTATTTTATAAACCAAGAGGAGTTGTTTGTACAACAAAAGATGATAAAGGAAGAAAAACGGTATTAGATTATTTTGATGATATTCCTAAAAGAATTTATCCAATAGGTAGATTAGATTATGATACAACTGGAGTACTTTTATTAACTAATGATGGTGATTTTGCTAATCTTTTAATGCATCCATCAAATAAAATAGATAAGTTTTATGTAGCTAAAGTAAAAGGAATAATTACAGGAGATGAAGAATAATGGAAGAAGAAGTAAAGAGACCTTATAAAATCATGCTAGGAGACACTATCACTGTCAACAGAAAAGATGTTAGAGAATATACTTTCTATAGCACTTCTGTTAGACAAAAACTTCAAGATGGCACTGAAATTCATCTTGAAAAGAAACTATCTTTCCCCAAAGATACAGACATTCCAGATGGAACTCAAATAAAAATAATTGATATGTTTGAGAATGGATATAAGCCTAGAAATAGTTATGATGTACAATGGAGTTTGTTTATCGCTGAATACGAGATAGTTAACATTGATAGTGGTGCATTTGACGAGTATAATCAGTCCAAAGAGGGCTTTGATATAAATGAATTAGATGGTAGCCAAAGCGACTATATGGACGATTTGCCATTCTAATAGAAAGGAGAAGTTATGGAAATCTTAAAAGATATATTTATGGTTTGCTTATATCTAACTGGTATTGTTGCTTTAATATCAATAATCATTAGTTTCATTGATAACATGATAGGTAGAAAGACTGCTAAGAAGCAAGTTTTAGAAGCAAAAGAAAACCTAGACAAATCATTAGATGAATTAACAAATATGCTTTCTGACC
>OIZL01001135.1_pt1 | contig 15662 bp, 13 predicted proteins | sample 1588541 | NCBI WGS metagenome assembly OIZL01 (sample SAMN03283285) | human gut metagenome | biome: human-associated habitat; material: feces | host: Homo sapiens | place: Peru | collected 2012 | reverse complement strand
ATTACGGAGTTAGCATTAAATAATTATAAAAATTTTGATTATGAAATAGTTAATTCTTCCCTAGAACAGTTAACTAGTGATATAATAAAGATAGTAGATAGTGAGGTAAATAACAATGAAATACATGACTAGTACAGAAATTAGAAATATGTGGTTTAAATTCTTTGAAAGTAAAGGACATAAAATATTAGAAAGTGCTCCTTTAGTACCAATAGATGATGATAGCCTTTTATTTATTAATGCAGGAGTAACACCGTTAAAAAAATATTTTGATGGAACAGTAGTACCAGATAATAAGCGTCTAGCTAGTATTCAAAAATGTATTCGTACTAATGATATAGATAATGTAGGAGTAACTAAACGTCATCAAACATTCTTTGAAATGATGGGAAACTTCTCAGTAGGAGATTATTTTAGAGATGATGCCTTAACGTTTGCAATGGAATTATTAACAGGAGAAGACTGGTTTGCAATTCCTAAAGAAAAGATATATGTAACTGTATATACTGATGATGAAGCAGCATTTAATAAATGGGTAAGTCTAGGACTAGATCCAAGTCATATAGCTAGATTAGATGGTAACTTCTGGGAGATAGGTGAAGGACCATGTGGACCTGATACGGAGATATTTTATTTTAGGAGTGAGGAAGAGACTCCAGAAGTGTTTGATCCAAATGATAAGAGATGGGTAGAAATATGGAATAATGTTTTTATGCAATATAATCATGTTGATGAGAAGACTTTTGTACCTTTGCAAAATAAAAATGTTGATACTGGTATGGGAGTAGAAAGAGTAACGGCAATTCTTGAGGGTGTAGATGATAATTATCAAACATCTATTTTTAAGGATGTTATTGCTTATATTGAAAAGATATCTGGTTTAAGTTATAAGGATTTAGAATATGCTAGAAGCATGAGAATACTTGCGGATCATATAAGAGCATCAGTTATGATTATTGGTGATGATTCTAATATTATGCCTTCTAATACTGATCAAGGATATGTTTTGAGGAGATTAATAAGAAGAGCTATAAGACATGCTAAGAGAATAAATATTGATGTAAATACTGATTTTGAACGAGTAATTGCTAAGATGTTTATTGATAAATATAAGAGTACTTATCATGAATTAGATAGGAATGAGGTACATATTTTAGATACTTTATCTAGTGAGAAGAAGAAATTTTCTAAGACTTTAGAGCGTGGCTTGAAAGAGTTTGAGAAAATTATAAAGAATTTGAATGACAATGAAATCAATGCTACGAATGCTTTTAAATTGTATGATACATATGGTTTTCCTATTGAACTTACTATTGAACTTGCTAGTGAATTAGGTATTACTGTTGATAAGGATGGTTTTGATAAGAAGTTTAGTGAACATCAAGAGAAGTCAAGGTTGGGGTCAGCTCAAAAATTTAAAGGTGGACTTGCTTCAACGGGAGATACGGAGATAAAATATCATACTGCTACTCATTTATTAAATGCAGCTTTGAAAGAAGTATTAGGATCTCATGTGCATCAAAAGGGTAGTAATATTACTGCTGAAAGAATGAGATTTGATTTTAGTCATGATAGTAAGATGACTAGAGAAGAATTAAAGAAAACTGAAGATTTGGTTAATTCATATATTAAAGCCTCTATTCCTGTAATTAAGACAGAGGAAAAGAAGGAGGATGCTATTGCTGATGGGGCAGAGGCTATGTTTATTGAAAAATATGGTGATATTGTAACAGTATATACGATAGGTGATGTGTCAAAAGAGTTATGTGGTGGGCCTCATGTTAATAATACGAGTGAACTAGGACATTTTAAGATAATTAAGGAAGAAGCTTCTAGTGCGGGTGTTAGAAGAATAAAGGCTATTTTGGAATAGACTATAATAGTCTATTTTTCTTCATATAATTGCTTTAATCTATAGACTTTTTTTAGAAATTTTAGTAAAATAACTTTGGTGGTTATATGAAAAAATGTGCGGTTATTTACAATCCTCATAGTGGTAAAAATATTCATGATAATTTTATTCCTAATTTTATTAAGATATTAAATGATTATGGTTATGATGTTGATTTTATTTATACTGAGTATAAGTATCATGCTTTTAAGATAATTGATGAAATTAATGGTGATACTGATTTGGTTATATCTTTGGGTGGGGATGGAACTTTTAATGAGATAGTAACTGGTAATTTAAAAAGAAAGAAGCCTTTGCTTTTAGCTCATATTCCTTTAGGTACTACTAATGATATTGGAGCGATGTTTGGATATTCGAAGAATATTATTAGTAATTTAAAGGCTTTGCTGGATGGTTCTATAAAGAAGATAGATATATGTACTGTTAATGGTAGACCTTTTGTTTATGTAGCGGGTTTTGGTAAGTTTTTAGATGTATCTTATTTGACTACTAGTAGTCAAAAGAGGAAATGGGGTTATTTGGCATATCTTTATAATGGAATAAAATCTTTTTTTGATAAAACAAATGACTATGAATTAACATATACTATTGACGGAGAGACATATCAAGGAAAATATTCGTTTTTTATGATATCTAATGCTAATAGAATAGCGGGTTTTAATAATTTTTATAAGGATGTTAAATTAGATGATGATAGGTTTGAGGTTTTATTTTGTTCGTTAACTAAGAAGAAGGATATAGTTAAGGCATTTATTAATTTAAAAACAAATGGTATTAATAATGTTGCAGGGATGTATTTTCATAAGACTAATAATTTAACTGTTAAGTTTAATAAAAAACCTAGGAAAAATTGGTGTGTTGATGGGGAAGAGTTGGTGGATAATAGAAAAATATATAATATAAGTATTATTCATGATGTTAGAATAATGCTACCTAATAAGAATATTAAAAACTTATTTATTAAATAAAAGGATGGTGATTAGATGAAGGTTTTTAAGCCACTTAAAAAAATGATTTTATATTTGAGTTTAGCTATTTTACTTTTAGTGATTCAAGCTATTTGTGAATTGAATTTACCTAGTTATACTTCTAATATTATTAATATTGGTATTGGTAATAAGGGGATTGAATCTATGTCTCCTACGGTGTTAAGAGAACAAGAAATGGGTAAGATATTAGTTAATGTTAATCACAAAGATGAGAAAAAGATATTAAATAATTATAATCTTATATCACTTTCTAGTATTAGTAAAAAAGAATATTTAGTTTATAAGAATAAATATCCTATTATTGATAATGAGAATTTATATCTTTATAATAATAAGGAAGATATATCTAATGTTATGGGGGATGCTATTTTTAATTATTTGAATCAAGATAAGAAGATAGATATGTCTTTAAAAAATGCTTCTATTTTAAATTATATTGAGAATGAATATAAGATAGTTGGAGTTGATACTGCTAAGATACAAAGTAATTATATTTTTAAGACTGGTCTTATTATGGTATTGATTACATTACTATGTATGGTTGCTTCAATCGGGGTAAGTTATCTTAGTGCTAGGATAGCATCAAAATATGCTATGGAGTTAAGAAGTAATGTGTTTAGTAAGATATTAACTTTTTCAACGGTCGATATGAAAAAGTTTGGAACTTCTTCTTTGATTACGAGAACGACTAATGATATAAATCGTGTGCAAATGCTTATAATTATGTTTTTGAGGATTGTTGTTTATGCTCCAATTATGGGAGTCGGAGCTATTTTAAAGGTATTAAATAGTAATGCTTCTTTGACTTGGATAATTGGTTTAGGTATTGTATGTATTGTTAGTTTGATGTTAACTTTATTATTTATTGCTTTACCTAAGTTTGAAGTAGTTCAAAAATTAATAGATAAATTAAATTTAACAACAAGGGAGATAGTTACAGGTATTCCAGTTATAAGAGCATTTAGTAATCAAAGATATGAAGAAAAAAGGTTTGATAAGGTAAATAGGGATTTAGAAAAAACGAATCTTTTTGTAGAGCGTTTGATGTCTTTGATTAATCCAATGATAAGTTTAGTTATGAATGGTGTTACTTTATTGATATTATGGGAAGGTGCTAAGAAGATTGATATTGGTGTTATTAATTTTGGTGATGTCTTTGCTTTAATTCAATATGCAATGCAAATAATTGCTTCATTTATTATGTTGTCAATGGTATCTATTATGATACCTAGAGCAATGGTTTCTATAAAAAGAATAAGTGAAATATTAAATTATAATGTTTCAATTAAAGATAGTGAAGATGCAAAAGATATTAAAGAAGTAGAGGGATTAATTGAATTTAAGAATGTTTCTTTTAAATATCCTAATGCTAAGGAAGAGGTATTAAGTAATATTAATTTTACAGCAGAGGTAGGGAAAACTACGGCTATTATTGGTTCTACGGGAAGTGGTAAGAGTACTTTGGTTAATTTATTACCAAGATTATATGATGTTACAAGTGGTGAAATAAAATTAGATGGAGTAGATATAAAGAATATAAAATTGCATGATTTAAGAAATAATATTGGTTATATAGCTCAAAAAGGTGTACTTTTTTCTGGGACAATAAAGTCAAATATTAAATATGGAAATAGTAGTATTAGTGATAATCAAATGATTTTTGCTTCAAATGTTGCTTTAGCGGATGAATTTATTAATAGTAAAGAAGGAGGATATAATTATAAGATTGCTCAAGGTGGTACTAATGTAAGTGGAGGTCAAAAGCAGAGATTGTCTATTGCGAGGGCTATTGCTAAGAAGCCTAAAGTATATATATTTGATGATAGTTTTTCGGCTTTAGATTTTAAGACTGATGCTAAATTAAGAAAGAATATTAAAGAAAAGTTAGGTAATGTTACTACTTTAATCGTGGCTCAGAGAATTAGTACTATTATGCATGCTGATAAAATAGTGGTTTTGGAAAATGGTAAGGTGGTAGGAATTGGTACTCATAAGGAACTTATGAAGAAATGTAAGGTATATAAGGAAATAGCCACTTCCCAATTATCAAAGGAGGAGTTGGCATGAGACCAAGAGAGAATACAAATGATAAGATAAATGATTTTAAAGGTACTATTGTAAGACTTGTTAATACTTTGAAAAAGTATAAAATAGGTATTATTGTTGTTATAATATTTTCAATTATAAGTGCAATATTTTCGGTAGTATCACCTAAAATACTTGGTAAAATTACGACGGAAATTGCTACTGGAGTGATTTCAAAATTTCAAACAGGAGTAGGTATTGATTTTGATAAAATATTACATATCTTAATTATTTTGATAGTAATTTATTTAGTGAGTGCAATATTTACTTATTTACAAAGTTTTATTATGGCTTATATTTCTAATAATTATACTTATGAACTAAGGAAGAAAGTAATAGCTAAAATGAATAAGATACCTCTTAAGTTTTTTGAATCTAAGAAAACGGGGGATATTTTATCTAGAATTACTAATGATATTGATACAATTGGAGAAAATTTAAATCAAAGTTTAACTCAAATAATATCATCATTTGTAATGCTTATAGGTATTATTATGATGATGCTTAGTATTAGCCCTTTATTAACTGGAGTTTCTATTTTGATATTACCAATAGGAATATTATTACTTATGTTTAGTGTTTCTAGGAGTCAAAAATATTTTAATCAAACTCAAGAATATCTTGGACATATTAATTCTCATGTAGAAGAAGTTTATGGGGGACATTCTATAGTTAAGGCTTATAATGGGGAAGAACAGGAATTAAAAAAGTTTGAAAATTTAAATGATACTTTATATAATGTGACATGGAAGGGTCAATTTTTATCTGGTTTAATTCATCCTATTATGAATTTTTTGGGTAACTTAGGTTATGTAATCGTGGCTATTATAGGTGGTTATTTAACTACTAAGGGTAAATTAGAAATAGGTTATATTTTATCGTTTTCACAATATGTGAGAAACTTTAATACTCCAATTATGAGTATTGCTCAAATATTTAGTTTAATTCAGTCTATGGTGGCTTCAAGTGAGAGAGTATTTGAATTTTTGGATGTTACAGAAGAGGTTGATGGAACAAAAGAGGTAAGTAAGAATGTTGTTGGTAATATAGAGTTTGATAATGTATCATTTGGATATGATAAGGATAAGATAATTATTCATAATTTTAATGCGACTATTAAAAAAGGTCAAAAGGTGGCTATTGTCGGTCCAACTGGTGCAGGAAAGACTACTATAGTTAAGTTATTAATGCGTTTTTACGATGTTAATGATGGTGTTATAAAATTAGATGGAATAGATATTAGGAAATTTAAAAGGGATAGTTTAAGAAGTATATTTGGTATGGTTTTACAAGATACCTGGTTATTTAATGGTACTGTTAAGGAAAATATTAGTTATGGTAAATTAAATGCTAGTATGAAAGAGATAGAGGAGGTTGGTAAGGCTTCATATATCGACCATTTTATTAAAACTAATCCACTTGGTTATGATATGCAGATAGATGAAGAAACTAGTAATATTTCTGCTGGTCAAAAGCAGTTGCTTACGATTGCTAGAGTTATTTTAAAAGATCCTAAAATTCTAATTTTAGATGAGGCTACTTCTAATGTTGATACAAGGACAGAGATTTTAATTCAAAAGGCTATGGATAAACTTATGGAGAATAGAACTAGTTTTATAATAGCACATAGGTTATCTACTATAAAGAATGCTGATTTAATATTAGTAATGAATGATGGTAATATAGTAGAAGTAGGTAAGCATAAGGAATTGCTTAAGAAGAATGGATTTTATGCTAGTATTTATAATTCACAATTTGAGAATAATTAAAAAAGATAAGTGTTGAACTTATCTTTTTCTTCTTCCTACAAAATTATTATTATTTTGAGCTGCTTCAACTGAGGCTATTGTTTCAGGCATGCTACTGTTATTTGTATTGTTGCCAACAATATTAACAACTTTACCATTTGGACTATTAGCATAAATATAGCCATTGATGAAGCTATTTATTTGTTCACTTGTCATACCTGATTTTTCTAAAAGGCTAAATAATTGTTCTAAAGGTATGTTTTGAAGTTGTGCTCTTGCTTGTGCTTCAGCGGCTCCTTTAATTTTAATTTTTTCGGCTTCTAAATCTGCGATTTTTTTATTTGCTTCCGCTTCGGCAATTCTTCTTTTGTTTTCGTTTTCTTGCATTAATGTTTTTTCATAGTCTGCTTTTAATGAATCAGGTAATTCGATGTTTTCAAATTGAATATCAGTAATTCTAACGCCATATTTTTGCTCAAATTTAATAAATCTACGATCTTGATAGATATTATCTAAATTGTTAATATCTTTGGTTAGGTCTTTAGCATCTAATGATTCAACAAAGTTTCTTATTACTGATTTAGTAACGACCGCTAATTCTTGAAGTGGGTTTAAACCTCTTGTTTCAAACTTATAAGGATCTACCACTTTAATTGTTGCGGCTATGTCTATTTTAACCATAATGCCATCGTTTGTTTTAAATTCCTCAGGTGGAAAATCAATGTTTTTTGATGCTACTGATATTAATTTAGTATCAAACCATGGAAAGAATCTTAAACCAGAACCTTTAACAGTAATACGTCCTGTTATCCATCCTTTTCTAATTACAGCGACATTTTCAGGTACTACTCTAAATAGTTTAAATTTAAATCCTTTGTAATCTTCTTCGCTTGCACCTTCAGGCATTAAATTAATTTTCTTGGCATTTTCTCTTCTTTCTTCTTTATTATCCATAATAATTCCCCTCCAACTGATAAAATTATAGCATATTTGTTTGATTTTGTCAAAAGTAACATGTTATTTTAAAAAAAAAGTATAAATTGTTTTTGTGAGTAAATAATAAAATTGGTGAATAATATGGATTTTAATACAATTATAGATGTTATTATAAGGACAATAATTTCTTTAATAACTTTGTTTATGTTTACTAAATTGATGGGTAAAAAGCAAATATCTCAGTTAAATATTTTTGATTATGTTGTGGGTATTACGATAGGGTCAATCGCGGCAGATATATCTTTGGATACAAGTAAAAATTTAGTAGATGGAATCGTGGCAATGCTTATTTATGCTCTTTTTAATGCAATGGTTTCTTATCTTACGTTAAAGAGTATTAAATTTAGAAGAATTTTTACTGGTACTCCAACTATGATTGTTGAAAATGGTAAAATAATTGAAAAGGGTTTAGAGAAGGCTAAGTTTGATATTAATGATTTGTTAGAAGAGGCTAGGAATGCGGGATATTTTAATTTAGAAGAGATAGAGTATGCTATTATGGAGAGTAATGGGCGTATTAGTTTTTTGCCTAGTGATAAAGATAAGCCTGTAACTAAAAAAGATATGAAGCTCACAATAGAGAAATCTGTTCTTGTTTCTAATGTTATTATAGATGCTAAAATTATGAAACATAATCTTAATGTTATGAATAAAGATGAATCATGGTTACTTAAGGAACTTAAAGTGAATGGGTATGTACTTGATAATATTTTATTAGCAACGCTTGATAGTAATAATAAGTTAGTTATTTATGAAAAAAATGTTGATTCTAAGTATAGTACTATTTTAGAATAAGAATTTTAGAGTTAAATTTGTTGTAAATGATATGAAATTATGTTACAATTTTTTTGTGAGGTAGTTTATGATAGGATTTTATAATTATACAGTAATACTTACTTATTTAGGTTTTGCTACTGGTGTTTTTGGTATTTTTATGGCTTTAAATGGTAATTTATTTTATAGTATTTTATGTATTCTTTTCTGTGGACTTTTTGATATGTTTGATGGGAAAGTGGCTAGGACAAAGAAGAGAAGTAAAGAAGAGATTAACTATGGTATTCAAATAGATTCACTTAGTGATTTGGTTTGTTTTGGTATTTTACCTATTGTTATTGGTTATGCAATTGGATTAAATAAATATTATCATTTTATTTTTTCGATTTTATATGCATTATGTGCTTTGATAAGGCTTGCTTATTTTAATGTTTTAGAGATTACTAGGCAAGATAATGATAATAGTACTTTAAAGTATTATACGGGGCTTCCTGTTACTAGTGTAGCCTTAATATTTCCACTTATTTATGCTTTAAAGGATTTATTTGGGGCATATTTTGAATTGGTTTATTTAATTAGTATTATTTTAATATCATTTTTGTTTGTTTCTCGTATTAAAATAAAAAAACCTAGTTTAAAGGTTATGATAATATTTATTTTACTAGGTTTAATCGAATTAATACTTGGTTTAATTTAGTATGCTTAACTAAAATAAAAGTAAGTGATGAAATGATGAAGGAAGCTAGAATGTCAATTAATAAGTGCTGTTTAATAAATATTGTTGATAATATAATTAATATAGATAAGATTAAAATAATTATTCTATATTTTTTTTCTATATTTTTATTTAGTAGGGTGCTAAAAATAAATAGAAAGCAGAAACTACAATGCATACTAGGTAGTAAGTTTATTGGGGGATTATCTAATTTATAAATGATGTTAACTAGAAATGTGGATATGTTATTTGGAATAATACTTGGTCTTAATATTTTGGTGGGATATATTATATAAATAATTCCTGATATAATAGTGGTTAAGATATAACTTAGATAGTAGTTGTAGAACATTAATTTATCTTTTAAATAAAGTAGGTAGGGAATAAGGATGAGGGTTAAGTACCAAGAAATATAAAAATAAACAAAATAAGGGATGAAAGGGATATATAAATCTATTTTACTTTCTAATAGGTGATAATTGTTTTGAAAAAGTTTAGTTAAAAAGTAAATAAGGCATTGAAAACTTATTAGGATACTGATAAGGTAGATAAATTTTTTTTCTTTAAATAAATACTTCATATAAATCACAAGAAATATTATAAATAAATTTATAAAAAAAAGCAATATTTAGGTATTAAAATAATATTATTTTAGCATATTACTAATAGGTGAAAAATATGAAGAAATATGTCTATTATTTGATGTTAATTAGTTTTATTTGTTCCTTTTTTTTGGGATTTAATCAGAGTGAAAAGACTAAAACGGTATTTACTGATGATGGTTTAAATAGTTATGTTATTGTTTTTAAAGATGGAATTGATATGAATGTTTATAAGGAGTTATTTGATAAATTGGATAGTAATAATTATGTTATATTTGATTTTGCTTTAGAGGATAGATATCATGATAAGTTGAATAGGGAAATAGATAATATTAAGATTAGTAAGGGAGATTATTTAAGTACTTTGAAAGAGTATATAGAAAAATATATTCAAATATTAGATTTATATAATAAGGAATTAGAGATAGCGAGAATACATTCTGGGAATATAAGAATAAAAAAGATTTATTTAAATTGTACTAGAGATATTTATAATATTTTGAGTATAAAAAATTAAATATTGTTAAAGTTAATAGTAGGAGGAAAATATTATGAAAAAAATACTTTTATTTATTAGTATAATTATTTTATTAACAGGATGTGGTAATCTAATGAATACACCAACTAAACAGGTTGAAGAATTGTTTAGTAAATATCAAAGTTATGATAATGATATTAAGAATGAATTAGATACTTTACTTAATAAGGAAACTTTAACTGATAGTCAAAGGAATGAATATCGTGATATTATTAAGAATCAGTATAAGAATTTGACTTATACAATTAAAGATGAAAAAGTAGATGGTAATAATGCTATAGTAACCGCAGAAATTGAAGTATTGGATTTTAAGAAGACAGTTGATAAACTAGATGATGAGTATTCTACTAAAACTGATGTAACAACAAATGATTATATTGATGAGAAATTAAAGAGATTAAAAGATGTGAAGGAAAAGATTAAGTATACTCTAGAAATCGAAGTTAATAAGGATGAATCAGGTAATTGGAAAATTGTTAAGTTAACTGATACTGATATTAAGAAAATACAAGGAATGTATTAAGGCCTTGTTTTTTTTCTTTTTTTTTTGTATAATTATCTTTAGAAATATGGTGATATAAATGTATTTAAAAGAGATAGACTTATATGGTTTTAAGTCTTTTGCAGATAAAACTAGTATTGTGTTTTCTCCTAATATAAATGGAATTGTAGGCCCGAATGGAAGTGGTAAGAGTAATATTTTAGATGCTGTTAAGTTTGTTTTAGGGGAGCAATCTTCTAAGAATTTAAGAGGAGATGGTAGTATCAATGATGTTATTTTTTCTGGTTCTAAATCAAGGAAACCTCTTAGCAGTGCTTCTGTTACTTTAATATTTGATAATACTGATAATAGTTTACCTATAAATTTTCCTGAAGTTTCAATTAAGAGGATGGTTTATAAAAGTGGTGAGAATGAATATTTCATTAATGGAGAAAGGTGTCGTTTAAAGGATATAACTGATTTAATGTTAGATACATCATCTTCTAAGGAGAGTTTTAATATTATTGGGCAAGGTAAAATATCTCAAATAATATCTAGTAAACCGGTAGATAGAAGAGGTGTTTTTGAAGAAGCTGCGGGGGTACTTAAGTATAAGAAGAGAAAAGAAGAAGCAATAAGGAAATTAGAAAAGACAAATGATAATTTAATTAGGGTAAATGATATTATTAATGAACTTATGGCTAATTTAAAACCTCTTGAAGTTCAAAGTAGGGATGCTAAGAGGTATTTATCACTAAAAGATAATCTTAGTAATTTAGAGATATCTTTAATGGTTTTTGATATAGAGAAGTTAAATTTTAATTATAAGGAATCTAAAAGACAAATAGATTTAATTAATGATGAACTTTTAAGTATGAATTCAAGTTCTAGTATTAGTGATACTAGTATTTTAGAGAATAAGGATAAGTTAAAGAAAATAGATGAGGAAATAAATGAGAAGCAAACTATATTATTAACTATTACATCTAAGTTAGAAAATTTAAAATCTTCTTTAAAGGTTTTACAAGAGAGAAAGAAATATACTAAGGAGACTTCTTTGTTAAAGGATAATATTGATAATTTAAATAAGACTTTATTAGATATAGAGACTAAGATAAATAGTTTAAATAATAATATAATAATTAATGAGAAGGAATATTCTAATTTATTTGATAGTATTAAAAGTAAAGAGAATAGTTATAATGAACTTAAAAGTAAGATGAATAAGCTTATCGATAGTATTGCTAGAAGTAAGAGAGAAGAGAATGATATTTTATATAAGATAGAATATTTAGAGAATGTTGTTAATAATAATTCTAATTTGCCTAATTCAGTAAAGAATATCTTAAATAATCCTAAGTTTAAAGTACATAATATAATTGGGAAATTAATAGATATGGAAGAAAAATATCAATTAGCTATATCGACATCTTTAGGTATTGCTAGTAGTTATATTGTAACAGATAATGAAGAAGAGGCTAGTAAGTGTGTAAATTATTTAAGGGATAATAATTTGGGAAGAGCGACTTTTTATCCTTTAAATATTATTAAACCAAGATATATTCCTAGTAATATTATTAATAGTATTAAGGATGTTTCAGGTTATGTAGATATTGCTTCAAATGTAGTTAAATATGATAAGAAATATGAAAATATTATTTTAAATCAATTAGGTAATGTTATTGTATCTACTAATATAGAATGTGCTAATAATATTGCTAAAAAGATTAATCATGCTTATAAGATAGTTACAATAGATGGTAATATTATAAATGTTGGAGGTAGTATTACTGGTGGAAGTAATATTAAGAATAATATTTTAAAAGAGAAATATGAGATAGATAATTATCAAAATAAGCATAGGTTATTAGTTGAGAAAGTAAAGAATGAAGAGAGTAGTTTAACTAATTATGAGAAAGAATTACATAATTATGAAAATGATTTATATGAGTTAAGAAATAAAAATAATTTAATTAATGATTTAATTAGTAATAAGAGAGAAGAGTTAAATAAATTAAGTGATGAAAGATTAAGTATTAAGAATAATTTAGATAGTTATAATGGATTACTTAGTAATAAGGAAGATTTAGAAGAGGCTAAATTATATAATGATATTACTTTGACAACAAAGGAAAGAGATAATGTTTTAACTAGTATTAATGTTTTAAAAATGGATAAGGATAATGTTAGTGAAATAATTACTAATTTAGAAACTGTTACTAAGAAGAATAGTGCGTATATTAGTAAGAAGGAAAAGCAATTAAAGGAATTAGAGATATTAGTAAATCGTATTGAGGTTAAGTTGGATAATATTTTATTAGATTTAACTAATGAATATAATATGACTTATGAAAATGCTAAGAGTAAATATAAATTAGAGATTGAGGCAAATGATGCTAGGGAAAAAGTTAGTAGTTTAAAGGAACAAATAAAGGATTTGGGTACTGTTAATTTAGGTTCTATTGAAGAATATGATAGAATAAATGAAAGATATAATTTTTTAACTAAGCAAAAAGAGGATTTAGATACAGCGAGTGATACTCTTTTGGAAATTATTAGTTCGATGGATGAAGTTATGAAGGAAAGATTTAGTACGACATTTGATAAGATTAATATTGAATTTGCTAAGGTATTTAAAGAATTGTTTAAAGGAGGAAATGCATCTTTGAGGTTAACTGAACCAGATAATTTATTAGAAACAGGAATTGAAATAAGTGCTGAGCCACCAGGCAAGAGTTTGAAATCAATAAATGCTTTATCAGGAGGAGAACAGACATTTACGGCAATATCTTTACTTTTTGCTATTTTGAATGTTAAGAAAGTACCTTTTTGTATTTTTGATGAAGTTGAGGCTGCTTTAGATGAAGTAAATGTTGATAATTTTGGAACATATTTAGACAAATATCATGATAAGACACAGTTTATAATAATAACACATAAGAAAAAGACTATGGAATATGCTAATATTTTATATGGTATAACGATGCAAGAATCAGGAGTAAGTAGGCTTGTTAGTGTTAAATTAGAAGATATTAATAAAGAAAAGTAGGAGGACTATGAGGAAGAAAAAAAAGGTTAGAATTAAATGGAATAGAGTTATTATAGCTTTATTTATATTAGTTAGTATTGTTTTTATACCAATTAAATTATTTTTTAAAAATACTACTGAATGTAAGGAAGAAGTATATATGACTAATTTTGTTAATAAGAGTTTAGGTGATTTAAAGACATATGCTAAAGAAAATGATTTAAAATTAGAAATTACTTATGATTATGATGATGATATAGAGAAAGATTATGTTGTTAGTCAAAGTATTTTGGAAAATAAGGAAATAAAAAAGGGAGATACTTTAAAGGTTGTTGTGTCTTTAGGAGAGTTAGATTTAAATAAATTAAAGAAAGATAATATTAATGAATTAGGGGAAGTACCTATTATGATGTACCATAATATTATAGATAAGCCTTCTAGTGAGACTAATTATACTGGTGGTAATGTTGATAAGGATGGATATAATAGAACGACTGAAGCTTTTCGTGAGGATTTAGAGATGTATTATCAAAAGGGATATAGAATGATTAGGTTAATCGATTATGTTCGTGGTAATATAGATACTGCTTATGGAAAGAGTCCTATTGTTTTAACATTTGATGATGGTAATGATAATAATATTAAAGTAACGGGTTTAGATAGTGATGGTAATATTATTATAGATCCTAGTAGTGCAGTTGGTATTTTAGAAGAATTTAAGAAAAAATATCCTGATTATAATGTAACAGCTACTTTCTTTATAACATCTTCTATATTTAATCAAAAAGAATATAATGAGAAGATATTAAAATGGTTAGTGGAACATGGTTATGATGTTGGTAATCATACTGTAGGTCATAATAATTTAAATAGTACAACGATAACTAAAACTCAAGAGGTAATAGCTAAGGTATATAAGCAATTGGATGAGATTATACCTAATAAGTATGTAAAGATATTGGCTTTACCTTATGGTAATCCAACAAGTAAAAAGCATGAAAATTATCCTTATGTGATAAAGGGTACTTATGAAGATTATACTTATGAGACAGAAGCTTCTTTGAGAGTGGGATGGAAGCCTGAAGTATCACCATTTGATAAAGATTTTGATAAGACATATATAAAAAGATGTAGGGCTTATGATAATAATGGTAAAGATTTTGATATTGAGATGGTTTTTAATATGTTAGAAAAAAATAGGTATATATCAGATGGGAATAGTAATACAATCGTGGTACCAGATAGTTATATAGATAAAGTAATAGAAACTAATAAAAAGATAATTAAATATTAGGAGGAACTTATGAAGTTAAATAATAAAGGTTTTGCTATTTCAGCAGTTTTATATTCGGTATTAATATTATTTATGTTGATATTAGTTTCATATTTAACAATATTATCTGGAACGAAGAAGTTTAATACTAAAACACTAAGTAGTATAAATGAAGTAATGAAGGAAGAAGTAATAGAGATAAATAAAGTATTAAATGATAAGGAATATTATTTAACTACTATAAGGGGTAATTATTTAATAGAATTAGGTAATAAGAATTGTTATATTTATTTATCTAAAAATATGATATTAGTAAATAAAGATAATGGTTTATATATAAATAATGAATTAATTAATAGTAATAATTATATTTGTAATAATATGAGTGATTCTAATAATATAGATAATAGTATTAAAATAGTATCGGTTTATGGAAAGATGTATAATGATAAAATAAAGTAAATAAATATTGACAATAAAATATAAAAATAGTAAAATTAAGACATAAGAATAGCAAAAGA
>OIZL01001134.1_pt1 | contig 15671 bp, 16 predicted proteins | sample 1588541 | NCBI WGS metagenome assembly OIZL01 (sample SAMN03283285) | human gut metagenome | biome: human-associated habitat; material: feces | host: Homo sapiens | place: Peru | collected 2012 | reverse complement strand
TAAATATAACATAGTAATAAAAGATTTAATAAATACATTCAAAACAACAGGATACCTACAATATAAAATAACAAGTACAGATGGTGGATACAACATGACAAGTTTTGAAGATGTACCAAAAAGAAGTTCTATAACAGATACAGTACTAGCATATAGTGTATCAATAGACGAAGGAATTACTCAAAACTACACAATAACAATACAATATCCAAATGATGCGAATATAGATCAATCAGATGATATGGGAGCAACATTAAGTGGAAAACTATATATATCAGAAGGAACACCAATGCCAACATTAGCTGAAGTTATGTTAAGAGATAATCCAACAATAAGCGAAAGAACAGACTTTAGTGTAACAAATACAGCTAATACAACTGGAACAATATATCAAACAAATAAAACAGAAGATGGAAGTACAGTATACTATTACTCAGGCAATACTACAAATAACTGGGTAAAGTTTGGTAAAGAAACAGAAACTGAGTGTACATACAATGGAAAAACAGTATGGTATGCTGTGTATGACGAAGAAAATGATGCAATTAAATTTGAAAGAAAAACTATCACGAGCGATGAATGTATTTCAACGAACATTTGCGCATTTCGTGCTGAACTGGTGGTTGGATTAACTGAAGAGCAATGTACAAATGAAAATGGTATTGCAGGTATTTGGACAACTGTTAAAGCAACAGTCGGTAATAAATCGGCAAAAGAATTATTTTGGAGAATCATAAGAACAAATGAAGATGGGAGTATAAGACTTTTATATTCAGGAATAAATTATGAAACTTTATACCCTTTTATTGGTAGTTCACCCTTTAATATAATTGATTGGCAAATGAATGACTCAACTCTTAATGGATATATGTATGGAACAACGGGTTCATTAGAAAATAACAGGACAAATGAAAATTCAAGTAATGTAAAAAAAGTTATAGATAATTGGTATAGTGAAACTATTGTAAATGGTTATGATAAATATGTTAGTAAAACAGCAATATATTGTAATGATAGAAGCATAAGTAGTGGAACATATTCAAGTAAACCGTACTTTGGTCCATACACAAGATTAGTTACAAATAAAATTCCATCATACAAATGTGGCGCAAATACAAGTAATGGATTGTTTGAAAGTACACAAGCTCTTGCAGACAAATTTAGTGCGAGCACCAGTGATGGAGGAAACGGACAATTAACTTATCCAATAGCAATGATGACGGCAGATGAAGTATCTTTTGCAGGAGGAATAAGAAGTAATTCAAATACGGGTGATGTTTCATGGTTTGGCCAAAATGGTTTAAACGAAATGTTTGAGACTGACAGTTGGTGGACAATGTCGCCAATGTATTATTACGGTTCACTTAATCGAATTTTTGTTGTTAATCATAATAGTATTACAGATACTCCACAATGGGGAAATACAAAAATTAGACCAGTAATATCTCTAAATGCATGTGTTAAAATTAAGTCAGGCAATGGAACACCAGAAAGCCCTTATGAGATAGACTATAATAAAAGCTGTAACTGATGAGATATAAAAAAGTGTTAAAAATAACACTTTTTTGCTTGACTTTGTAGTATTTTTTGGTACAATATTGTTGGTGATGAGGAAATGGGTAGACCAAAAAAAGAATTAAAGACAAAAACTGAAGAAGAAGTTAAACATGATGAATATTTAAGAGATTTGGAAAGAGAAGTAATTCGTCAAGTGGTTGAAGCAAGAAAAAGCCAACACTTATCACAAAGAGTTGTCGGTGAACGTGCAGGTATTATAAGAGAAACTGTTGCTAAAATAGAGAATAATTTAAATAGTCCTCAAATAAATACATTGATAAAATTACTAGAACCAATCGGGTTTACTTTGGGGGTTATTCCTCTAGTAAAAGAAGAAACTGAAGAAAATTCTGAATCAGAATTAGTAAATGAATAGGAAAAACCTATTCTTTTTTATTAAAAATATCAAACGAATTATTGACAAACATATATACTTGTGTTATTCTGTTGTTGTTGACATGAAGGATAAATAATGTTTATGTTTAAAAATACTAATGAATTTGATATAATTTAGTTAGTGATATATATGAAATTTAAATATAATGACAATGAATATGACATAATTATAGAGAAAAAGAACAATAAAAATACATATATAAGAGTTAAACCAGATTTGAAGATATATGTTACTACAAACTATTTGATGCCTACTAAAACTATACTTAAATTAATTAATGATAATGAATCTAGTATTATTAGGATGATAGATATAGCTAGTAAAAAAAAAGATAAAGCTGATACATTTTATATATTAGGTGAAGCATATGATTTAGTTAAATGTAATATTACTAAAAGTATATATATAGATAATGATAAAATTTATTATAGTAAAGATAGTGTATTAGATAAATATCTTAGAGAAAAGGCTAGTACTATATTTAAAGAAAGATTAGATTATTGGATGAATATTGTAAGTGGTATTCCATATCCAGATTTAATAATTAAAAAGATGACTAGAAAATGGGGTTATTGTAATAAAAATAAAAAATTAATATGTTTAAATCTAAATCTTATTAGATATAGTATAGATGAAATTGATTATGTAATTGTACATGAATTGTGTCATTTTATACATTTTGATCATAGTAAGAAATTTTGGGAAAGTGTAAGTAAATATAAACCAAATTATAAATTAAATAGAAAGGTATTGAATGAAGAATGATAGATAGTGTTAATAATGAAAAAATAAAATATTTTAAAAAACTTAGAGATAAAAAATATATTTTAGAAGAAAAGAAATATATTGTAGAGAGTGAACACTTAGTAGAAGAAGCTTATAAAAGTGGTTTATTACTTGAAGTTATTACGTCTAAAAGTGATACTAATTATGACGTGAAAACTACGCTTGTAAGTGAAAAGGTATTAAAAAGTATTAGTTTACTTCCAAGTGCGCCTAATATAATGGGAGTAGTTAAATATAAAGAATGTAATGAAATTGTTGGTAATAAAATTGTTTTATTAGATAATGTACAGGATCCAGGAAATGTTGGTACAATTATAAGAAGTGCACTTGCGTTTAATGTTGATACTGTAATACTTAGTAATGATTCTGTTAATTTATTTAATGATAAAATGATTAGAAGTAGTGAAGGTACTATATTTAAAATGAATGTTATTAAAATGGATTTAAGGAGTGCTATTGAAAAGATACACTCATTAGGAATTAAAGTATACTATGCAGATATGAATGGAACAATAGATTTAGATAATGCTAAAATAAATGATTATGCGTTGGTACTTGGTAGTGAAGGTAAAGGAATAAGTGATTATATAAAAGAACTATCTGATGAAAGTATAAATATTCCTATGAATAATTTATGTGAAAGTTTGAATGTTTCAGTAACTGGTGGTATAATAATGTATAAATTTAGGTGAAAATTATGGAATATGTATGTATTGGAAAGTTAGTTAATACTCATGGAATTAAAGGTGAAGTGAGAATATTAAGTGATTTTGAATTTAAGAATAAAGTTTTTGTTAAAGGTTTTAAACTATATATAGGAAAAGATAAAGAATGTGTTACAATAAATAGTTATAGACATCATAAAGTTTTTGATATGTGTCTATTTGATGAATATAATTATATAAATGATGTTCTTAAGTTTAAAGGAAATTTTGTATATATTCATAAAGATGATCTTAAATTAAATGATGATGAGATATTAGATAGTGATCTTATTGGATTAGAAGGCTATTATAATAATGAAATTATTGGTAAAGTAAAAGATATAATAAATAATAATGGTTATAAATTAATACTAATAAATGATAAATATATTCCATATAATAAAGAGTTTATTGAAAATATTGATATTAAGCAAAATAAAATTACATTTAAAAATTTGGAGGGGCTTTTATGAGAATAGATATTCTAACATTATTTCCTAGTATTATTAATTCTTATTTAGATGAAAGTATTATAAAAAGAGCAATTGAAAAAGAATTAGTTAATATAAATGTAATTAACATTAGAGATTTTAGTCCTTTTAAGAGTGGTCAAGTAGATGATACACCTTATGGAGGTGGCGGCGGAATGGTATTGATGTGTGAACCAGTCTTTAAGGCAATTGATAGTGTTAAAACGAGTGATTCTATTGTTATTATGACAACGCCTGCCGGTATTAAGTATAATCAAAGTACAGCAGTTGATTTGACAAAATATAAACATTTGATTTTATTGTGTGGACATTATGAAGGATTTGATGAAAGAATTAAAACTAAAGTTGATATGGAAATAAGTATTGGTGATTATGTTTTAACTGGTGGTGAATTAGCAAGCTTAGTTATAACAGATTCGGTTGTAAGACTATTAGAAGGTGTTATTACTGATACTAGTCTAGAAAGTGAATCATTTACTGATAATTTATTAGATTATCCAGTTTATACAAAACCAAGAGAGTATGAGGGATTAAAAGTACCAGATGTTTTATTAAGTGGAGATCACAAAAAAATTAATGAATATAGATTAGAAGAAAGAATTAGAATAACTAAAGAAAAGAGACCAGATTTGTTAAAATAAATATTAAGTAGGTGGGTTTATGTATTATGTAAAAAGAAAGGTAAAGAAAAATAAATTAAAGAATATTGGTAACATCAAAGGATTAGAAATTAAACCTAAAAAGAAAGAACAAATAGAAAAAATTATAATTATTGATTCAGAAATGAGTAATAATTATATTAAAAAAATTCTAGATAGAAAATTTAAAAATATGTATAAAAAAATATATGAATATCTAATGAAAGATGAAGGATCAGAAGATGGAATTAAAGCTTGTCTTTCTGAAATAGAGATGTTAAAAAGTTTAATATTTTATAAATATCAAGAATATATGAAGGTTAAATTATATAAAGAGTATTTGGCAAAGATAGTATTGACAACTGAAGAATTAAAAAATAAAGATATGGAAAGAAATTTCTTTAATCAAATTATGAAAACAACAATACCAAATTATTATGATACAGAAGAAGAAATCAGGGGTAAGAGTAGATAATGAATATAGATTTATTATATATTTTTGTAAGTCAACATTTGGGTAAATGTGATTTTTGCGATAGAAAATTTTTAGAAGAATTAAGTTATGTTTTGAAATTATCTTTTGGACTAGGCAGTTATTTTTATGGAATAGAATTAAAGGATTTATCAAATAAAAAGGCATTAGCTCTTTATCAATATCGTACTGGAAAGGTTAATTTAGACATTAATTGTTGCAAAAAATATATTAGTGAAATTATTAATACATTTGATAAACAAGGTAAAACTGAACTTTGTGAATATCATATATATTCAATATTATTACATGAAATAATTCATGCTTGTCAATATATGTTTTTAAATAGCAATATTGATAATATTAATAGAGTACTGCTAATTGATTCACTTAAAGTTTTAAAGGGAAATTTTAATTTAAGTGATAGCGATAAAGAAAATATTTTTAATTCAAGTAAAGCTAACAATATATATACAAAATATCACTCATATTTTCCTATCGAAAGGGAAGCAAATTTAGTAAGTGATAATATTATGAAAGGTATATATAGTAATATAACAAATAAAGATGTTTTATTAAGAATACAAAATGATTATTTAAAAGCTAATTTGTATCCATATGTAAATGAATATAAATTAACTTCTCCTACAAAAGAGTTTTATAGAATTATAGGAAGAGAAGATAAGTTTAGAAAATTGAATTATGATTATTTAAATTTGAATGATAGATTTGAATTAGGTTTACCAATAAATATGGAGGAATTTGCTAGGATAATAGATGAAAATAGTACTAATCTGAATAGAAATTTAAGTATTAAATTTAATAAAAATTCTTTTAAAATTGTATAAAATTATTGATTAAATTTGATTTTTATTGTAATATTATCTTAGAGTAAAAGGGTTGATAAAATGACTACAATAGAAATTATATTTAAATTATTAAGAATTTGGTCTGTTTTTGCAGCTTATACATTATTATTTTCAATCTTGGTAGTTTGTTCGGGATATAGAATATTTGAAAAAGCAGGTAAAAAGAAATGGCAATCATTTATACCAGTTTATAATCTAATTATTATGTTAGATATAGTGAAATTAAGTAGATTATATTTTCTATTATTATTATTACCACTTACTAATGTATTAGTTATATACATAATGCTTTATAGGCTTAGTATAGTATTTGTAACTGAAAAGAAATTTGCAATTGGATTAATATTATGCGCGGCAATTTTTTTACCAATTTTAAATTATAGTTATGAGTTAAGACTTACTGAGGAAGAAGAGAAAAAACTTGATGATGTGAGTGATAATATGATTAGTTTATTAACTAATCAACAATACAATGAACTTAATAAGCAAGAAGAGAATAAACCACAGGTAGATAGTGTGTTTAAAGGAAATTTAAAGGGTGAAATGGAACCGGCTCCTACTTTTAAAGCAAATAAATTAAAGTATAAACAAATAGTTGAAGAAGAAAAACCAATTAAAGTTGAAAAAGTAGAGCAAGTTGAGGTTAGAGATTTAAAGAAAAATAAGTTTGTAAATCCAAAAACTGAGGAAGAAGATGATTCAATAGAAATTGTTGAATTATAATTTCTTCCTTTTTATTATATTTAATTTATTTTAGTAGTTTTGTTAAAATAAATATGATATAATTTTATTGTAAATTAAGGAGGATAAATTATGAAACAGAGAGTTATTAGTGCAGTGGTGGCTTTAATTATTTTAATACCACTAATTATATTAGGAGGAAAGCCTTTCGCAATAGTTGCATCGTTAATAGGATTAATAGGATATTATGAATTATTAAAAAATAAATGTAAAGATAAAGATATTCCATTTTTAATGAAAGTTATTAGTATACTTTGCTTTCTATTAATTGTTGTAAATAATTGGAATGTTGGAGGAAGTTTGTTTATAGCTGATTATAAAAGAATACCTTTGATTATATTTTTATTAGTATTACCAATTGTATTTTATAATAAAAAATATGATATTGAAGATTCTTTATACCTATTAGGCTCAGTATTATTTTTAGGAGTAGGTTTTAATCAAATTATAGCAATTAGATTATTAGATATTAAATATTTTGTTTATTTAATATTAATAACTATATTTACTGATACATTTGCATATATTGTAGGTAGGTTAATAGGAAAACATAAAATGTGTCCTAGTGTTAGTCCAAATAAAACATGGGAAGGATTTGCTGGTGGATTGGTTTTTGGAACATTTATAAGCACAATGTACTATATTAATGCTTTTAATTATTCTAAAAATATATTCTTATTAGTTATAATTACTGCAGTATTAAGTATAGTTGGACAACTTGGCGATCTTGCATTTAGTAGTATTAAAAGACACTATAATATAAAAGATTTTGGAAATATTATGCCTGGACATGGTGGAGTTTTAGATAGACTAGATAGTATTATTTTTGTTATATTAGCATTTTGCTTTTTAATAAATTTATTTTAGAGAGGGAGAGACTATGAATTTTATAATAACATTGCTTATATTAATTGTTGTACTTGGAATAATTGTATTCATTCATGAATTAGGACATTTCTTAGCTGCTAAAAAAGTTGGAGTGTATGTACATGAATTTGCTATTGGAATGGGGCCAAAAGTCTTTAGTTTTAAAAGGAAAAATGATGAAACAGTTTATAGTTTAAGACTTCTTCCTTTAGGGGGATTTACTGCTCTTGCAAGTGATTCAGAAAGTGGTGAAGGCTTAAAGAAAGAACAAATACTTGAAAATAAAACAGCATTACAAAAGTTCTTTGTATTAATAATGGGAATAGTATTTAATATGCTTTTAGCAATAGTATTTCTATTTATAAATGGACTTATATATGGAAGTCCTAAAACTGATCCATATGTAGGAGAAATATTAGAAAATAGTCCTGCATCCAAAACAATATTAAAAACTGGTGATTTGATTACTAAAGTAGATAATAAAAGTGTATATAGTTGGGATGATGTGTTACTTGAAACGAGATTTGGCGAAAAGAAAGATGTTTATACATTTACTATAATTAGAGATAATAGTGAGTATGAAATTGATATAGCACCCGAATATAAAAAGAATGATGATGGAGAAGAAACACCAAGTTTTGGATTTGCATCAATGGTTAAAAAAGAAAAAGGTTTTTTACCAGCACTTAAATATGGCTTTGTTGGTACATTCAAATCAATTGATAGTGTGTTTAACATTTTAGGAAAATTAATAACAGGTAAAATTGGTACTGACAATTTAAGTGGTCCAATAGGTGTTTATTCAGTAATAGATACTATTAAATCTCAAGGTTTAGAAAATTTAATATATTTAACTGCTTATTTAAGTGTTAATGTTGGCGTTATAAATTTAATTCCAATACCAGTATTTGATGGTGGAAGAATATTAATCTTATTAATTGAAAAGATTAAGGGTAAAAAGGCAAATCCAAAATTAGAGACATGGTTAAACAATATAGGCGTAATATTACTAATTATCCTAATGATATATGTTGCAATAAATGATATATTAAAATTGATTTAAAGGAGTATAAAATGAAAAAGTTATATTTATTTGGGTTAATAGTTTTATGTTTAGCAATTTCATTACTAACTTATTATTTTGTAAATGGTAGTTCTGCCAAGACTTTAAATGATTATGAAATACATAATGTTTCTTATATTGCTGATGATTTGATAAAAGAGACAAAAATAAATTTCAAAATTTTTAAAAAGTATTCTGATTATAAAGAGTTTTGTAATCAATATAATTTAGAAGAAAAACTTACAAAAAAAGATTTTAATAGATATTCATATTTAATGATATATAATAATTATACAAATAAAGATGATTTTGATATAAGTAGTTTCAAAGTTGATTCTAAAAGTATAACAATAAAAGCTTCTAATAAAGTTGATGATAATGAAATTAATGGTACAGTTATATATTTGTATTCAATTAATAAAAAGAATAAAGAGGCATTAAATAATGTGAAAATCACTATAGATAAAGTTGAAGATAAAACTGAAGATAATAAAACTGATGAGGATACCATAAATTTATCTGAGAAAATAAATAATTGGTTAACGGATACAAAAAAAGATGAATTTGTTGTTACAGTTTTAGCTCAAACTTGGTGTCCACATTGTAATAGTTACAAACCTACTATGGAAGAAGTAAATAATGAATATAATTTTAAATTATATTGGGTTGATTTAGATCTATTAACGAAAACAGATTACAATACAATAAAAAACACTTATGAATTATCACATTATACTGGTACTCCTTATACTTTTGTTGTGAAAAATGGAGAATTTATAAGTTTTAATGTAGGAAATAAAACTAAAGAAGATTTAATAAATTATTTAAAAGCATCTGGAGTTATTGAATAAATTTTTTCAATGAGTTCAATGCTTTTTTTCTCCTATAATTAAAGTGTTTGTATTTAATAATGTACTTACGCGAACAAAATTTGCTCTTGTTAAATATAAAAATATTTACTATAATGAATATACAATAGAAGGAGTAAGAATATGGGTAGTTGTAATAAGAATAAAGAAATTGTTAATGCTTGTAAACATTATTATGATATAGTTAATTTTGAAATATATGAAGGAGAAAATATTAAACAAAATATTATAAATATGTATACTGATTATATTTTTAGTATGGATATTATTACTAAAAGAGAAAAAGAAAAATTAGCAGAAGTAGATAAAATTGTGTATAAATTTTTAACTGATAAAAGATTTAATAGGGAAATGATTAAAGAACTTTCTAATTTAAGAATTTCAAAAGCAGTTACTAATGTTATTGAGTATGTTATGAATAAAATGATTGAATTTTTTGAAGATTATAAAACTGTTTATACTAGGAACATATATATACCAAGATGGATTTAATTTACATTCATCTTTTTTTGTGCTATAATTTATACATGTTCTCGTAGCTCAGCTGGAAGAGCAACCCCCTCCTAAGGGGTAGGTCGGAGGTTCAAATCCTCTCGGGAACACCAACTTTCAAATATAACTAGAATTGTCTAGTTTTTATTTATCAATTTAAGGAAATTTAATATGGCAGATGAATCATTAGAATATAAAAACAGAATTTATGAAATAAAAAAACAATTAATTAGAATTAAAGAACTTGGTGTAGATACTTCAAAATACGAAGAATTGTTGAATGATACTATAAAAGATATAGAAAAAAGTGTATTTGATGCTAACAAAAAGGATGCGTTTAAAAGTGCGTTTGTTAGTCAAAGTTATTTAAACGGGTTAAATAAACTTGACAGATTGATGGTGTTACTAGAAGAATATAATTCATATTATAAAGCATTTAATACAGCACTTTATATTGATTTATCATTAAAAGAAGAAATAGGAATAGATAAGCTTAATAAGTTTGTTAATGATATTATATATTCAATACGTAGTTTAAAATCATCGAATCATTTGAATTTTGATGATGAACAATTAGTTTTAAGAAAAGTATATGATGTTGCTTATAAATTAATAAAAAAAGAGATTTTATATAGTTCTAATAGTAGACTTTTAGAAGAAATAAAATTAAATAATATTGATTCTGGATTTATTGAAGAGTTAATTTCAAAAGATATTCAAGCATCTAAAAATAATGCTAAACTTGAACAAAAACTTTATGAGTTAAAACAAAATGGCTTAAGTAGTAGTTTGTTAGATGAAGAACTTATTTTGTTACTTTTAAATCAACAAAATAGTGTAATACAAAAAGAAAAGAATGATAAATTTACTAATATGAGTAATTCTATTTATAAAAATAGTTTAGATATAAGTGAGAGCTTTGAAAAAGGAACAGAATTGGCAAATAATTTATCCAATATAGAAAAAGAAATAAAAAGGCAAAAGAAAGATTATGGAAAAGAAAGAACTAAAAGAATTGTTATACCTTTACTTTCATTTAGTCTTTCATTCACAGGTGTATATGCTACATGGAAAGCTTGTAAAAAAAGTTCATATGGAAATTATTGTGATGTCAAAACGAAAACTTATAGCACATTTAATGATGAGATTGTAGAAAAAAATGAAGGTAAAAAATTTACAAATGATATGAATGATAAAGTCACTGTTAAAAAGTATGGACATTGGATTTATGATAAAGATCATAAATATGGTTATAGAGAAGTAACTGAATACAAGGTTTCAGATATTATAAGTAAAAAAGATATTAAGGATTACGCGCTACTTGATGAGACAACTGGCTTGATTAAGTCATATATTTCACAGGAAAATGAAGGATATCTTGAATCATCAGATTTACCTTTAAAAAATATTAATGATGAAGTGGTTGTTAAGATTAAAAGTTATGAAAATCCAGTTAAAGAGTTAAATAAAGAAGAATGGATTTTAAAATCAGTTTTATTAACTATATTAGAACTTACAGTTTTAGGAACATTTACCGCGATTGTTTTTCCATACGGATTATATGAAGATTCTTATGATACAAAAATGAGAATAAAAAAAGTAATTGAAATTTATAATTCATTGTATGATGAACTAGAAAGAGAAAGAATTAAATTGAAATTTTTATTAGATAGTAATGAAGAACTAAAAAAAGAATATTTAAAGTTTTATAATAAAAATAAGATTTTATTATCTAGTGAAAAAGAAACACATAATTTAACAATGGAAATGTTAGAGAAAAATCAAAACATTGATATGAGTAAAATTAATATTAAAAGGAGATTTTTAAAATAATTTCTTCTTTTTTTAGATTTTTGTTGACAAACATATGTGCTTATGATAAAGTGAATATAGTTGGAGTGAGGAAGATTATTATGAAGAAAAGTAACAATTATTTTAAAAGTATTTTAGGTGGTGTTTTAGGAGCTTTATTATTTGGAATACCTTGGGTATTAGTTTATGTTTATGGTGGGTATATTTTATCGATTTTGGCATTATTAATTGCTTTTGGAGCATTTAAATTTTATAAATTATTTGGTGGGATAGTTACTAAAAAGACAGGACTAATTATAACGATTATATCTCTTTTAACTGTGACTTTTTTAACACTTGTTGTTATTCCGAATATGCTACTACTTAAAGATGGATACTTAATTAACCTTAGTAATTTTAAAATTTTATATAATAGTAAAGATTTTGTTTCAAGTTTAATGAGAGATTATGTAATTTCATTAGTATTTACGGGTCTTGGAATAAGTGGTATTATTGCAAATATAAATAAAGAAGCATATATTAAAAATACTAAAACAGAAGAAGAATACTTAGATAATAAAGATAGTGATGAACAAATTAAAAAAATTAGAAAAATTTACGAAAAATATAATGCTATTAATAAAGAAAATGCAATACCTAATTCAGTTTTATTTAGTGAAATGAATGCAATAAATAAGAATCTTTTATTAAATAAAATCATTAATGATGGACTAATTGTTAAATATAAGGGAAGAACATATTTTGATATAGAAGCAGATGAAGATATAGATAAACAAATTATAAATGCTAAAAGAAATAAGAAAAGAAAATTAATTTCTACTATTTTGTTGAGTTTTATATTTATATTTTTTGCTATTATTATTGGTTTAGTGAGTGGAGAAGAAAATAACGATTTAAATGTTAACTTTAATAAAATTAATATTATATTACCTAATACTTACACATTTAGTAGTGATGACTCAAGTGAAAATTTGTATACATATTACTCAAATAATGAAAGTAATATTATAGATATAATAGCATTACTTAAAGAGGATTATATAGATGATTATAAAGATAGCTATGTTATAATGTTAGAAGAAGATTATGATGTTACTAAAGTAGAAGATACTGATAATGGATTTAAAGTTCAATATACTTCTGATAATAATTATTATTTTGTAGATTATGTTTACTATATAAATGATGAAGTTTATGCTATTATATTTGCAACAAATGAAAACAACGACTTAAATGAATTTTTAACAGAAACTGAAAAAATTGTTAAAACTTTTAACTCTAAAAAAATAGGTGAAAATATTTAGATTTAAGGAATATAATTGTATATGGAAGAATTTTTAAATAATTATGAATTTTATAAAGATGTTGATTTAGTTAATTTAAATACTTATAGGGTTCATTCAATATGTGAGTACTTAATATATCCCAGAAAGATAAATGAACTAATAAATATTATAAAGTATTTAAAAGAAAATAGTATTGAATTTTTAATATTAGGTAATGGATCAAATATAATATTATCTAAGCAAAAATACAAAATTGTAATTAAACTAGATAAATTAAACATCATATTAATTAAGGGAAACATAGTAGAAGCTGAATGTGGAGTTAATTTAGTTAAATTATTAAATATATGTACAGAAAGAGGATTAAGTGGTTTAGAGTTTCTTACGAGCATTCCAGGACAAGTTGGTGCTTCAACTAAAAATAATACAGGTGCCTTCGAAAAGTCAATAGGTGATTATGTTATTGAAGTTAAAGCGCTTGATGAAAATTACAATATAGTTACTTTAGAAAATAAAGATATAAGGTTTAAATATCGTTCATCTATATTTAAAGAAAATACTAACTTAATCGTTGTTAGCACAACATTTAAACTAAATATGACTAGTCCAGAAATCATAAAAAACAAAATAATAGATTATAAAAAGATAAGGTTGAATAATCAACCTTATGATTTACCTAATGCAGGATGTGTATTTAAAAATCCAAAAGATTTAAGTGCAGGAAAGCTAATTGAAAGTTTAAGTTTAAGAGGATATAATATTGGCGGAGCAATGGTAAGTAAAAAACACGCAAATTTTATTGTAAATAAAAGAAATGCCACGGGGGAAGATATTATTAATCTAATAGAATATATTAAGGAAAAAGTTAAATTAAAATATAATATAGAGTTAGAACTAGAACAAGAAATTGTTTAAAATAAAACCTGTAAATTAACGTAAAATAGGTTTTATTTTTTTTCTAAGTGTGAGATAATTAAACTAGTGAAGGTATATGAATTACATAAATGATTATTTAATTTTTTTAAAGACTGAAAAAAAACTAGGAGATGCATCAATTGAGTCATATCATCTCGATTTAAAAGATTTTAATGAATATGTTAAAAATGATTTAATTAATGTAACGACAGAACAGATATTAAAATACTTATCAAAGTTAAAATCTGAGCTTTCAGCAAGAAGTGTTAATAGACATATTAGTGCTTTAAAAGGATTTTATAATTATTTAGTAGATGAAAAATATATTAAATCTTCACCGTTAGAAAATATAAGCATTCTTAAAACTGAAAAGAGTTTACCAAAATATTTAACAATAAATGAAGTAGATCAACTGTTGAATTTTCCACTTAATACTGCATTTGACTATAGAAATAAAGCAATGCTTGAGGTAATGTATGCAACAGGTCTTAGAGTAAGTGAATTAGTAAACTTGGAGTATTCAAATGTAGATTTATATAATAGTGTAATAAGAGTTAAAGGAAAGGGTAGGAAAGAAAGATTAGTACCTATTGGTGAAACTGCTAGTTATTATTTAAAGAAATATGTAGAAGAATATAGAAATCAACTTATAATAAAGGAAAATTATAATGAATTATTTCTTAATAATCATGGTAAACCGATAAGTAGGAATGGATTTAATTTTATATTAGAAAATATTAGAATTAAAACTAAAATTGAAAAAGAATTAACTCCGCATGTTTTAAGACATAGTTTTGCAACACATTTATTGGAAGGCGGTGCGGATGTAAGAAGCATTCAAGAAATGCTTGGACATGAAAATATATCAACCACTAATATATATACCCACGTGGTAGATGAAATATTAAGAGAAAATTATGATATATATCATCCACGTGCTAAAAAGGAGGAATAAATAATGTTTAAAAGAGTATTTTTAATTGTTTGTGATAGTTTAGGAGTAGGAGAGGCAATAGATGCAACTATGTATGGAGATGCTGGTGCTAATACATTAAAGCATATTACTGATGAAGGAGTTTATAAATTACCGGTATTTGAAAAGCTTGGTTTACTAGATTTAGTTTATAATGATAAAAAAGCAAAATTGGGTTACCATGGAATTATTGAGCCAGCTAACAAGGCAAAAGATACATTAAATGGACACTACGAAATGATGGGAATGGTATTAGATACTCCATTTAAAACATATCCAAATGGATTTCCTACATTACTTATGAGTGAAATAGAAAGAGTTACTGGTAAAAGTTTTATTGGAAATTGTGTTGCGAGTGGTACCGAAATAATAAAAGAATTAGGACCTGAACATATGAAGACCGGAGCATTAATTATATATACAAGTGCTGACTCTGTATTACAAATAGCTGCTCACGAAGATATAGTTCCTGTTGAAGAACTTTATGATGTATGTGAAAAAATCAGTAAAATTGTATTTAGAGAGGAATATAATATTGGAAGAGTAATTGCAAGACCATTTATAGGTAAACCAGGTGATTTTACTAGAACAAGCAGAAGACACGATTTTGCTAAAGTTCCACCATTAAATTTTATGGATTTAATGTATGACAAAGGGCTTGATGTAATAGCAATTGGTAAAATTAAAGATATATTTGCTGATAAAAGTATTACCACTGGTGTAAAAACAACTGATAATA
>OIZL01001128.1_pt1 | contig 15738 bp, 19 predicted proteins | sample 1588541 | NCBI WGS metagenome assembly OIZL01 (sample SAMN03283285) | human gut metagenome | biome: human-associated habitat; material: feces | host: Homo sapiens | place: Peru | collected 2012 | reverse complement strand
GGGTTTATTCCGCCTATTTTGTATTACTATGAGTCAGTTTAGATAAATTTTATTATGTCGCAGCTACGACTTCTAAAGAAGCAGTTATAAAACTTTGATCTATAATGTCAGTAGACTTTAAGGCAGTTTCATAAGGGTTGTCTATATTTGTGCCGCCGCCTACAGTAAAAATAGTTCTAACTCCGTTAATTGTATCTTCTTTTTCATAGCAATGGTTAGTAGGGTCTACATTCATTGCAGATAGAATGCTGCTTTGTGAAGCAATGTCTTCTATTTTACTGCCCAATTTTGCTTTTATGGTATCTTTAATTGTTGCAGGTTTACTTGCGTCTATATATTCGTTAAAATCAGCATCATTTGAAATAATATTAAATGTAATTTCTTGTGACCATAAAATATTATTTGAAGAATCGACTATTTTAGTAACATTATTAGTGCCAATTTTTATAAATTTAACGTCAGTAAAATTCATCTTATTCTTCCCTTCTATTTAGACAGATTGGATAGCGATTTTTTTCGTTACAGTAGAGCCGTCCGCTAAAGTAAAAGTCCATGTTTCAAATGTAAGCGTGCTCTTTTCAATATAATTATCTTTTAGATAATGTAAGTTAACTGCTTCGTTATCACTAGTCGGGTCGTTTACATTGAGTATCCCCGTTGAAAAATCAATGGAACCATTGGATTGAACATCTCCAACAGTCAATTGACCCATAATTTGTACTACTCCATCTCCCGAAAAAGTATTTATTTCATCGGGTCCAAAAGATGTATCGCCTGTAAATACATTATGTCCTGTAAAAGTATTTTCGCCAGCCGCTGTTACGTCTCCGCTTCCTCCGCCTGTATGTTCATCAACATAGGCTTTATTTGCCGCATCAGTATCACGGGTAGGCGCTTTTAGATTTGTAATCGTTCCCTTGCCATCTGTTTCGGCTTCATTTTTTATAATAACATCACCATTAGCTACACTAATAGTTACGCTATTGCCGGTGCTGTTAATTTCAGGAGTGTTGTTGCTTTTGCCGCTTCCATCAAGAGAAAGCAGTCCATTTTCGCCGTTAGAAACAATAATAGCACCCTTTACACTACCGCCCTTTTCCGTAGAAAGATAAGGAATATTTGAAGTTCCAGCCACAATGGCATCAATGCGTTCATTTGTTTTATTATCTGCTGCTGTTCTTTCGGATTTTTCAGTGTTGATATTCGCCTGTAAAGTTGTGTCCGCTGCTGCTCTGTCTTCTTTTTCCTTGTTAATAGCCGCCAGCAAATCAGCGTCTTCTGCCGCACGTTCGCCCTGTTCTGTCACGATATCATTATGCAGTGCCGTATCGGCATTTTCACGTGCATGCTGTTCTGCATCAATATTAGTCTGAAGCTGTTGTTCGGCTGCCTGTGCGCGCTTCATTTCTGTATCTTCCGCTGTAGTCGCTCTTGTTACTTCTGCATCAAGCTGTTTTTTGTTTACGGCATCAGTAGGCGCACTTCCGTTAGCAATATTAGTAACAGCAACAGCTACGCCATTATCGCCGCTTACCTTAATTCCCATATTAGAGACAAGCTGCATAACTTGATTTTTGGAATTTAGACCATTTCCGTTAAGTTCTACATTTGCTCCGATATTTACAGAAGCATCGGCAGGTAGTGTCAAGCTGCCCGTCATAGTATCGCCAGCGCGGTTTACCTTAGTATCTTCAAGATTCTGTTCAGCAGCCTGCGCGCGCTTCTTTTCATTGTCGATATTTGTCTGTAAAGTTTTTTCTGCCGCGGTAGCGCGTGTAATTTCGGCATTGATATTTTCTTGCAGAACCGTATCATTCTCTGCGCGTGTGTCAGCTTCGGCATTGATGTTTTCTTGCAGTTCATTATCGGCGGCAATACGGTCTGCAATTTCCTTGTTCAGCTTTGCAATCGTGTCGTCCAGCTTGCCGCCCGTCAGAAAATTTTCCCAAATGACCTGCCCGTAATTCTGCATAAGTTCTGCCACTTCGCGCGTATAGTCATTCTTATAGAAACATCTGCGGCTAATGTACCAGTAGCAATAAGCAGTAGGCACTTCATTGTTATCAGGCACGAACATAAACTGCCCTTTATCCATAGCGCCCGCACTGTCTGCTTCGCAAAGTTCGACGGCAATATCACAGCCATATTGCAGAAGAATTTGTGCGCATGCTTTAGAAGTCATTCCCTTATGGTTTACATTATTTTCATTTCCGCACGTCAGGAAAATAACCTCGCGCGTATCACTGTTCTGTCCGATAACAACACGCGCAACCTGTTCAGTAGCATTGGGAATATTTGCCCTATAGCTATCGTCGGTAAGCTGTCCGTTAAGTATAAGAACGCCCGAACAGCCCATTGCATTCTCGATTGTATCACGCAGCATTTGTTCTTTGTCAATGCCATTTTGATAGACACGCATAACGCCAGCTTTAGTAAAACCGACAGTATAAAGAGTGCCGTCATTATGGGTGGCAATAGGTGCTCCCCTATAGATAACATTTCCGTACCAGCCATTTTCTGTTTTAGGCTGCGCCACAAGAATTTTGTCTGCATAAAGCACTTTAGAAGCGCTGAACATATCCTGTTCAATTTTGCTGTTAGTCGTATTGTCATAGGCAAGGTGCAGACCAATTCTAATAGGTGCGCCGTGTCTATCTACGACTGCTTTGTGCGTCAGAGTATAAGTAGCACTTTCGTCAGCATAATATCCCTGCTCAGTCCAAACTTCCTCATCGCCATAATAAGCACCGTTTTCTTCTGCGGCTTCTTCAAGATTATGCAGCGTTTTATAGCATTCGCTCATAACTTGATTATATGTCGCAGTCATGCAATCCACTTTATCATTCAGGCGCATAATCTGTTCTTCCGTTGTCATTCCGCACGGCGCGCAGCAAGGCGGGTCATAGTGTGCAGGCTTGCATTTGCATTCATCAGTAGGAATATAAGGCGGAAACTCTCTGTGTTTCATATTAAAAAACCCCCATAAATAAATCATTTAATTCGTCGATAATCATCATATCGACATTTTGAATAATTTCACGGTATTTTCTTATAAGGTCAGCGGGTGAAATACCTCGTCTGCCCTCGGCAAATAATTCGCCGTTTTCTTTTTCGTGGCGTTTTTCCTGCTCGGCATTTTCGCCAACATTTTTAGAAGAAACATAAATATTTCTTTGCGTGTCTTCATAGATATTATTTTTATTAGTTTTAGAACCTGTTTCTGTTTCTGTCGTAGTACCGTCACTATCATTATTTTGAGTGCCCGTATTATCTTTAGTTACAGTTTTATCTACACTTCCAGCATTTTCTACAGTGCCAGTATTTGTTTTTGTGGATGAATTAGTTTCGGTAATTTCATCTTTCTGTTTCAGTTCCGATTTTACTGTAACCGTGCCTGTATTATCGGTAGTAGCCTTACCAGTTTCTTTAGTGGTGGTGGCGTTTTGTTCATTTGTGCTTTCGGTGGTGCGTGTTGTTAAGTACCCCTTTGAAGTAGTAGTTACACTTCCGTCAGCATTTTCTGTAACAGTGGTTTCATAGCCCGCTTGCGGAATATCGCTAAAACCAGTTACTTTATTACCGCTTGTTTTACTAGTTCCACTTCCGCTATTTTCGCTACTATTTGTAGTTTTAAGGGCGTTAGTGGTGGTGCTATCATTTACGGCATCGGAATTTTTGGTACTTCCGCTTGTAGTTTCTACAGCTTCTGTTAAATCATCAGTTCGTGTATTTGAATTGGTTTCAGCCGTTACTGCAACTTCTTTTAACTTGTCGGTTCTTGTAGCTTTATTAGTTTCTGTTCCGCTTGCATCGCGTTTAGTGTCTTCGTTAAGATTCTCGCGTTTACTTCCGCTGTAATTATCTCCCGTAGATTCTTCGGCGATTTTCTTAATATAATTTTCGACAGCTTTCTTTGCTTCTTTCGACAAAGAATTTGTTTCGCTATAAAATTCTGTTGCAAGCGGATTATATTCAAGCAGTTCACTTTTATAAAGCTGATTATAATACGGCATAATTTCATCCATTTTAGTTTCAAGATAAAAATTAAACCGTTCGGGCGAATCGCAGCAAATTTCACGGAAGTAGTAATGCCTAATAATTTTATTATTTAGGATTGCTCTATGACCCTCATCAAAAATGGGATAGTTATTCAGCGCTATAGGGTAGCCCCGCTTCACCAGTGTTCCCAATTCTACCGTATAAACTGCCATCTTCGTTTACCCCCTCTAACCCTAAAATATCATGTCTGAATTTAACACTAATATTAGTGCCGAACATGCGGTTAATTTTATCTGCTGCTTGCTCTCGCGCATTTAACATAACATAGCGCTGCGCCTGTACACCGCCCAAATTAGATGTAATTTCATCTGAAACAAGTCGTTCACGCTTTTCAGTATTAGCATTTTCAATGCCGAAAAAGGTTAAGGCTTCATTCCAAATTTGCCGCTTTAGAATGTTAAGTTTATCTGCCACATAAGGTGCTCCTGTTATCAGCGCTTTAACACTATCTAAATCAAGGTTCTTTGCGCCGATAATAACAGGCGCGTTTCCCTCATATTTGCGGTAAATTTCTTCGATTGTGCGCTTTTGCTTTTCGTCCGTCAAAAGGGCAATTGGTGTTTTTTGCGCATTTACATTTAAGTCAATAGTGCGCTCAATTGCAGTAAGTCGCTCTGCATAAAGAGATATTGTCCGAATGGTTGGAGTATGCAAATAGTTATTGTAAATAAGTACGCTATCTTTATTTGTGCGTTCGGCTTGATAGCCATTTACTGCAAAAGCTATTCTCCGTGTGGGAATGCGATAAACATCAAGTTCTCCGCCAATCATACATGTTAGCGCAAGGTTGCCCATAATTTCATCATTGAAATAAAGGCAATAACCCTTTTCACAAAGAGCAAGTTCAAGGAAACGTTCATCTACAGTGTCAGGCAAATTCTCCCACTTAAACATATTGATAGCGAGTTCAAACAGGCGGTTAAAATAATCAATAAAAGTATTTCGGTTTAGCCTGTCAGAATTTATATTGCGCACACATGGTTTTGCGTTAAGAATATTTTCTACGACTAAAGGCATTTATAATCACCACCTAAAAATATCCTTATAACAAAATGCGTAAAAAATATAATTTATAATCTTTTTTAACATTTTTACCACCCTATTATTCCTGTAGTTTCGTTAGCTGTTGCATAGTTTCCGATATCTGTATCATGCCAAAAAGTTATACCGCGTGTTAGTGCCGCCTTAAAAGAAACCATTGCTTCAACAGGTACAGAACCTAAGACTATAGGCTGTTGCACCTTTATATAATTAAAGCGAGTTCTGCTTTTTCTATTCGGCACTTTTATCTTATTCGTAGTATAACCGAATTTTGTCATAAAGTCGTCGGCTCTTTTCAAAGAATCTATATCGGCGCGCATTTCATAAACAGTTAAAGCGGGTCTGTTGTTAGCAAAAAACGATGTGCCTGTGCTACCTATTCCGTTTGACGGAGTGTCAGGTGCATTTGAAGCATCATAAATAGACGCGCCAGTTTTTAATACACCTATTCCGCCGCTAATAGCAGAAGCTGTTGCAGCTAAAGAAGCACCGCCTGTTGCAGGAGCAGCTGCTAACCCCGATATACCGAATATAAGTTTAGCTACAGAAGAAATAGAGCTTATAGTCGCTGAACCCCCATTTTGCGCCCACCAGCTATTAAAAGAATCTTGCGACCATGAACACATTATAACTTGATCTTCTATAAGCGCAAAATTCCAATTTTCTTCTGTCGGTGTAACTCCTGTTGGACTTTCATAATACGGCACGAACGTAGAAGATGGTGGAATACTTCCAGCTTGATACCACTCAAATTTTAGATTCCCTACATTTATTTTTTCAGGCAGAAGATTTAATTCGTTTCCGCTACCAGTAACACATTTGAAAAAATTAAATTGTGAATTATAAATTTTATTATTTATAGGTTCATAATTTGGTATAATTGTAGTCGGGAGACCTGTATCTATTGTAGCCGATGTAGGGTAAGTGTCTCCTTTGTTATCGTTAGTCATAGTGCGCGAAGCATATATAGCGATAACATCTGCTGGGTCTTGATATTGCCCATAAGTCTGTGATATTGTAGCAGCATCAAAAGCAGACGTAACATATAAACCACTTAATATACCGCCTATATCAACAATATTCGGAGCGTCTCCTGTCGGGGATTTTGTTGCAATAAGAGTGTAAACAATATTTCTTCTATCGTCCCCTAAACTTGTCTCATATTTTTGTACTTGCGTAAATTCTGTAATATCTACAGGTTCAGGTAGAATATTTTCGAAAGCGTTATCTGTGGCGCTATGCTCCCGTTCAACATAACATACTTTAACGTCAAAATCAAATAGCCATGTTTGTATAACATCTATTTCATAAACAATTTCTGTACATTCGGGGCTAATATAATTCACCTGTTTAATGAAAGCATAAAACCATTTTGTACCGAAGTTATTATTCTGAAACATCATGTAATTACAATTATACAATTTATCAGCTAAATCTGGAACACGGCATGTTAATGCCCCGCGAGGATTTGCAATAGAGTTGTTAACTCTTTGGTACGATAGATCGGTGTATTTATGGGTAGCTTTAGTAGTAAAATATGCGGCTTGTGCAGCTTTATCTGCAAAATCCAAAGTGGCGGTGTATGTATCATCAAGCGGCACTTGTTCACATAAAAATACTTTTGTTTCGGGTCTATAATCTGCTATTAAAAATGCTTTTGTTTCGGGTCTATAATCTGTCATAGATTTTAACCTTTCTATTATAGCGGGCTGTTGCCAGCCCGCATATAATTTTAACTTATTCTACTGTAACCGTAGCTGTGCCAGCCTTGCTACCGTCATATACAGAAGTAGCAGTAACAGTAAGTGCAGTATTAGGCTCGTCGGGCGCTACAAGCAACTTGCCCGTCCAGTCAATCTGCGACTTCGGCGTTTCCGTTCCTGTAATCGTCCATACAACGCCCTGCGGGATAACGCTGCCGCTCCCAGCAACAACCGCCGCAAACTGCTGTACTCCGCCCTTTGCTACCGTTGCCTTATTCGGCGTTACAGTTACGCCTGTTACAGTATTCGTATCAGTCGTAAACAGAACCGCATTAGCGAACGGAGAAGTAGAGAAAGTGCTCCACTTATGATAGAAATAGTTCCAGTAAAGCCCCTCACTGTTGTAAATCTCCGTGAATTTCAACATGTTATCGAATACCATAAACCAATCAGCGTCTACAAGTGCTGCAACCGCGCCAGTAAGCGCGCCAAAGTCATCAATCAGTACACGCTGCCCCATAAACTCTGCTTTATCCATATTGAACGCAGAAGCAAGAACCTCGACGTCAATCTGTGCGTCAAACGCCGCATCAATGATAAGAATTTGATTAGGCTTTTTAGTAAAGTTAGCAACGCCCATGGAGTTATATTTATTGTTCATAAACTCAATTTTATTGCTAATACCCTTAATCGTAGTTACAATAGACTTTGCATTATCAGCCGTAACTTCGGGAATCGTAACAGGGTAGAATCTGCCGTTCTTTGCAGCGTCTTCAATAAGATTCTTCATGCAAAGAAACTCGTCAAATTCTGCGCCGCTATACATGCTGTCTACGATTCTTGCGATAAGGTCTGTTACACCCTCTGCCGAAAGAAACGCCTGTCGAAGCTGTTCATCAGAAATAGTAGCCTTGTAAAAATTCTTATAATTCAGTCTATGGAAAGCGGCTGCGACGTCAGGAATTTCTCGCTGAAAAACAGTCTTTTCCGCAACAATCGGGTCAAACGGATGTGCTTTAGCAATGTTTACGAAAATTTCCTCGACCGTTTCACCGTACTCCATAATACCTTTCTTAAATCTGCGAAGCGGATTTTCATAAAGTTTAGAAGTAATAATAACTCGTGCAATACGGTTTACAAGAGCGTTCAAAAATTCATTCTGCGTTGCCGTATACATGTTAATAGCCGCGCCCGTTTCGGCGATATTATCCCTCGTCGCAACGGGAACGCGCTCTTGATATGTCATAGACGCATTGTTTCTAATAGCGTTGAGAATATTTACGCCATCATAAATAAGTGTTTTACTTTTCGGAATATTAGGCATTTTTAATCCTCCTTAAATAAGTCATTAAATGTAATTTCTTCGCCGACTTCCTTTTCTTCAATTTTGTTAGGCTTATTATCGCCAGCGAAAAATGTTTCACGGTATTTTGTTACCATATTATTATAGCTTTGCTCCCATGTTTCCCCGTTGTTATTATATACTTGTTCACGGGTAAATTCAGGTTCTGCATAGCCATCTTGAATTTCACGCAAAGTTTCCATAACTTCAGCATTATCTCCGCTTAGTTCGGAAATGCGCGTAATTTTTGCTGTAAGTTCTTCTCTCGTCATTTATTATTCCTCACATATTCAGCCATATTATATAGCAGATTAGGCAAATATTCAATATCGTTTGCGTGATTTTCCCAATACTGTTTACTCGAAATAATTTTTGCTGTAACAAGTGTATCAATATCATCTTTTACTGTATTCTCATAAGTCCCTATTTTATTCGGCACATGCAATACCGTAAACGGTGAAATAGGCGTATTTCCTACACGAACCTCAAAGTGCAAATGCGCACCGAATGAATAGCCAGTGTTTCCCATAATGCCGATAACCTGCCCAATTTTTACTGTTTCTCCTCTTTTGACCTTGCGCTCTTTCAAATGGCAATAGTAATGCAAATTCCCTGTAACAGAATCTTTAATACAAATATAATTCCCCCACTGCCAGGTTAAATTAGATTTATCTGTAATAATTCTTGAAACAACGACTTTACCGTTACAAACTGCCGTCACTTCATTGCTGCCGATACCGACTATATCATAGCCCGAATGAAAATTTTTGCCGTTAAAGTCGCGTTCGCCATACGGTGAAGTAACTTTGATTTTATCGCAATTAAACGGAAAAATCATTTTTACTTTGCCCCCAATCTTTCAATTAGCTTTTCAAGCGCGATAGTGTTATTATTTACTGTAGTGGTCAAATCTTTAATAACATTATCTCTACTTCTGTTTTCCTCGATGCGCTGTTTTCGCTCCCACACAAAATAGAAACCCATAGCAATAACACATGCAATAGGAAAACCTACGCTTGAAATAAGTGATGTAAAAGCGCCTACATCCATTTTTTCCCCCTTTCTACAGCGTCATTTTGATTATTTCAGCACATATATTTTTAATATTTATACTTTCAAATCTAACAACGCCGATTTTATAATTTTTTATAAACTGCTCAACAAGAACGCTCTTATGCCCCTTTAATAACATTGTGTTCGGGCTGTGGTCAGACATTGTCAAACAGTATATAGCTTTATTAGACGGGTCTGTATCTTTAGACACAAATTGTAAGCCCTCGTTATAGTCTATCCAAACCCCATAACTTTCGCCCTTATAAACCATTGTAAAACAATATTTGCTGTTCGCCGTTTTCTTTTGCACAAAGTTTTTATCGTCTCGTAAAAATGTATTATCAATAGCATAATTTGCATACGGCGTTCCTGCTATTATGTGAGCAAATCTTGTTTCCTTAACAGCTTTAGCATAATCTTCGGCTTTTACTACTTCAAGTAATATGTCGTCTTTTGCTATTATGCTCTTATTGCCATACGGCAAACGCAAATTAAAATATATAAAATAAGGATTAGTAATTGTTAGCGCGTTTGAAATAAAATATACGGTCACATTTCGGTTTCGAGCTATGGTAGAGTAGCATTCAAGAAAATTTGTAACCTCGTCGGGCAAATATTTATGATAACCAGCATCAAGAATAAATTCATCAAATATAATAGTTTTTACTTTCGGAAACGGTGTAGACTTTTCTATTTTAGCTGTAGAAAGTGCTATAACTGTGCCAGCTTCTTCACCGTTGATACATAATTTATTATGCTTTACTGCAAATTCAACATCAGGAAACTCGCCTTTAATATCGTCAAAGAATTTATCAATCTTTTTTAATTCCTGCTTGAAACGGCGCAAATAAACAAATTGATTGCCGTTTTTTAAAAAGTCTTTTATAACCTCTTTTTTGCATCCGTATGTTTTGCCCACGCCGCGCGCGCCTATAATAAAATTAAATAGGCAATTATAAGATTTTGACTTATTTATATCCCAGTACATCATAAATATAAAAAGTGGGCGGTGTTTCCTTTTAATACTAACCGTAATAACATGTACTCCACCGCCCGTTTAATTATTAGATGGAATAAAAGTTCGTGCAATAGGAGCAACCCCATCCCGATAACGGCGGTATTTTTCACCCGCTGCCCCGCATCGGCTTGTACAATTAAACTTCTATCCTCTACTATTATAATAACATACATTTTCCATTTTGTCAATACTTTTTTCAAAAATTTTTAATACAGATATTTCTGTATCACCGTAACGTGTGCGGAGATTCACTTAAAACTATTCCGCCCTGCGTATGATTTATTTTTAATTTTCCAGCATAAGACGCGCCTGTATGAAAATTATCCCATGTAACATATTGATAACAATTTTCAGGCATTCCCGCGCACGTTATCTTTAAGTTATTATCAATATCTTCAATATAACATTTTTGTCTTAAAAATCTTGCTCGTGTAAAAGTGCTTTCATGTTTCCATGCGCCTAATTTTGTCGCGTCAATTTCCAAATCTTTAGGAATTTCTTCTCCCTCTAAATGTAAACTATCGGTATCAGCATAGATAAATCTATCGTAAACCTTTTGCGCGCTTGTAATTGTTTTATAACGCGCCCATGCCGTTATAAAAACTCCGACTGGAATATATATCGGCTTTCTATCTTCTATTTCTCCCAGTCTATAATGTATAATATCGTCATCGCCTAAATATGGGTATTTACTTTGTACTTTTGGGTTCAATGCAAACTTTCCATACAAGCTATTTAACATTAGTTTAGCAATAGTACGCAAACTACCGTTTTTATCTTTAGTAGCCTGCACTTTTACTGCGTTCCACTTATCAATATATTCCGAAAACAAACCCATTGTACTCTTAAATTTCCAGCCGTCTATATATGTAATATCAAATACGTCATAATGCGAAAAAAATAATTCAAGGTCAATACTTGTCAGGCTTAATGTAATATACTCACCATTGCTGCTTGTTACATATTCTGTCGGCACAAAAGCAAGATTATTTTTTAATTGAATAGTCGGTATCATGTTTTCTTTTAACTCAAATTGACAACTAAACCGCTGCACATACAAATTATATACCCCGTCAAATTCATATTGACCATTAAAATATATGCCCTCACCGTATGGCAAGCGATTATAATACATAACAGACGGATAAAGACTATTTACATCAAGAACTATGCCCGTCCCTACATCTTTTTCTTTGTATTTTGGATTCAGATAAGTAAACCCACCTTTATATGCCTTTCTTATATCTGCATCATACGGCGGAACGGGAAAATACCTATCAAAATTTTTCTTACCTACGATATCTTTATAATTATGCAGCGCATTTGCGCCAGTAGTCATTTTAGTAAGATTCTGCAAAAATAATGCTTGCAGCCCCTCTGCCACTATTGTGACATCATTTTTAATATATTCCTTTTCTTCATCCGTTAAAACATGGTCTTCGCTTCTATATGCGCTATAATCTATTTCAAGTTTAGACATAGGCAAATTAAAAGCCTTTGCTATTTGCGCCACTGAAAACGGCAATACTTTCAAGCTATCCAAAATAACAACCCGCTTGTTTACTTTTTTATTCTTCAGAAAGCATATCTCTATACTATAAAATTGCCCTTTGTCACTTATTAGTGTGCAAAATTTTTTAGTATCTAATTGCTTTTTATTTTCGACATGCTCATAGCCGTTATGAAAAAGCCAGTAGATAATGAATTCTCCGTCAAACTTTAAGTTATGAAAATATAAAGTAGGCGTTTCTTTTTCGTCATAGCAAAATTGCAACAATTCATCAATCTTTGTACCCATCCGAATATTATTTATGTTACCAATTTCAACAGCTGCCCATGCCCATACACGACAGTCTGTTAAATTGGTTGTAGTTTCAAAATCGGCTGAATACATCATAATCTATTGACTTTCTTTTTCCAAATTTTCAGATATTAGATTTTCAATTTGTTTTGCTTCAAGAGGGTCATAGACAAAATCAATTTGTAAAAACGGCGACTTAAAATACATTTCGACAAGTTTATCCGCTGGAATCACTCTAACCTTTTCGAGAAGCGGAGAATTTTCGCCGAACACATTTTTTAATGCCAAAAGGTAATTGTCTTTATACTGCGCCTGTCTTGCTCTATCTTCTGTTAAATACTGCTTTTCAAGGTTCTCAACGAATTTTTTGAACGTTTTAGGTTGAATTTCCTGCACTGTATTTCGGCGCGGTTGTAAATTCATATCTTGTATGCCGTGCATTGTACCTCTATAGATAGACGGGTCATATTTACGCATTGCTGCACGGCGCTTTGCGTTTATGCTTTTGAATGCTCTATCAATTTCCCGCTTCTGCCATAACGTAATATTTACACCTGCTTTAGTAGTGTACGGCATTTCTGCACCCCTAACCAAATAGGACGACAATTTACTTTTTGTTTTCCTATATAAGTTTCTGTCGCCCTCTTTTAATACTTTTTTCAGTTCGCGCAAATTTATTGCTTCGGGCTGTATTTCATTTCCATATTTTTTAGCTGCTCTTTTCGCTTTTCGATTAAATGCGCGGACGAGTTTATTTATTTCGCTTTCGTCCTTTTCTCGCCAGCGTATTTTGCTCATGTTCTCACCATCCTAAAAGTCAATGAATCAATAGTGTGCACCGCGCCATCGGGTAGCACAACATAAAAACCATTCGTTTCTATACGCCTATATGTGTTAATATCGCTTGCAAGACTGCATACGCATCTAACACCATAGCGAGTAAACAACCGCATCATCATCTCTTTCCTATTTTGCAAATATGTTTTTTCAAAACGTTCTTTTCGCATTCGAGTTGAAAACACAAATTTCACTCCGCTTTCAGTTTCGCAAATGTAAGGGCTGTTTTTTAATTCTGTAAATTGTTTCACGTGAAACATCTCCTTTTTATTAAAATAGCGGGCGACTTTCGCCGCCCGCTTGATATTTTACTTCGCTGCTTTTGCGTCAATATCAAAAGTGAGCATAGAGCGCGTTCCGCGCGTAATCTGTCTAACCCGAATCGGAATAGGCTGTTCCCACGTAGGCGCACCATAAATCTGAATCAGCTTACGAAAAGCGCTATACACACCCAGCGATACAGCCTGATATCCGACGCCGTCCTTATCAATGGCAACAATTCTCGGGCACGTCTTCACTTCGCCCGTGTCAGGGTTCGTACACTGCACACTTTCAACGTACAAATCCTTAATATACAGCGTCATGTTAATGCAGTCAGAAATACGCTTGTCGGGGTTATTCATCACCGCAAAAAGTGCTGCTTTCTGTTCAGGTGTTTCCGCCTTAAACGACGTCCACGAATTAGAAGCGCTGTTCAGGTCTGCAATCATCTTTTCGCCCTCGTCAAATACGACAAGATTCTTTTCCGTAGTGTTTTCCATTTTTAGTTACCTCTCTTTTAGTTATTTTCAGTTTCGATTTTTTCGGCAATAGTAAGGAAGTCAGCAAGCCGCGCACGATAAAGCCCGCTAACGGACTCTTTGCTAACAATAACAAAATTGCCGTTTTTATTAGTCTTTCTCGCCGCCTTGATAATTTCCTCGTCACGTGCCTTGCCGTCTACAGCTACAAAAAATTCCGTGCCTGTCTTAATTTCGCCGCCCTCGCAATATACGGGCGCGACTTTTGCCGTAGTTGTTTCTACCTTCCTCGTAATGTACTTTTCCATTTTATAATAGCCTTTCTGCGGTTTATGGGGTTATCCGCTCCCCTTGATATATTTAGTATAACACACTTTTTTCAATTTGTCAATACTTTTAACAAATTTTTTCAAAAAATTTATACAGATTTTTCTGTATTAAAAGTATTCTGCCAACAAAGCAAATACAATTATAACAAGGCACATGAACACAAAAAATATTGAAAATGTCAATTCGTAAGGGAACATTTTTTCTTTCCTTTCAATTTTATATAAAATTCGTCTTCGCCTACAGCTTTAGCCTCTACGACCTCACATAAAAATAAGTCTGTAATGTATGGTCTGTTTTCTGTCTCTTTTGCAAATATCCCGTATTCGTATTTTATCTTTCCAACCTTAACATGCAGTATATTGCAGCGCATAACTCTGTACATGTCCCGAAAAATCATTTTTACACCACCTTTCTAAATTTCATAGCTATAATACATTATTCTAAAATTATTATTCTTTATTGTAAACCCGCTTGTGCTTCTATCTGTTACCACCATAAAATCAACGCTTGTACGCATTTCATCATACGCTCTAAAATAAACTTCTTTACTTATTTTTTCTTTTATACAAAATAAGCGCCCCTCACTGTCCGAAAAGAAAATAGTACGTCCGTAAATCTTCATTTTTCTATACCTTTCGCCCGTATTGCCGTTAGCGCAGCTTAATTTTTTAATAAGTTTGCTTTACTGCATAATATAATTTTTCTTTGCGTTAAGGCGACGGCGAATATATGCGGCTTTCCTGTAATCTCCGCAATATTCGCACTCTGTTAGTATTTCGTTAGCTTTCATTACCTCCGCTCGACTTTCGGCGCTCATCCCCCTAAAATCATAGGTGATAACATCAATTTTGCCCCAGTTTATTCTTTTCATTTCTTTACCTTTCTTGCCTGTCTCATCAGTGCACGGCGGCAAACCCTGTGCAGACGGGCATACGCCCGTTTCGACTGATCAATACTCCATGCGCATCTTATAACGCAAAATATATATAATTCGCGCTTGTGCCTGACGCAATGCCCGCACTTGCACATACAGCCACGTTTCTCGCCTATTCGGGTTTAATTCGCCGTTACGCTTACGCCTTAACTCGGACGGAGTGCAAAGGCGGATGGCAATATCGGCGTTATAGACAAGAGAGCAGCCGCCATAACTGTATTCTATCCAATCTTGCGCGCCTTTTAACATGGCTTTTTTCCATTCGCGTATTGTTTCTAACGGCTGCCCGCCGCGCGCTGCGTCCTCTACGTTGTCAAGTAATTCACGCGCATAATCATTTACACCCCTATCCCACGCGCTACGGTCATTACGCTTTTCTAACTCTGTTCTAACCTGTTCAATTTCTTTCATTTCTTTACCTTTCTTGCCTGTCTCATCAGTGCACGGCGGCAAACCCTGTGCAGACGGGCATGCGCCCGTTTCGACTTATCCTATATTAGTTGTCTTTAGTTTCTTCAAAATCGCTCTAACTTCTTCATTATAAACTTCATCATCCTTATTACTCTTTCTAACAGCGTCGGCAACAAGCGAAATAATAATTTCCCATTCTCGATGTGTAAATTTCATACCAATTAAATCCTCTCTGAGGTTTTAGGGTTTTCCTCGTCCCTTTTCTGATTATAGTATAGCATATCGAAACGCAAATGTCAAGCACTTTTTTGAAAAATTTTTTAGAAAATTTTTTCAAAATAACTGCTATAAATAATGTATATTTATGCTATAAAATGGCAATATGCCAGCGCTTCGCCGCTTTACCACACTAAAGTGCCGCGCCCTCATTGGGGAATTACCAATTACTAGTAGAATGGGGGCTCCTACC